>Ga0067045_1029912_pt1 | contig 17643 bp, 16 predicted proteins | sample TerdegcTABiofilm_FD_59184 | JGI IMG/M metagenome (GOLD analysis project Ga0067045, IMG submission 59184) | Combined Assembly of (Gp0054472, Gp0054536) Wastewater bioreactor microbial communities from Singapore -Terephthalate degrading... | reverse complement strand
GACCTCGAATAGATGGGTGAGAACCCTTATGGCTTTGGAATATGGGATATGAACAAATTATTCCAATTTGATTATGGATAGAAACGATTTTTCTCTTGACAACCCACTTTCATAGATGGCACCTTCCCTGCCCAATGCCTAAAAACACCAATAAAATCAACTTATTAGAAAAACCTGCGGACTAAAACAGCCTTTCGCAGACTAACAAATTTCAGCACAAATAAAAAAATGGAACGATTCTTGATGCTAATAAAAAAGTTTTAACTTTTTAAGGAGGTTATATGAATCTCAGAAGAAGTATTATTTTTGCGGTTTTACTAATCGGGACCTTGTTTATTCAGGGATGCGGAGTCTTACTGCACCAGCTGGATAATACAAGTAGCCGAAAAAAAGAGTTTGATCTGAGCAGAAGTATCAAAATCTCTTCAACGCCAGCAGGGGCAGAGGTATATGCAGAAAACAATTATATCGGAAAAACACCCCTCAGTTATACAGCCCAATACAAGGAGATTCAGGAATGGAAGGAAAAGGGAAAGAGTATGCTGATAATCGGCACAGCACTGGATCTAACCGGGGCTGTAATTTCAGGATTTGCTATATCAGCGACAAAAACACATTCAACCGCAAATTATATCTGTATCGCATCTCTCATAGGTTTACTCGGGGCCAGTGTTATAGATGTCGCACTACTGAGCCGGGATGCAAAATCGGAAAAGATCTATAAATTTGAGCCGAATATGTTAAAGACCGAATTAAGACTGAGCGGTTATAAGACTGAGTCACTCGAACTTGAACTTCCCAAGAAACTGAAGGATATAAATCTGAATTTAGTCAAAAAGGACGAAAACAATACAGACTCAGCTCCCGTTTTCCACGGATGCAGTAAGGATACAGACTGTAAGGGTGAAAGAATCTGTGTCAAAGGCGAATGTCAGTGGCCTTCAAAATAAACAGATAAGACCCTGTATATAGCTATTATTGGCTTTGCTATTTACAAAACGGAATAATATGATTATATTTTGTGTTGATTATATACGGAGGTAGGACATGACAAATACTATCAAGACAGTTCTGCTTTTAGGTTTGATGTCGGGTATAATACTTTTTCTCGGCCAGATAACCGGGGGAAAAGAGGGTTTGATAATTGCATTGGGAATCGCCGTTTTTATGAATTTCCTTGCCTACTGGTTTTCGGACAAGATCGTTCTCTTCTCTTCCGGAGCACAGGAGGTATCCCCCACAGATGCACCAAAACTCCATTCGATTGTGGAGCAGCTTGCATATTCTGCCAATATTCCCAAGCCAAGAGTTTATATAATTGACACACCTATGCCAAACGCCTTCGCGACAGGGAGAAACCCCTCCCACTCGGCAGTAGCGGTAACAACAGGTCTTATGGATATACTCGACGAACACGAACTCAGAGGTGTAATTGCACACGAACTCGCACATATCAGAAACAGGGACATACTGATTTCAACCGTGGCAGCGACGCTTGCCGCGGCAATCACGGTCTTTGTAAGAATGCTGGCATGGGGAATGATGGCAGCGGGAAATTCAAGAGATAATGACAGAGGAGGTTCAAATGCAATTATGGGATTGCTGATGATAATCGTCGCACCTCTTCTGGCGATGATTATTCAGATGTGGATTTCACGCACAAGGGAATATCAGGCAGACGAGAGCGGCGCCAGAATCGCGGGAACCCCGCACGGTCTGGCATCGGCACTTGCAAAGATATCAGGTTTTTCCAAAAGATTACCTGTATCACCAAATCCGGCAACAGCACATATGTATATTTACAGCCCCTTGTCAGGCGAATCAATCTTAAGAATTTTCTCAACCCATCCGCCTGTTGAGGAGAGAATCAAGAGGCTCCGGTCAATGACTATTTAAAAGGAGAAAAAAATGACAGAGAAGAAGAACAAGGTTATGGACGAAATGATGGAGAAATGGGAGGAAACGCTGAGTCTTATTTCAAACAGAATACTCTCAAATGAAAGGCTTCTCAACCTCATTCAGACAATCATTGCAAAAGCAATCACAGCAAAAGGGAGAGTCAACAAGAATATGGAAGTAGTGCTCAATTCACTGAATCTCCCGACAAGAAAAGACATACAGAAATTATATGAACATATCGACGAACTCGACGAAAAGATTGCAAAACTACTGAAAAAGCTGGAAGAAAAATAGACTAAACTCATTCCTGCTGATTCAAACCTTAGTGAACCCATAAGAGTGCCTCAGAAAACTTGTATAGTCCCGATAATAAAACTGCTATACCATAAGCAATTAGGAATCAAGGAGCTGCTTTGAAAAATATTGCATCATTATTTATCATTTCGGTCTTACTTATAAGTGCATGCAACTGTTCCGGCAATGAACCAGAGACATATTACGACACTTCGGCTAAGGACGTTCTCTTTATACCAGACTCAAAAGACACAGCAGATATTCCCGACACACTGGCAGATTACGATGATCTGTCAGGTGCAGCTGATATTCTGTTTCAGGATATTACCCAAGATATTGCAGATTACGGTTCTAAAGACACAGACTATTCAGATGAAAAAGATTCTGAGCCAGAAGACATAATCTCCCCTGATCCGGATATTTCGGAGGAGATATCAGATAGTTATCCGGCATATGACGCTGAATCTCAGGAAGATATCGGATATATCCAGCCGGGCATCTTTGATATGCCGATGATAAAAGACGACAAAACAGCACAGTGCAACTTCTACAACAAAAGGTCTGTCCTGAAAAACAACAAACAGATGGACCTTTGGGACGTTACATATTATTCCTACGAATCAATCAACGGAGAACTGCAACCCATACTCATCAGGGGCTATGCCTCGAAACCGTCCAGCATCAGCTCCGGTATACCCGGTATAGTGCAGGCCCACGGGCTCGGAGGTTATGCCGAACCGGACCATGCAACAGGACTTGCCTCGCTTTTGAATATGTTTGTCATAGCCTATACCGGTCCCGGCGGGGGAACAGACCAGACCGGTTATTCCGAAGGCAGACCTTCTTCATATCAGGACGGATACAGAATGTTCGATACCATACCGGATGTAAGGGGTAGCTGGTTCTGGGCTCATTCGGTTGCCGCCATGAGAGCAATTACCTGTCTTCAGACGCGAACTGAAATCAATAAAGACAGAATCGGGATGACCGGCTTTTCGGCGGGGGCCGTTGCCACACTGATATCCTCAGGCGCAGACGACAGAATAAAAGCCGCAGTTCCTCTGTCAGGCACGCTGGCATGGGATATCTCAACCGAATCACCCGACGCATGGCAGCACGAACTCTTAAGGAAGGCGGGTCTCACGACAGAATCACCTCAATGGAAGAGGCTGATAGAACTGCTCATTGCCCCTTCGGCCATTCTTGCCAGCACAAAGGCAAAAATACTGATGGTAAACGGCTCTACAGACGAATTCTTCCCTCTTACGGCCCACGTTGCCACATACAATTCTATTTCGGGAGATGAAAAGCGGACATCGATTGCCGGTAATTTTGACCACGGATGTTATAAAATTACCGGATATGAAAACGAAAAAGTCATAGAAGAAAGGGCATCGCTGAGGGCATCAGGCGGACAGAAGATGTGGTTTTCCCACTGGTTCGGTACAGATAACAGATATTCGTATCTGCCCTCCGCCCCGCTGGTTATGGCCCGGTCTGCGGGTCAGACCACGCTCGTCACTATCTCTGTGGACGGCGGCGGTTCTCAACTGGATGTGGAAGAGATAAAACTATGGTGGAGTAATGATAATTCCTACATTTACCTCAGCAACGTACTCAAAAGCTCAGGAGGCACCTATTCGGAAATTCTTCCTTTCCCCCTTCAGGAAAATACCATATACTTCCTTGATGTGCAGTATAAGACAAAGGATATTCTGGTACCTGAAAGATTTTCCCTCTCATCGGTTCCGTTTATACCTCAGGGATTTATACCTAAAATACGTAAAATCAGCGATTGTCAATAAGCCTTTCCCTGCGATTTTGAATGTTCGCTGTAATAACGGATATTACTGAATCTTGTATAATTCCCATATACTATCTGGTTGCGGCAAATTACGGCTGACTGCTTTTTTATAAAAGCAAAAACTATAATTAGTTCAAACAATTAAATATTTGTACCTGGCACCGGCATTGTACCACAAGATAATTTCGGCGTGATATCAAGGGATTAGAAGTGTACCTGGCACCACAGACAAATATAAAAATAAAGATTCCAGACTATATAATTTGCCGGACAGAACGGATAAAGATATTGAAAGATTCAGGAAATATCAGTCTTCTGCTTTTCGATCCATTTGTTGTAAAAATACATACTGACCGTTGAGGCAAAGCCGATAAGCATAAGGATAAGCCAGCCCTTTATTGCACTCTCCGGATTCAGTTTCAATAGGCCGTTTTCGAGTTTTACAGAATCCTTACACATAATTTCATTGAATATGGCTGCTCCGACAGGCCCACCCAGCAATGCTCCGATCGCCATCGGCAGATTTGCATAACCCAGAAAGAGACCTTCCTGTCCCTTGGGCGCAAGTGCACCTATATACTCATAAGTTCGCGCCGAGGCAAAGAGTTCACCGAACGCAATCAATGCAACCGTCATAACGATAAACAGAGAACCGAGCGGCAGAATAGAGAATACATCTCTGTAAACACCGCCCTCGATAAATAAAGGAATGACATTGATTACCATTGAAAGGCTGATTATAATGATACCAACAATAATAGAACGAATCGGCTTCATCTTACCGAATAATCTGGTTATGAGCAACTGGAAGAAAACTATGACAAAAGGATTTGCCATTGTATAAATATCAACCGGCGGATTTGTTTCGATAGTCTTCTTCAGATACAGGGGAAGCACGTTGTAAACCTGAGCATACAAAAAGAAAAATCCGCTTGAGACAAGCAGAAAGAGAGCAAATCTTACGTTCTTGAGAACCAGTACCATATTGACGAGAATCTCTTTTATACTCTTTCTGGGCTTATCGTTCTTTATTCCGAGTTCTTTTTCCGGATCATTATAAAGAGATAACACCACCAGAAGTGCCACCACAGAACATACTGCTGCGACTACAAAAATGTAAGTAAGTGATGAATTGGTCCTTACATAATACGCTACACCTCTACCTGTAAGAGAACCGATATTTATAACCATATAGAATATCGCAAAAGCCAGCGTGGCCTTTCCCGAAGCGGTCTTCTGAACAGTGCCGGATATGCAAGGCTTTACAAAAGAGCCTCCGATACCAATCAGTAAAATTGCAACGATTACCGGAAGAATTACATCTATTCCGGCCGTCAGCTCCTTTTCTATGACGGGATTGAGAGACCTGCCTGAAACAAATACCGGATAACTCATCATAAAATATCCGGCGACAAGAAGGACAAATGCAATTATCAGCGACCTTTTGAACCCTATCTGGTCGGCAATAGTTCCTGAGAGGACCGGAAGAAAATAGACGAGCGTCCACAGAATACCGTTTAATGTACTCGGCCAGTAGTCTCCGAGCCCGAGCTGCCCCAGATAAATAACGACAAAACTCGCCATTGAATAATATGCCGCTCTCTCAAAGAGCTCGGTTACATTTGCAATCCAGAAGGATTTCGGGAAATCATATTTCTGACTCATCCTAACCTCTTAAAAAAAGTGACAGAAAATAATAAACATTTCAGAAATACAAAGTAAACAATTTTCGGCTCGGCATTATCTTATTTTCTTACTCTCTTTATCCTTATCCGGAAGAAAAAACTCGATGCTATCAGGACAGAACACCCCAGAATGACATATTCATATACAGACCTCGAAAGAAGATATTCGGTAAAAAAAAGACCGGAAGATCTGTAAAATACTTCGAACCCGCCGCCGGCCGGAATATTCCTCTGCTGAAACTCCTTCACCAAAGCATGAACAAATACAGAATATTCTCCAAGAAGATAGCATAAAACCATAAAAAGACCGGATATCACTTCCAGAAAAAATCCTCCTTTTTTCTGTGCCACAAGATACAAGAGCGCTGACAGCAAATAGGCAAACACCACATATACCAGAAGAAAATTATATCCGCTTTTAATCACGGCAAAGGCATAAGAAGAGGCAAAAACCGCGGTCAGTATCAGACCACTGATTATGACCTTTACCTTATCCTTACAGGTAAGCTCTGTATTCTTTGCGAGAAACGAGACAGTTTCGAATGCCGTCCTGACATATTCAGAAGATTCGTTTTCACTTAGGCCGTACTTTTCCCTGACCCTTTTCTCTATTTCCGAAAAACTCAGCTCATCCTTCATAAGGTCAATTATATAGGAAATTATCTCTTTTCTGAGTCTTTTGCTAACCAACGGACACCCTCTTGCATAATCCGGCAACCGGACATTGTTTGCACAGGGGTTTTTTACGGCAGTAATTCTTCGAAAGCTCAATGATCTGTGCATGATAGTCATTGTAAAGTCTCACATCCCTCTTCAGATTCTTCATAAATACCGCCTGAACCTCGTCATAATCCATATCCGGTCTTTTTAGCACACCTATCCTGAAAAAAGCCCTTTTAGTATAAGCATCAATGACAAAAACCGGAAAATTCACAGCATACAGAAGAATTGAATCCGCCGTCTCCTTCCCGACGCCCCTGACGGAGAGAAGTCTGTTGCGCGCCTCATTCAGTTCAAATTTTCCCAGATTAGTAATATCACCATTTAGTTCATCTCTTATAAAGACCAGAAGCGATAACAATCTCCTGTATTTTACATTGTAATAACCTGACGGGGTGATACACTCTAAAACGGTCTCTTCTTCGGCCTCAAGCAGTCTGTGCAGATTTAGAAGTCTTTTTTTCCTGAGGTTTTGAATGGATTTTTCCACATTACTCCACGCAACATTCTGGGTAAGAATTGCCCCCACAGCCATCTCAAAAGGTGTCTCGGCAGGCCACCAGTTCAGGTAACCGAAGTGTTTTCTGAGTATTTTGTAGATTCTGTCAAGAAGAAGAGGAATATCCATCTTGTTATGTTTCCGAAAAATCGATTACATCACCGCAGGAAAATAATTCATCGGTCTTCTCATGCGAGATAATCTCAATCACATAATAGGCACCTGTTACAAAACCTGATATCCTGAATGGTGACAGCCTCTTTTCTACCTTAATTACAACCTTCTCTCTCGTCAGAAAGACGAGATCCAGGTCAAACCGCATAAAGAATGAATGAACTGCATCACATTTATCGATTACAAGCGCATCAAAACCAAGCGGGGTTTTCCTGAACATAAGTCCCGTAAACCTATCAATGAAATTCTCCGTCAGATGTGCTCTTTCAAAGACCAGTTTATCTGTTGTGCGGTTGATTATCTTAATCTCTTTCATCTCAGCTTACAATGAGTTCAAGCTTTGGACCGGCTTTCATAATCATCTTCTCACCCGATTCGTATATATCTCCGTCAATGGTATATTTCATCGGCTCGTCAGCCTCGAATATTACCTCTTCGGCCGCCGCATCAATGTATTTCTGCGGGTCAAGAGGTCTGCCAAGTCTTATCGAAGGCAGAGATGTTACGACACCCATAGCCTCGCATAAAACGCCGATAATATCAAAGCAGCTCGGTTTATCAAAGACCTTAACAAACGGGTTAAAGCCAAAACCAAGATTGTCAATGGTTGCAGCCACAATCATAAAATATTCCTTGTGCGGCCAGACATAACCGTCTACGGTTATCTTTGCACTGAACTTTCTGAAGAGCCACTTTGCAAAGTCACCGCCGCGGGTCGCAGACAGAATCGCTCTCGTAAGAATTGTAGCAGCCTTTGTGGGTGTAGGAGTACTTCCGGAGTAATATTCCTTCAGAAAATTAAAAGCAACGCCATTTGCAAACAGAAATCCGTATCTGCCATCAATATTCATTACATTTCTTTTTACTGTCTTAAACGGAATATTGTTGTGGTATTTTTCGACAATGTTAAAGAGAATCTGATTGCTGTCACCTCTTATGCCGACAGAATCTGCAATGGTATTCATTGTACCGCCGCGGAGAAGGGCAATCTTTGGCAGAGGTGTATCCCCGTAGACCTCGATAAATTTTGTAATTGTTATGTGGTTGGTACCGTCACCGCCCGAGAGGGCAAGAACCTCGATACCCTGTTTCTTGAATTCAACGGCAACCTCCTCCAGTTCAGTCAGATTTCTGGTTGCAGCAAGTGTCCCTTTAGAACCTACAATATATGCAAGCTTGTTTATTCTGTCAGGATTCTTCTTGTTCTGCCTTGAAAAAGGATTTACTATTACTCCTATACCTTTCTTCATAAAAATATTCCTGTAGAATTACTCTTCCGGAGGTATCCCGTCCGAAAGGTTATATTTCGTAATTTTATACTGAAGAGCAGACGGTTTTATACCGAGCAGCCTTGCCGCCTCCGCCCTGTTGTTCCCCGTAAGATGAAGTGTCTCTCTTATAATATTCATCTCCACATCGGCAATAAAACTCTCGAGGTTCATTCCCTGAGAGAAACGGGCGACCACCAGTCCCTTATCGTTTTTCTGGTCACACAGAGGACTTCTTATATGGAAGGGAAGATCCTCTGCCTCTATAATCTTTCCCGCGGAGAGCACAAGCGTCTGCTCTATGATATTCTCAAGTTCACGGATATTGCCCGGCCAATGATATTTCTTAAGCATCGCCAGTGCATCGTCAGAGATTCCTTCAACCTGAGACCGCGTCCTTTCCCTGTGCTTTCTGATAAAATAGCGGACAAGTTCGGGGATATCTTCCTTCCGTTCCCTCAGAGGTGGTATCTCAATCGGCACAATATACAGACGGTAATAAAGGTCTTCCCTGAATCTCTTTTCCTTTACCTCCCTCTTCAGGTCTTTATTGGTGGCTGCAATTATTCTTACATCAACTTTTACCGTCTTCTCCCCGCCTACCCTTTCGAACTCCTTTTCCTGCAAAACGCGCAGCAGTTTAACCTGAGTGGAAAGAGAAATCTCACCTATTTCATCCAGAAATATAGTGCCTCCGTCCGCAAGTTCAAATCTTCCGAGTTTCTGCCTGACAGCCCCGGTAAATGCCCCCCTTTCGTGACCAAACATCTCACTCTCCAGAAGCGTCTCCGTAAGAGCCCCGCAGTTTACCTTCACAAAAGGCCCGCTTTTTCTCGGAGATAATTCATGAATATATCTTGCAACCATCTCCTTTCCCGTCCCGCTTTCACCTGTAATAAGAACGTTTGAGTCGGTTACTGCCACCTTTTCAATAACAGAAACGATCTCCTTGATTTTACCTGAACCACCTATGAAATCCTCAAAGAGAAAGTGACTCCTTAATTCCTCTGTCAGGAGTCTGTTCTTTTCCGCAAGACGTGACTTCTCCTCCCTGTCCTTCAGAATCCCGAATACCTGCCTGAGCTTTTTTCTGATATCTGCTATCTGCCAGGGCTTCTGGATATAATCATATGCACCGAGCTTAATAGCCTCAACGGCATTTTCGATGCTTGCATTTCCTGTAAGCGCTATTATTACGGCCTGTTTGTCTATTGCCATTATTTCCCTTATTACATCTATACCCGATAATCTCTCCATTTTTATATCAGTAATTACAAGATCGGGTGTCTTCTGCTTATAGATAGCAATACCTTCCTCGCCGTTTGCAGCAGTATATACTTCGATCTTCGAATTCAGACCTAAAAATCTTCGGGTTTCCTCGTTTTCGATTGCGGTCTTCAGCCCGATTCTTATGGTCTCGTGGTCATCTATTACAAGAATACTTTTCATAACAATAATCTCAAAACGGACTAATAATATTTATTTGTCAGCATAAAGTAAAGAGAAAATTTCTGTTTATATGGACAGTGCCAGATATATCCCATAATGCCTGAAACCGATGACACAAAAACACTTGCTCAATACAAAAAATGAGTTATATTCCCGACATCTGTGGTATTCCCGACACCACAAACAGGAGGTATGGAGATGACAAGAATCAGTCTTATTCTTCTGATAGTAACAGGAATTATTCTTTCCGCTGCTTATCAGCAAGGAGGAACATCTATGACCAAAGGTAATATGAAAGAGAGAAATGAGATTGAGTCAAAGTATAAATGGGACCTTACTCACCTTTATAAAAATACCGATGAGTGGAAAAGAGACAAGGACCTGATACTGAACAGCCTAAAGGAGTTCGAGAAATACAAGGGGAAGCTAAAAAAACCGGAAGACATCAAGAAGGTTCTGGACCTGTACTTTAATCTTATGCACAAACTCTATCGCATAAGCGGTTATGCAATGATGTCATATGACCAGGATACGCGGGTATCTGACACTCTTGCCTTAAAATCGATATCCGAAAAGGTCTCGGCGGATTTCGGCGAGGCTACTGCCTTTATCGAGCCCGAACTCGTTGCACTTCCAGAGACTACTATAAAAAAACTAATAACGGACAAAAACTTTAAGGACTATGATATGTTTCTGAAGAACCTGCTAAGAAAAAAGTCTCATATACTTTCACGGCAGGAAGAGGAACTTTTGGCCCGCACAGCCACATTCGCAAGTGCCGGTTATAATATATATTCGGCATTTACAGGCGGCGAGCTCAGTTTCCCCGAGATAGAACTGACTACAAAGGAAAAAGTGACTCTGAATCAGGCAAATTATACAAAATACAGGGAATCGCCGGTAAGGGCAGACAGAGAGAAGGTCTTTACCGAATTCTTCTCCACATATATGAAATACAAGAATACTCTTGCCCAGTCACTCGGTTCTCAGGTAGATGCAAATATTTTCTATGCCAGAACAAAGAAATACAAATCCGCACTCGAGGCATCCATTTTCTATGAGAATATTCCTGTGGAATTATATGAAAATCTAATCAAGATGATAAATGAAAATCTGCCCGTGCTGCACCGCTACCTGAAACTCAAGCAGAATATGCTGGGGCTAAATGAACTCAGATATTACGACTTATATGCACCGATTACAACCGGTATACAGGACACATATTCCTACGAAGATGCAGTAAAGATTGCTCAGGAGACATTAAAACCAATGGGAGAAGAATATGTAAAAGTTGCAATCGAGGCACTCAGCCCCGGAAGCGGCTGGACCGATGTATATCCGAATAAAGGCAAAAGGTCCGGAGCATATATGACGGGCGACCACTACGATGTTCACCCATACATGCTCCTCAATTACAACGATAATTACAACTCTGTCTCAACGATGCTTCACGAACTGGGCCACGCAATGCACTCATATTACTCAAATAAGAATCAGGTCTTTGCAAAGGCCAATTATCCTATCTTCGTTGCAGAAGTCGCCTCGACCTTCAATGAGAATTTGCTCCTGAATTATATGTTGTCAAAGGAGAAAGATGCCGCCAAACGTAAGATTCTCCTCGGGGAATCTCTCGAGACAATGCGCACGACCGTTTTCAGGCAGTCTATGTTTTCTGAGTTTGAATATAATATCTACAGGGCGGCCGAAAACAAGGAACCCCTGACTGCCGATTTTCTGAACAGGACATATCTTGAACTCCTCAAGAAATACTACGGTGATTCAAAGGGAGTTGTAAAGATTGATGACCTCTATGCCGTTGAGTGGGCATATATCCCGCACTTTTACTACAATTTTTACGTCTACAAATACGTAACCGGCTATATTGCTGCCCTTTATCTGAGTGAAAAGGTATTGAAGGAAGGAGAGAATGCCCGCAAACCATATGTCGAGAATATGCTCAAGGGCGGATTCTCTGATTATCCTCTCGAGCTTCTGAAACGTTCAGGTGCGGATATGATGTCAAAGAAGCCTTATGAGGAGGCATTCAATATCTTCACAAAGAGGATCGAGGAACTCGAGAATCTGGTTAAGAAATAATTGTCTGCGGTAAAAGATATTCAATCAATAAGATTCAGGAATATCTGCAGAATTTTTGTCAGAGCCGCTGTTATATTGCTGCTCCTGCCTTCAATGCACAGGGAGATATTCCTCCCCCTCAGAAAGTAATTTCTGGCATCTTTATTATACTGCAGTACTATATTATACCGGATTCCCTTCACATACACAGCTGTTCTTACCATATTACCAGCAAGTTGCGGGCTGTTGAATCCGACAGGCCCGCCCTGAGGAAATCTGTTAACAACCTTTTTTACCTTCTCAAAGAGCTTCTGATATCCCGTATCAGGGACATAAGACTGCGAATCCTCGTCGGGAGAGGCAATGAATCTGTAATTTCTGATTGCCTTCAACAGCTCATTACAGAAGCCTCTGTCAGGTAAAACCAGCGGAGACCATAAAAGATGGCTCATAACAAGCCTTCCGAGACTTTTTCCGCCCGCAAATACAGAGATAATCCCGTTTGCGAATATCAGTGTGTCACCCTCTTCTACTGAGGATATATCCATAGACGGACTTTTATCTATAAAAGAGTATCTGATTATGTTTTTTTCGGTTTTTTTAATTCTGATTCTTGCAAAATCCCTGATGCATAGACTTTTTGCCGTCTCCGTCCTGAACGGTACAGGTGTCAGGTAGGCTGTTTCACTGCTGTGCCGGGCATCAGAACGAAATATCTTTTTCATCTGCCGAACAATCCTGTATGTATCTTTGCAACCGAGTCTGCAGGGAACAAATCTTATATCAGACTCAAACGGATTGATAAACGGATTAATCTTATCCCCGGCTTCCGCTCTTCTGATAAACCAGTTAAGCCCTGTGTCAACCGTCAGGTATAACCTGTCTTTAATATAAGCATCTATGCAGCAGGACGGATAGCCCAGTATCTCCCCTGTTACCCTGATAGATGCAATATCCCCCTTCTCCACAAGTCTTGTGTGCCTGATAAGAAGATTAAACGGCTTTTTCCTTTCAGAATAAAACAGGTCTGTACCACCGGATGAATTCTTCTGAACAGACACATACCTGAAATACTTCATTGCATTCTTCTCTGCCTCTCTTACCTCACTGCTGTCAAAAAACTCAATTCTGCCGGCAGTCCTGTCAGAGTGACGCATAAATTCAAGTTCTTTTCTGAAAAAATCTGTCTTAAAATTAGTTTTCATCTGTATTCACTCAGTACCTGCAGAATATCATCTGTCTTAAATGAGTGTGTATCAGCCATAAATAATCTGTTATGGAATTCCTCTATATTTCTCTCTCTGAATTTCCAGCACGCTTTTTCAGCAGACAGACCTTCTTCTTTGATAAGATAATAAATAGCCGAGTTTCTTTCTGCAATAAGTCTGTTCAAAAAGGTACGTTTGCTTATTTTATTTATACCGACTGCCTTCATCATTCTGAGATTATATTCGATTGATTCAGTAGTAGTAAACGGATGAAAAAGAATGAAATTGAACAACTCATATCTGTTCAGAATCAGTGATTCGCGGAAAACATCTTTGAGTTCATAGATTACCGATATCGCCTCAAGCACCCCTTTGCTGTCAAGATATCTGTTGAAAAGAAGCAGGTCTTTATCATAAAAACTTTCGATGCCTACAGAACAGAGTATCATCTGATTACCGGTTTCTGATGCAACCGTAAGGGCTTCTGCAAAGTCTTTCCTGTTATCAATCAGAATTTCGGGACGGAGTGTCATTATTACCCTCAGGTCTTTTATACCAAGATGCATTAAAAGTGAAAATATTTTGCCCGGCCTCTGTATATATTTTTCTCCGATAATTCTGACCTCGCGGTTTTCCCTCTTTTGGAGATAATTCAGGGTTGAGACAAATATGTTTCTAAGGTGCGTATTATCTCTGATCTCCCACCTCACGTCCGAGTCAGAATCAGTACAGAATGTACAGCCACGCATTTTAATCTTTTCTGCTGTAATCAGATTTTTATAAAGAACATTATCCCTGATACTGCGGGAGTAATTGCAGCTGTTCGATAAAACAAGATGAGGGATATATCCGGATTCATTTTCTTCCTCCCTGATATCTGCATCAAAGACAGGAATCATTCTGAATATATCAGCCTTCTTTCCGAATCTCTTCTGATAAAACGTCTGAAAATATCTGCTCAGGATAGTTTTGTCCGGACTCAGACGGGAGTATTTATCCTTGTTCGTTACCATCAAATCCGGTATGAAGTCCCTGACTGTTTTCTCAAATATTCTTATGTCATTATGCCTTATATAGAGAGACTCAATATTATTCCTGAGAAGAAATCCCCTGATATAGGGCATCCTGACATCAACATCAAGATTCTCTTTCTTTTCTGTGTGTTCAGCGAGGAGTACTCTCATTCACCCTGTTTTGCCCTCTTAATCCCGAGCGCCTTGAGTCTCTTGTGAAGCGTGGTCCTTTCAACTCCGAGTATTCTTGCGGCTTTTGCGATAATCCAGTCGGATTTTTCGAGTGCATCAAGAATCATCTTCCTCTCGACATCTTCCTTCGTCTTTTTTAATGAACCTGACGGGCTGTATTCATCCTTTTCGGATATAAAATCAGGCAGGTCCTTCTCGTCAATAATTTCTTCCGACAATATAACTAGACTCTCAATGACATTCTTTAACTCTCTTACATTTCCGGGCCAGTTATATTCAACAAGTTTTTTTAAGGCATTTTCTGATATTCGTTTTTTGATAAGGCCGTTTTCCCTGCACACATTCTCTATGAATCTCTCGACGAAGAGAGGTATGTCATCTCTTCTCTCCCTTAAAGGCGGCATATTTACAGATACGACGTTCAGCCGGAAGAAAAGGTCTTCCCTGAATTTTTCCTCTGAAATCAGCCTCCTGATATCCTTATTGGTTGCCGCAATAACCCTTATGTCGACACTCTGAAATCTCTCACTGCCGAGTCTTGAGAACTCTCCTGTCTGGATTACACGAAGTATCTTTGCCTGTGCAGCAAGACTCATATCGGCTATCTCGTCCAGAAAGAGTGTTCCCCTGTCTGCAAGTTCAACAAGTCCCTTCTTCGAGTCGTTTGCACCCGAGAAAGCCCCCTTTTCATAGCCGAAAAGTTCACTCTCGATCAGTTCGGAAGGAATTGCAGCACAATTGACCTTGATAAACGGAAACTGTTTCCTTTTGGAATTCTGATGTATGTATTTTGCAACGAGTTCCTTTCCGGTGCCGCTCTCCCCGGTAATGAAAACACGGGCGTTCGTCGGTGATACCTTTTTTATAATCTCCAGAACCTCCAGAATCTTCTCTGACCTTCCTATAATCTCTTCATCCCTCTTCATCTCCTTGAGTGCCGCAAGCTCTTCACAGAGATTCTTCTTTTCGATGCAGTGATTAATGGATATCAGCACTCTCTCCCGGTCAAGCGGCTTTTCGAAGAAATCATATGCCCCCTTTTTTATGGCCTCTACCGCATTCTGAATATTGGCGTGACCGGAAATCATTATAATATATGCCGAAGGGTTGATTGCCTTAATGTCGTCGATAAGCCTTATTCCGTCATCATCCGGGAGCTTTACATCCAGCAAAATGAGGTCATAGGGAGTTTTTCTGATTTTTTCGGTTGCCTCTCTGGCCGTTGCGGCCTCATCCGCAAGAAATCCTTCGGATGAGAGAATCATCGATAGCGTACGGCGGATATTCTTCTCATCATCGACAATAAGGATATTATATTTTTCGGAGGACATATTAAACTATTCTGCTGTCTGTTCTGTATCTTCCTTCTCCTTGCCCTTCCCTTCCTTCTTTTCCTTGCCGTCTTCTTCCTTTTCCTCACCGCTGAACCCGCCTATGCCCTTACCCGAATCCTCAAAGGCATATTTGAAATTGAGAATCTGTTTGTTGACGACTACTACATCCACCTCTACTTCATCCTTATTGTGAAGTAATTTGATTGTGTGTTTCCCCGGTTTTACGGGAACAACATCTATCTTTGTAACCTCTCCCACTTTCTTGCCGTCTATAAATGCGATTGTATTCTCTGCCGGTATGACCTCAAACCTTATACCCGTTGTAACATTTTTGGATGACTTTTTAGCCTTCTCCTCCCCGGCATATAGAGAGACCGAAAAGATGAGCACAAGAATGATTACTGAAAAGAGAGTCTTTTTCATAGTCCACCTCCTGAAAAACACCCTGCATATGCAGGATATATTACAATATTAATACCCAACATTGATTAAGTAAACAAAAAACGGTTTTTATCTTTTTATCTTGAACGTATCTTCTGCGGACGAATCGACCTTTATCTTTCTGGACTTTGTGGAAGTCTGCGAAGAGAGGGATTTCCTTTTCAGTTTCCTGTTGGTAGTACTGGTAGTGGTCTCTCTCTGTCTTGATACCACGTGCTGCAGTTCCTTAACTATCATCTCTCTTGTCTCGCTCTCCTCCCATTCACCCGCAATAGAGATATTCTCCACGTTGATATCAAGCAGTTCGGAATAATAAACCAGAATCCGCTTTCTCCACGGCTCACCCGAATATTCTGCCTCAACCTTTTTTCTGCCATTCTGTCCGATAAGTTCACACAGTGTCGGGTGATCCGAAAGGGCAAGAAGATGTGTGGCAAGCATATCTGAATCCGAAAAATCATAAAGCAGAATCTCTTCACCGTTTTTAAACGAACTCTCGAGAGCAGGTGTGGCTGGTGCAACTACCGGGACAGAGGCTGACATCATATCGAGAAGCTTCAGAGGAATAACCCCGCCTATCACATTTCTGTTCGTATCAGAGAGGGGAACAACCGCTGCATCGGTCTTTTTATATATCGACTCCAATTCGGAACCATACCGAGGACCCTCAAACCTGAACACATCGTCAATCCCCATTTTCTGCAACTTTGTAACAATGTCCCCCAGCTTTTCCGGATTTGTAAAGCCAACCACATTTACCTGTATGTTGCGGTTTTTTTTCAGTTTCTTAACCGCCCTGAAAAACGTATCGGTATCCTCCCACTCCGAAAAGCTCCCGATATACAGTATATTAAATACATCCTCCTTCTTGCGTTCATCCAGCTTCCTCAGTTTCACAACGCCCGGGATAAACCTGATCTTATCCCCGAACCCTTTCTGCGAAAAGTATTCCATCATTTTAAGTGACGGCACCAGTATTCTGTCTGCCTTTTCAAGGCACTGGCTCTCCTCCTCCTTTATCTGATTATAAAGGCTCTGGGACAGGCCTGAAAACTTGAGTTCCCACGACGAGAGTGAGTAGATGTCGTATATGATACTGAACCCGTAATCCTCCTTGAAATTGCTTGCAACAAGACCGCCGAAGGGGTCGGTAAAATGAATTACATCGTACATCCCTCCCTCAAGCTGTCTCGACAATGCCCTCCTGAATGTGCTTACCCGCTCCTTAAAGTTCATATTCTCTACCGGAACCCTGTAAATTCTTGCCCCGAGCCACTTCTCGAGGTGTGCAAGACCTTCATATTTCAACGTAAGAACATCCACATTAAAGGCGCGTGTCAGACAATCTGTCAGCATCAGTATCTTTGTTGAAGTGTACGATGCATCCGGGACACACTCGAAGCTGACTATAAGAATCTTATTCTCCATTGCAGAAATGATTATACAGCAAAAACACATTTTGTCATGAGCATTTTGCGATGTAATGTTTTTTTAGTGTTTCTCTGGTAAAAAAATCAGGATTAATCCAGCAGGAGAATAAAAATTTAATCTGTATTTCATTCAACTAATGAGATTTATGGGTTTCTG
>Ga0067045_1004233_pt1 | contig 17649 bp, 8 predicted proteins | sample TerdegcTABiofilm_FD_59184 | JGI IMG/M metagenome (GOLD analysis project Ga0067045, IMG submission 59184) | Combined Assembly of (Gp0054472, Gp0054536) Wastewater bioreactor microbial communities from Singapore -Terephthalate degrading... | reverse complement strand
GGGTATTCATTCAGTCCCCCCGTCATTCCGAACCCGTGAAACAAGTTCAGGGCAGGCTTGTTTCGGAATCTGAGGCACAAGATATTGTATAGATCCTGAAAAGGGTTCAGGATGACGTGGTTCTCCGCCAGAGGACTGAATATATACTTTTTGGGTTTATAGTCCCCTGTTTTGGCATTTTTAGATCAAAAATATATTCTCTATTGAAAAAGATAATACCAGATTGACATAGAAATGGCACCGACTATAGGCTGGTTCTGATGATGTCAACGGTCATGCAGTTCCACTATGCGGTCAAAGAGGTTTTTTTGTTCATTTTTAGAATAAGACTGCATAATCTGTTATTTTTACCATTATCAGAAGAGGTGGTTTTAAATGAATAGTTCCCCTCTCCCGGAAGATGAAAAAATATTTCGGGTGCTTTCCCAGGACAACCAACCCTCCCACCCCAACCGATGGGAAATAATTTTGCTGATTCTGGCTCTGCCGGTGCTGATTCCTTCTCTGATCATAAACTTTCTCATGGCGAAACGGTGGGGGAGGATCGACTTTGTTCTGCTGGCAGTGGACGGTTTTATACTGCTGCTCTTTTCGCTTAAATCCTGGATCGCCTTTACGGTGGTTCTGACTGCCATGATTGCTTCCTCTATATTGTATATCAGCAGACATGCAAAACTCTCCTACGGCATATTTCTGGGTTATTCCGACGCAGTGGCGTATTTGCTGATTCTGGGAGGGATTTTGTTCGGCATCGGCGTTTTCGGTTTTGTCCCCTGGGGAAATCTGAACCACCTGCTGGGCATAATGGAATCTCCCAGGGAGGTGGCGGTCAAAAGTTTTTCTACCCGACCGGTTCACACCTATATTCAGGTTCTGGTCAGGGATGCCAGACCCGACTGGGAAAACCGTCTTTATCGGATTCAAACCGAGGAAGGGCTAAAATTCACCACCCCTCGGACTGAATCCGGTTCAGAAGGAAATACGATATCTAATCCCGCTGAAATCTGGGACAAAATAAAAGACGGCGAAATGGTTGGGCAGTCGGTGGTGCTGGAAACTTCGATTATGGAAGAGGAATCCTGCCTGAGAACAGGAGCGGAGATTCAGAAAACCAAAGACGGCGGCAGGGAAAAGGACAATAACACCCGTATCTATGCCCTGGTCAAGGGAACGGGAGGTCGGGTATGGATCGCATCCCCTCCCGTCAGTGATGATAAGGATCTCCTGTTGGCGGATTTTTTCGGTAAAACCCGGTACAACGGAACTCTGTGGATAGTTTTTACCGACGCGGAAATGTCCCGATGGTATAAGGAACTGTCTCCCGAACCTCTGCCCTATATGGGAGCGGCGCTATTTCCCCCGGATGAGACTCCCCCTACTGCAAAAACAAAAAAAGAACCGGATAAATCTCAGATACTGGAAACATGGATTCCGGTTCTGGATACCAATAATACCCTCTGGGTTGTCTATGAAGGTATGCTGGAAACCGTCCCTTCCTCCACCGTAGCGGGCATTCATGAAGGGGAGAATGAGGCGGTTAGGGAACTTATCAACTATTTCGAAGAAAATTCCAGGGGATTCTATAGCAACGAGCGTCCCGGAGCTATTTTATCCATGGACGTCAAAAAATATATCGAAAAAAACCGCCTCTCTGACAAGGTTATCAAGGGTTTCAGGTATTCCTATTTTTCCACCCTGATTCCCGGTCTGGGGTTGATTCTGTTTGCCATAGTCCTGGCATATAAAGAGTAGGGGAAAAAACCGATTCTGATCTTATTTAGTGCCTATCCGGAAAGTCTGTAGGAGGGTTCTCCAGAAGCCGATTCTATCCCCTCATCAATGGCAGGCGATTATTTTCCGAATAGGTTCTTAGTGGAATTCGGTGGATCCTGTGAAGTTGAACTTGTCGATGAGGAGTCGGGGGACTACTGTACATAAAGGAAGGTCCAGGGTAAAATCCCGGAACCAGGTGAGTTTGGTCTCTTTGGACATGGCTTTGACATTTTTGAGGGCGTCGATGATGGACTGGGTGAAACGCATATTGCTGACTCTGGCGGCTATTTTTCCTTTTTTGACCAGGAAGACGCCGTCTCTGGTCATGCCCGACAGGATTGTCTTCAACGGGTGAACTGTGGTCAGGTAATGGAAGCGTTTTATCAGCAGTCCCTCATCCAGCATACCCTGCAGTTCCTCGTAGGATTTATCGCCGGGATCCATGAAGATGTGGAGAGGTCCCGTGCTGGAGACTCCGTATCCTGCGGGCAGGGCGTGTCCTGTGGAGTGGGTGCCGGTTTTTGCAGCGGTATAGCTGTTATGGGTGTAATTGCCTGTAACCACGCCTTTTTTCACGAAGTCCAGCCTTTTGACGGGGAGTCCCTCATAATCGAAGGGGGTGGCAAAATTGCCCGGATTCATGGGATCGTCATAAAGGGCGATATATTCGGGGAAGAGTTGCTGGTTTTTGTGGGCGGTGATGAAGGAACTCCCCTCGTCCACGGAGTTGAAGGAGAAACTGTCGGAAAGATAGATGAGCATTTCCGATATGGCGTATTCCTCCAGGATGACGGGGTATTCGCCGGGTTCGACGTCGATGGTTTTGCCGTATTTTTTAGCCGATTCCAGGGCTTCCTCGATGAGGGCGGTATGGTCGATCTTGTCCACATCCCGGTGGGAGGCGGAGGCGTATCCGTTGGTGTCGGGGGCGGCGGCGGTTACCGCCAGGTTTGCTCTGGTATCGGTATGGTATGCCTGAACCCCGTTGGTGTTTAACAGGGCGGTTTCGGCGTATCCCGTATAGAATCCGCCGTGAAGCACCACCGAGTCTCCTACGGCTCTTCCGATCATATCCTGGATGATGAGGGCTTTTTCTTCCGCTACTATCTCGGCGGTACGGGGAATATAGGCACCCGGTACGGTTTCGGGAATTTCCTCTGTAGGAGCGGGGTGGGGGAGACCTTGAAAATCGGGGATCTCCTGTTGCAGCAGGGCGGTCTCGTAAGCCGACTGGGTAGCTTTTGCCAGTTGGAAGGGATCCAGGGTGTTCACCGAGGAGACGCCTATCTTTTTGCCCACCACCGCTTTTATGGTGACGGTATAATTTTCCACTGCGGTATTCTGGTGTATCTGGGAGTTGGCGAAACGGGTCAGAAAGTGATCAAATCCCATGAGGGAGATTTCGGTCTGATCCGCCCGGCTGTTTTTGGCGATTTTACTCATTATATCAAAGGCTTGTTCTTTGCCTACCATATTTTCACCTCAAATTTCATTCAATTTATTATGAAAGGAATAGGGGATTCACGTCCTTATTGAAAGTCAAACCCCATTCTCTGTCAGTGATGTAGAAGAGGGAAAGAAACCCCATATACAGTGGTTTGGGAAGGAGTGAAGTTCTCCGTTACCGCTTTCCACACAATCTGACCTCCGACCTCTGACTTCTAACCTCTAATCCTCCCATTTGCCCACGCCTATTTGAGTATTTCGGAAGCGGGCGGTGGAGCAGCCGTGTCCCACGAACATGGTCTGCATGGGTTCACCTTTTCCGCAATGGGGGATGCCCCACATATGCCAGTGGTTTTTGTCCGCCACTGCGTCGCAGGAGCGCCAGAATTCGTAGGTGATGCCGGTGTAGTTGGGGTTTTTGCAGATGCCGGTGATTTCGCCGTTTTCGACTTTGTAGGCGATCTCGCAGCCGAACTGGAAATTGAGCCGCTGTTGATCTATACTCCAGGATCGGTTATTTTCGAAGAGGTATCCGGCGTCGGTGTCTTTGATGATTTCGTCCAGGGTCCAGTCTCCCGGTTCCAGGTTGATGTTGGTCATGCGTATGATGGGAAGTCTTTCCCAGCCGTCAGCCCGGACGGTGCCGTTGGAGTTTTCCTCGAAGAGGGGGGCGGTTTCTCTGGAGGAGAGATAGTTGACGAACTTGCCTTCATCCACGATTTTAAACCTCTGGGCGGGGATTCCCTCGTCGTCGTAGCCGAAGGTTCCCATGCCTCCGGGGATGGTGGCATCGCCGACGATATTTACCTTTTCCGATCCGTATTGAAAGTTATTCTTTTTGTCCGGTGTTAAGAAGCTGGTTCCGGCGAAGGAGGCTTCCATACCCAGAACCCGGTCCAGTTCGATGGGGTGTCCGCAGGATTCGTGAATCTGAAGAGCCAGTTGGCTGCCGCCTAATATAAAGGAAGTTTTCTCCTGGGGACACTGGGGAGCGTTTAATAACTGAACCGCTTCTCCGGCGATTTGAAGGGCGTGTTTGTCCAGTTCCAGAGCCTCGATATATTCGTATCCCCTGGTGGAATAGTCTCCGCCAAAGGAAGCGGGGTAACTGCGGATCTGGTTTTCCTGATCGTTGGAAGCCATGGCGTCGATACCCGCTCCGCACCAGGTTATTTCCTGATGAATTTCCGAGCCTTCGGTGCTGATGAAGTCCTTGATTTCGTTATAGGCGGAGAAACTACCTTTTCGGACGTTGACGCCGGGGACTTCTTTCATGATCTCGTCGCAGTGGAGCAGGAGTTGAATCTTGTCGTCCAGGGGTATATCGAAGGGATCTTTTTCCACTTTTGTGATGAAGGTGTCCCGGACGGTGGGGGAGGGAGAGAGGCGGACGTCCAGGACTTTCACCCTGGATGAGGCTCTGGCCAGACGGAGAGCTCGTTTGGCGGTTTCGAGGATGGATTTTTCGTCGGTATTGTTGGTGGCGGCAAAGCCCCAGGCGCCGTTGAAGAGGACCCGGATGCCCACTCCCGAGGAGGAATCCTCGACGCAGTTTTCCACACTGCCGTTTTTTGTGGAGATATGCTGGGTTTTACGGGTAAGCCAGCGTGCATCGGCATAAGAGGCTCCCAGGTCTTCTACTGCGGTGAGAGCCTGGATTAATTTTTCTTTCATTATAACATCATGTCCTTTCCCATGAGATAGGAATTAAAACCGGATTAGGAGGGGAATAAAAAGGTTGTAAGGGAGTCTAAGATATGGGATAATAAAAAAGGTCTGAAAAACCGATGGGATTCTATTCTTTTTGCAGGGAATTTTATCCTTGTAGGAAGAGGAAGAAATATTTAAAAGAAAGAAGGAATTGAAGTCCGGGATATAGAAAAATGAGAGATTATCTGTGAAAATTTTTTTTAAAAAAAGGGAAATATGGCCTGTTGTAGAATGTAGGAGAACACGGAAAATATTTTCGACATTGCTGGACAAAAAAGGATCGGTTGGGTATAATGTCGAAGTAATTGCGATAGGTCGTTATTTTGGATAAATATGACGAGAGGAGTGGTTAACGGCAAGAAAAAAAAGTATAAAGCAGAAGGGAAAACCGATTTCCTTAGAGAATACTAATAAGGATTAAAGGTGATCCCCGAAGACGAAGCAAACAAATTTTTTCCGGGAGTAACGCTAAAAGCCGCCCGACGAAGGAAAATGAGCAAACATGGATACTCGTCTCTTGTCAGGTGGTGTCGGCGGAATCTCCTTAATCACAAACAATAAAAGGAGGTAAACAAGGGAAATGAAGAAACTGACTTGGGTTCTGGCAATCGCCATGGTGCTGTTCGTAATGGCGCCCAGCTTTGCCGCACCGCTATTCCCTGATGTGCCCGAGCAGCATTGGGCAAGAGATGCAGTAGCCGATCTGGCTGCCAAGGGAATCCTGGAGGGATATCCCGATGGTACTTTTAAAGGTGACAGAGCCGCCACCCGTTGGGAAATGGCAATGGCTCTTCACAGATTCCTGGCGAAAATGGAAGCTGAACACGCTACCTTCGCCACCAAAGCCGACCTGGAAGCCCTGAGAGCTTTGGTTAACAACCTGAAAGACGAGCTGGATGCTCTGGGTGTCCGGGTAAAGAACCTGGAAGACAACGTATCCGCTCTGGACAAGAGAGTAACCGAACTGGAAAGAATCACCTTCGAAGGCGACTTCACCACCCGGTTCGTAACTATCGGCTTGAGAAACACTGGAAGAAAGACCGGTGCCTGGCAGGCCGCTCTGGGTAGCATCGCTGGTCCTATCAGCGGTAACTGGGGAGCCAACGACCTGTTCAACGGTCGTCCCTTCGTCAACGGTTCCGGCTTCACCGCCAGAGCAAGACTTGGCGTAAAGGTTAAAGTCAGCAAGGACATGAACGCCGGCGTCCGGTTTGCGGCTTACACTTCCCTGGGTGATCGTTACATCGACGCTTACTGGGGAGTAACCGCTCCTTATCTGTCCAATATGTTCACTGGCAACGGTGTCAACTTCTTTGGACCTCAGAACATGCAGAACAATACCTGGACCAGAATGACCGTGGATAATTTCTGGCTGGAACACGTTCCCAGCGGAACCAAGCTGATTGTGGGTTCTATCGAGAAGACCAACTTCGACGATTTCATGATTCACAATGTGCCTAATCCCGGTATCGACGGTCGGGACAGATCTCATTTCGAGGATATGAGAAGCGAGAAGAAGACCCTGGTTTCTGCCTGGAAATACTGGGAAGGCGAAGACACCTATCTGCCCTTCTACGGTATCGATGTAACCGGCAAAACTCACCTGATTTCCGATATGAAGTGGGAAGTTATGTATAGCAAACTCCCCCACAACAACGCTCTGGTAGTTCCTTACCTGTTTGGTTTGAACCTTGACTGGAAGATCAAAGATCAGGGCAATATTAAACTGAACTTTGCCAGAACCTCCGAGAACTGGGACTCCGCAGTGGTCCACGGCACCGTGCCTACCATGGTTCCCTTTGTTCCCGGTGCCTTCTCCAACGGCTGGACTGATCCCTGGGATTACAGAAACGACAACGCCAACAAGAGACCCATGCGTAATGCCGGCGTAATCGGCCTGCAGGGACAGACCTCCTACGGTATCAGCATCAACTATCGCTTCGACCCCAGCAACATCCGCGTAGTCGGTGCTTATGGCGGAACTCAGTATAAACCCAATGTAGAATCCGGCTTCACCGCCGACGGCAACCACTTCAGACTGGGTATCGGCTGGACCAACCAGAACGATAACCTGGACCTGGATCTGGAATACATCTCCACCGATGCTTACTATGATGCCTTCCAGCTGGGCTACAATGACCCCACCTTCTCCGGGCTGAACGGCCTTCGGATGAACGTCCCCACTATGGGCTACTATGGTGGCGGATACCAGCTGCACGACAGCGATCTGTATCCCAACAACAGAAACGGTATCAAGTTTGGCGGCGAATATCGTTTTGCCAACGGCAACGGAAGAGTTAACCTGAGAGTCGGTCTGCTTCAGCAGAACAACAGCGGTGCTCCTCACAGAGATACCACTGGCTTCTTCAACGGTCTGAAACCCGGTTATATTGACCCCGTATTCGGTGAACTGTTCACCAACGGCGCCACCATTCCTGAAGACATCAAAGGTAAAGTTACCCACATCGGCGGCGGAGTGGAATACAAATTCACCCCCAGCGCCCTCAAGGGAAGCGCTCAGTATGACTACTACAGATACTACAGAGATTCCAGCAGAGCCAACAACACCTTCATCGCTATGCAGAACGAAGTGGATCTGAAGTACAACGCCCTGAGAATCGGCCTTGCCTATGCCTTCAACGACAAATTCACCCTCCGGGGCGGATATGACTATGCAACTCTGAAGGGTTATCACCCGGCTTACAACACTGGTGGCTACAATGCCGGCAGAACTGTGGTTGACATTAAACAGTCGGTTCCCAATATCGGCTTCGACTACGAACTGGGCAAAAACACCCAGTGGTGTATGGATGTCAAATTCTACAACCAGACTGATGGACTCGGCAACGATTTCCACACCGCTGGTGTAGAGCCCCAGTCCTTCTCCGGTCTGCAGCTGATGACTCAGTTCAAACTGAAATTCTAACCTGTAGATATATCCGAAAAAGGCCCTGCCAAAAGCGGGGTCTTTTGCTTTCGGATAAGAAAACGGCGGCAGAGGGAAAGAAAAGGATGGGGTGGGAATAAAGAACAGCAGGTTTGTGAAAAGAGAGAAAAAGGGGAGATAAAAAAAGGGAATAAAAGGAGTGGATGATTTCCGATTAGAGGCAGGATATTTAATACTTTTTATTTAATCTAATGAGGGTGTCAGTTTGGAAGAAGAGGCGGATTCACGCGATTCAGCCCGGACTTTTGGCTATAGTAATTTTTTACAGGGAAAAACTCTATAATAGACCCCGAGAGGAGCTTCTATATGCTGGGAACCAGAAATATGTCCACTCTTATCAATGTAAACCTTAACATTATAAAGCAGCCGGATCTGTGTCAGATTTTTGCCACACCGGAAGAGAATACGGAAAGACTGCAGGATTATTTTTTCCCGTCCTTTGCCCAGGAACTTTTGTCGGTGTTGTTCAACAATGCCAAGGATGGGGATCGGAGAACCTTTCTGATAACGGGAAGGCCTGGATTTGGCAAAACCCACCTGCTGTTGTTTGTGGCCAATTTCTTCCGGGCAGGGGAGAAGGAACCGGTTATGGATATTATCTCCGGTGTCGCCGGGGATTTCCCTGCAAAGGCGATGAAGAGCAAATTGGGGCGTTTTCTGGTGGTAACTCCTCTTCCTCCCCAGAGGGATAAGGCTGCTTCTTTCGATTCCAATCTGATATCGGCTTTAAACGGGGCTCTGGCCCGTGAGAATATCAATTTCATCCCCAAGGCTATCGGAACTGCCCCGGAGATATATGAGCAGACTCTGGAGTTTATCAAATCCACCGAGGAGTGGAAGGGGATCATGGTGGTTATGGATAACATCGAGCCTATAATAGAGTCGATTGAGCAGGGGATCCGGGCTCCTCTTTACGAGGAAGTTTTCAAGTTTTTCAGTTATATCAAGGAACCCAGGGAATGTCCAATATTCTTCCTGGGAGCGGGCAGTTTCTTTCCCAACAATTATATATCTCCCCCCATGGAACAGGAGACCATTCAGGAAGTGGGCAGGCATTTTGACGGTTATATGTGGCTGGATTACAATAATCACGACTGGATCAATTTTGTCACCAACAAGGTTTTGCAGCACGCGTCCATGTCCGCCCTGGATATCCTGGTTACCAATCAGGAGTTTACCAAACTGGCGTCTTTCACCAATGAGTCGGGGATTTTCAAGGGAGCCGACGAGGCTTATATCCGGGATGAACTGCTGCCCAAGTCTTTCCCTCTCCATCCCATGACCATGATGTTCTTACCCAAACTATCCCAGAAGATATGCAAACAGGAAAAGAATCTTTTAGCCTTCTTCCGGGATACATCGCCGGGGAGTTTCCGCTATTATCTGGATACTTTCGGCATTTTCCAGGCATCGGGCAAGTTGTCGGTATATACTCCCGATTTTCTCTTCTCCTATTATGAACAGACCCTCAAGGAATCCAAACCCCTGCGCAATGTGTATGAGGCGGTGGAACGGGCATATATGCTGTCGGGTAATCTCCCTCTTGCCCGTCGGGTGATACGACTGGTGGCTCTCATGCAGATGATCGGCGACGATACGGTAAAACCCACCCGGCGGAATATTCTGGAATCTCTCTATGTAACCCCCAGGGATGCCAAGCAGTTCGAACCCATGATCATCGAGATGATCCAGAAGGGGGGATTCGTTTATGACCGGCGGACCGAGGAGTTGACTCTTCCCATCGAAAAGGTCAGTGTCAATCTCAACGACTATATCAGCCGTCAACTGATGAGGATTCAGCGGGATTATTCCTACAGGGATGAGTTGAACCGCAAATTCCGGATTCGGGAACAACCCGGCAGAAATTATAATGAGAATCACAAAACCGACAGGCAGATCGTTTCACAATACGTGCAGATTGACGATATCCGTTCCGGTGCCGAGTGTATTAACGGTGTCCTGTCCAAACTGGGCCGGCAGAAGGAGCGGTATCGGGGAGATATGGCCATCCTCTATTTTGTTACCGCCGACGATGACGAACTGGTGGAGGTGAGAGGAAGACTGGAGAAAGCTCCCTGGGATCATCCCAGGATTGCCGTATCGGTGCCGGTGAGACCTGTGAATTTCTTTGACTTGTTGATCGAGCAGACGGCTCTGGATGCCATTCGCCAGAGTGAGCCTCCCTTCAATAATGCCGAATCCGAGGAACGGAAGGTACTGGAAGGACGTTTTAGCGATAATGCCGTTCAACTGAAAGAGAAGGTGGAGTTCGCCCGGCGGCCCGACCGACTCTACTGGTTCCATCAGGGGAAGGAGATCCGGCGTCTGCAGGATCAGACCATTGAAGAGAACGTGGACTTCCTGCTGGAAGAAAATTTCCCCCAGACTCCCGTGGTGCCTCTGCCGGTAGTATCGTCCTTCAAGGACAAGAAAAAATACCGGGAAATCCGTAAGATTGTCGTGGAGAAACTTCTGTCGGGAGGAGATACTTTCCGTCTGCCCAAAACCCCCCGCAGCCAACCCGATAAACTGATAAGCAATCTGCTGGTAAAATACGGCATCCTGACTCCGGTGTCGGAAACTGATGCTTGGGTGGAGTATAACGTCGCTCATCATGTGGATCAGGACAGCCCCGTGAAGGAGATCTGGAACGGTATGTACCGGAATCTGACCCAGACGGGAACCGGCAGAAGGATCGTCCAGATGGAAAATGTGCTGCTGGCTTTTCTGAAGATGCCTTATGGGGTCTGTCCCTCATTGCTGGAGATTCTGCTGGCGGCCCTCTTCCGGAATTACATCAGCCAGATGGACATTTTCGCCAATTTCCGGGAGATGAAAAAAACCGGCGATCATACCAATCTGACCAGGGCTTCCCTTAATTACGACACCGTCCGGAGCATGGTCATAGAACCCGATAATTATATCGTCTATATGTCCGAATTTCCCAGCGAGGAGAAACTGTTCGTCAACAAGATTATCGAGATTTTCGCCCGCAAGAGAGTCCGGGAATCGGATACCCCCCTCTGGAACGACGGCAGAGAGGCTATTTATAACTGGTTCAAGAACCTTCCCCAACTGACAAGAAAGAACCGGGTCTTCAAGTTCGGGATGAGTGCGGGGTTCATGGATATGCTGGAAGGCAAGGGGAAAAACGCCGCTCCCAGAGATTTCTTCCGGGAAGTTCTGCCCGAATTCATGGGCTATAAACTGTCGGAATTCTCCTATAAGGACAAAGCCCTGGAAATGCTGGAAAATATAAAGAATATTTATATCGAACTGACCCGCTATACCCAACTTAAAGAAATTGCCCTGTGGAAGTCGATTCAGGCGGTCTTCACCCCCGACGAAAATGCCGATTTTGACGGTGTATTCGAGAAATGGGTTAAAGCAGTCCCCGCCGATGTGGAGCGAAACCGTCTGTCGCCTCTTGCCCGTAATCTGCTGGAGATCGATACCTCCCTGGAACTCAAGGAACAATTCCTGGAGAAAATGGCCGAGAACATGGGACTTACCCCCTTCAGCCAGTGGGAACAGGATCGCTCTCTGGAGTATCTGGCACGGCTCAGCTCCGCCAAACTGGAGGTTGACATAGCCGACGTGGTTATGGCGTTTACCCTTCCCGATACCAGGGAACCCAAAGAGCAGAAAGCAAGAGAGAGCTTTGACCGGATATTCAAAAAACTGGGCATCTCCCCCTCGGAACAGGAAGTTATCGTGGTGGAATTGCTGGAGAAAATGGTCTGGGAAGAACAGTAACCCCCGGTGGAGATTGTAGGAGGACTCTCCAGAGTCCGATTCTCTTTTGCAGTGGGAGGAAATCGGGGGCGGGAGACCCCTCCTACAGAGTCCGATTCTCTTTTGCAGTGGAAGGAAATCGGGGGCGGGAGACCCCTCCTACAGAGTCCGATTCTCCTTTTTTTTATTTCCTTTTCATTTCCATTTTGTAGTCTATTTTGGCTCCCATATTGAAATCGGTAATCATGTTGAATAGATCGCTTTTGGACAGACTGGCTTCTAGGTCGGTGCTGAAGGTCTGGGACAGAGAGGCTATTTCTCCCTTTTCGTAATCGAAGTAAAGGGTTCCCGTCAGGGTTCCGTTGCCGGTTACGGGCAGAATGTCTCTTTCTTCCTCTTTCAGAGAGAGGTTTCCCTTATAGGTTATTACTGCACAGTCCTTGTTATTGTATTTTTCAATTTTTTCGAATTTATAGGTTTTTTTGCCGGTAAACTCCAGGTAGATCCCATCGGTTCCCGTCGGGACGGATATTTTTTCCTCTTCTTCCCAGGCGTCTCCCGGTCTTACGGATTTATGCGGAAGTTTTATTTCTTTTACTACTTGCAGTATTTCCTTTAACATGCCTTCCCTGGGTTCCTTGATGTTTTTGGCGGTTATGTCGGTCATTTCCCCCTCCGGGGACTGTTTATAGGATATGTAGGGTTTCCACCGGTTCAGCTGATCGATGGGAATATCCACGCTGACGTTTTCCACCTTGACCGTCAGTTTATCATAATGGGGAACCGCCCTTATCTGAGCTGGGTTCTGGTCTGCTTTTTCCACCTGTTTTTCCAGGGACAGATTTAATGTAAGGGAGGAGTTTTTGAGAGGAAAATTTTTCATTAATTGTTGGGGAATTCCTTTTGCCGATAAGGAGGTATCTATGGAACCCGTAACCCCGTAGTCGGTTTTCGCCCCGGTTACAAACTTATATTTTAAAGGGATACCGAATATTTTTATTCGGACGGAAGGAATCAAAAGGGGAAGTAGTAGAATCAAAACTACGGCAATTATTATAAAAGGGGTGAACTTTTTCATTTTGTTTCTCCTTGTAAGACCCGGTATTTAAACCCGATAAGTCCTATATTTTGACGCTCTTTGATATTTCCCTTTCCCAGGGGAGGGATTGAAAAAAATAAAGAGGAGGCAATATAGATTGTCTTTTAAAGATAATTCTCTTTTTTGCGAAAAATTTGTAAAAAATTCTTATGAGGCTATATTTTTTACCGATTCCCAGGGGCGGATCCTCCTGTGGAATAAAGGGTGTGAAAAACTCTTCGGCTATGGTCAGGAAGAGATTCCTGACGGAACCGTATTTTCCGTATTCGAGGGAAGAGAAAGGGAAAAACTTCGCACTATTTTCGATTCTCTCCGCCGAGATACCTCGGTTCCTTTCGAGACCACTCTGGTTACCAGTCAGAAAAAGGTGTTTGATGTGGATATTACCTCTTCAACAATTGAAAAATCCACTGAAAGTTCCCTGACCTTTTTCTTCCAGGTGCGCAATGTGCAGGATAAGGACACGGTTTCTCTGGGATTTCGGGCAAGACACGCCATCAATTTTATAATTCATTCTCTCAGCGAATTGCGCCGGGTGAATCTTGACGACAGACTAGATGTAAAACCCTTTGTCAAATTCCTGTTGCGGGATACCAAGGATCAGGTATCATTGAACCCCACCCACATATTCGTGGCTCTTGAAAACGAGGAGCGGTTGCTGGAAGGGGAAATCTATCTCCAGAAATCGGGCGAGATCCGCACCATCAGGGAAAAACTGGTGTTTCACCCCGATGAACTCAAGGAGATTCTGCCCTCCCAGGGCGATCTGAAATTTGCCAATTGGTTTGAGATAACTCCCTTCAAGGAGCGTTTTCATTCGTTGTTCAACCCCAGGTTAGGGCAGTTTATTCCTGATATTGAAAATTATATCTCTTATAGTATTTCCGGCGAGAAAGAAGGACTTATCATCGCCTTCAACTATCCCGGACAGGTTACCAATCTTGATGCCGAACTGATCAAGGGACTGGGCGAAATTGTGGGAACCCTCTTCACTTTTCAGTATATTTACCGGGATAAGGATAATTATCAACTGGCTTTTATATCCAAGATTGTGGAGATCGTGGAATCCAGGGACAACGCTACCGATAAGAACCGGGTTCACCGGATCAAGAATTATGCCCGGATTATTGCCGATGAACTCTCCAAACATCCCAAATATAAAGGAATAATTGATCGGGAACTGGTGAGGATGATCTATTTCTCCGCCTCTCTTTACGATATAGGCAAGATTGTGGTTCCCGAAAAGATCCTGCAGAAACCGGGAAGGCTCGACGACCGGGAGTATCAGATGATGAGGGAGCATACGGTTCACGGCGGAAAGATTCTGGAAGGGCCCAAATTCCTCCAGGTTGCCAGGGACATTGCCTATTACCATCACGAGAAGTTCGACGGCACGGGCTACCCCTACGGCAAGAAGGGGGAGGAGATTCCTTTATGGGCTCGGATTGTTTGTTTAGCCGATGTATATGACGCCATGACGTCCAAGAAATCGTATAAAGAGGCTTTCACCCACGACCGTACCAAAAAACTCATCGAGATCATGAAAGGGAGCCACTTCGACCCCGACATCGTTGACGCCTTCTTCAAAAGAGAAGACGATTTCGTCCGAATAAAAGAAATGTACCAGGCATAAAAAAGAGTAAATAAAAAAGGAGTATGATCGACTCCTTTTTTGTTTGCTTTATATAGTCAGGAGTTACGCTCGAATTCAAGGAAAACGGTATGAAATCGTCATCCTGAAACCAGTTCAGGACAGGCTTTGTTTCAGGATCTCTGGCAATCGGCATGGAATCTGGGGTTTGATATAAAATGGCGTAAGTACTGATATTATTTTCCAGAGCTGCCTTTGGGGGATTTGCGGGAGATGACGCAGTATTGCATGAACATATCTATCGCCTTGGAGAGTTGTTCCGCAATTTTCTGTCGTCGTTGTTCCGAGCCGAGGATCTGGGCGTCCTGGGGGTTACTCAGATAGGCGGTCTCCACTAAACACGCGGGCATGGTGGTATGGGTCAGCACGTAGAGATCGTTTCGTCTCATACCCACATCCACCGTGCCGATGTTGGGTCCCAGACTTCCCTCCAGATATGCCGCCAGTTCCCGATCCTTTTCCTTATGCCAGTAGTAGGTGGAACCCTTGCGGTCTTTTTGGGTGGACGCGTCGGTATGGATGCTGACGAACATACTCGCCTTAGATTTATTAGCCACATCGGCTCTTGCCTGGAGTTCCTCCTTGTCGGGGGAGTAGGCGTAGGTAACGTCCCGATCCGTATAGCGGGTCAGGATTACCTTGTAGCCCATACCGTTGAGAATTTTGGCAAGACGCATGGCTATATCCAGGGTGATATGCCTTTCCTGGAGTCCCAGGCTGCTGTTACAGGCTCCGGGATCACATCCGCCATGACCGGGATCTATGACGATGACTTCTCCTCCGCCCACAGAATCACTTCCCAGGGCGAAGACCGATACCGAATTGCCTCCGGTTTCCGGTGCGGGTTTATCAATTTTTGACGAAGGGGCGATGAGGAAGGCGAAACTGTTCTCCTCCTCTCCGATCTTGAAGGCGGAATCCGGCGCCAGATCCAGTCGGAGGCGTACATAGTTGATATTGTCGGGTTTGATCTGGCTTATTTCGAAATTTCTGATGAGTTGCGATGAAGGAGGAGTGATCTTCACATTTTCGCCCAGCACGGCAAAAGGCATGTCGATGAATAAGGCTCCCTCCTCTTTACTGTAAGACCAGTAATAATCCAGGGAGGACGAGGATTTGAAAGAAATTCCCACTCCGTCTTCCTCTTCCTTCACTTGAATATCCTCGATGGTGGTATCTTTCATGCCGTAGGAGTAAATAATATTGGGACGTAAACGGATTACCATCTGGTTCTTGAAACTGGTGGGGATAATCTCGCCTTTCCAGTGGGGGGGGAACAACACCGTGAGGAACAGATTTTTGGGATCTTTTTCGTTATTGACCCGGATCTGGACTCCTTCCACGAAAAGGTTTTCTTTGGAACTGTTATAACCGGTACCCGGCATGGTGAGGCGGATGGCGGGAGGACGGGAGTCGTATTTGGTGGTATAGTCGATCTGGGCTGCCGAGGAGAGGGTTATATCGATGGTTCCCTCGTTGGGGCATTTCTGGGAAGCCACTGAAAGAGCGGGTTTGAGTTCGATCCGTTGTCCTGTGTCGATCACTTCTAAATTTAAAAGGTATGCTATACTTTTTAACGGGACATAATCCTCGCCGTAGTGGTCTCTGGCGGTCAGGGGGACTTCCACTTCCCTGTCGCCGATGAGGGCTTTTTGTTCTTTAATCTGCCATGTAATGGATCCCTGGGGATGAAATATGAATAATTTTCCGGAATAGGAGAACCAGTTATAGGTAAGCCCCATGGCGTCGAAGAGTCCCTTGAAGTCGGGATCTCCGGCACAGATATAGATCTCTCCGTCGATATAGGCCATGGGATTTTTTTCGAATACAAAACTCTTACCCCGGAAGGTGAGTCCGTATCCTCTCATGGCTCCCTCACTCTTGACAGGAACCGGAGTAGAGGACACTGAGGGACTGATCCCCGGCGAAGGTTTTATTACGGGGTTTTCTCCGGCAGTGGTTCCGCTCTTGTTGTCCTGAACGGGGGTTCCGCTCTTGTTGTCCTGGACGGGGGTTCCGCTCTTGTTGTCCTTTTGAGGGGTTCCGCTCTTGTTATCCTGGGCGGGGGATTCGCTCTTGTTGTCCTGAACGGGGGTTCCGCTCTTGTTATCCTGGGCGGGGGATTCGCTCTTGTTATCCTGGGCGGGGGTTTCGTTCTTGTTATCTTTTACGGTTGATTCATTTTTATTCTTATCAGGGTTTTGCGGGTCTTGTTTTTTATCCTGAGTTGAACCGGTAGTTTTGCCGGTTTTGTCGGAAGATCCTTGATCGTTATTTTGATTTCCCTGCGGGGTCTGGGATTTTCCATCAGACGGGCTATCTTTTTGGGCAGGAGATTGAGTTTTGCCAGAATTTGGAGTATTGTTTTCGCCTGGGGATTTCTGGCTTTTATCCTTATCCTGCTTTTTATTCTGGGAGTTGTCGGATTTACCGGATTGGTCTTTTTGTTTTTCATTTTGCTTTCCGTTCTTTGCGTCGTCTTTTTTGGAGTCTTTTTGTTTTTCATTTTTTTCATTTCCCTTTCCATCTTTTTTGTTCCCCTGGTTGTCTTTATTCTTATTTTTATCGTCCTTTTGGGTTTCTCCCTGGTCGGGAGTTTCGTTGTCGATTTCATCCTGAAGGTTGTTGCTGTTTTTGTTCTGATCCTGGGAACTACTGCCGGGACCTGATGCGGAAAAAACGGGAGTAGAATTTAGAAGCAAGCAGATTGTCGTCAATAATATAATAGCAAAAAGCAGGGTTTTATTCATAAAGATCACCTTTTTTGTGTTTTTTCATAATTTTAAAAATAGGCAAAAAACCCTTATCCCCCGGTTCAAATCCTACACCGTCTTGGTTCTATTTTGCATGAAGGGAGTATATCCCTTTTTATAGAATATGTTTTGCAGAGTTAATTTTGCGGCATATTATGTCCGGTGTTTTTTTGTGGTAAAGTCAAAAAATCAAAAATATTAAAGGGAGGTTCTATGGGCAAAAAGTTTTTTGAAGGTATGGGAAAATCGGTGAGCAAGGCGGCTAAGTCAATGGCTCCTTCCGGAAAAGCGGGTAAGAGAACCGGCAGAACAAGAGAAGAAGAGGAGTACACCGAAGAGGAGGAAAACGAAGAAGAGGACGACGAAGACGAGGATTACGACGAGGACGACGAAGACGAGGATTACGACGAGGACGACGAAGACGAGGATTACGACGAGGACGAAGATTACGACGAGGACGACGAAGACGAGGATTACGACGAGGACGACGAAGACGAGGATTACGACGAGGACGACGAAGACGAAGATTACGACG
>Ga0067045_1029913_pt1 | contig 17650 bp, 14 predicted proteins | sample TerdegcTABiofilm_FD_59184 | JGI IMG/M metagenome (GOLD analysis project Ga0067045, IMG submission 59184) | Combined Assembly of (Gp0054472, Gp0054536) Wastewater bioreactor microbial communities from Singapore -Terephthalate degrading... | reverse complement strand
GGAAGAAAAGGAGAGGGTTTCCATTCAGAATTGTGGGATCGGGGCACGGTTTCTTGCCTTTCCCATTTTTCCAGAGCTTTTCCTTTTCCCTTCCCCTATTCGCACTTCATTCCGCTGAATACTTACCCAATTTATTGTTTTGCAGGCCCTAAGGAGGAAGCCATGGCCTCGCCCCCCCCTAACTCGTGGATTGAGCGTGTCGGCGACACCGCCGGGGTGGTCTGGAGAATGCTGGACGCCAACGGCCCAATGACCCTGGCTAAGGTCGTGAAGGCCACCGTTCAGCCACGGGACGTGGTAATGCTCGCCCTGGGCTGGCTTGCCCGCGAAGACAAGATCCTCATTGAAGACGATGGCCGCAAGCGGGTCGTGTCGCTCCGGTAAGGACCGGCCAGTCCATCCGAAGTTGACTTCCGAAGTCTCCGAGACTTCGGAAGTCTGTGGCTGGAAGCGAGTGCTCCGCCGGTTACGGTCTGGACGCCGAGGGAGTCGCGTCCTCTCAGGAGTCAGCGGCGGCCTTACTTCTCTTCCCGCGACTTCTTCGCGGCGGCTTTCAGATCGTCGATCTTCTTCCGCTGCTCGGGAGAGAGGAGGGCGAGGATCTTCTCGTCCCGCTCCTTCTTCAATGCTTCGAGCTTGATACTGAGTTCCTTGATCTTGGGATCGAATTCGCTCTGAATTGCGTAGATCTTTCCTCGTTGCTCGTCCGTGACGACTCCGCTGAAGTAGTTCGGCAAACGCCCTCGGGGCTTGGTCGTCTTCGCGCCCTTCGTTTTCTTGGGAGCCGATTTCTTCTCCTTGGAGGTCGTGGCCTCTGTCCCTGCAGCCTGGCCGCTACCCGACGGCTGCGCAGAACCTGCGGCAGCCGGTTGATCCGCAGCCAGGGCCACCCCGGACTGCACACCTGGAAGCGCATTAGCGGCCACGAGAAGTGCAACTGCGAGAAGCACCAACCCAGTCCCCTTCCGCCACAGAAATCCAGCAATACCACTCATCGAAGTCCCTCCAGAAGAGCCTGAGAAAAACCGAGGTCCACGGGAATGTCACCAGGTTACTAGCCCTCCCGCCGGAACGCAACAAAAATCAGGCGATTACCCCTCTCCCTCGCTTGCGCTTCGTGCTAGTGTTTGGGGATCGATGATCGGGGTTCGGAGTAGCTGCCGCCCGCTCGGGAGCCTTGCGACGACGTTCCCTACGGCGTAGTCTAAGGACAGAAGAGGGGCACGCAAGCCAAAGACGGACGACCCACGCGGCTTCTCACGACCACGAAATTCCACCCAGAATAGGGGATACAGGATGCGAGACCGACTCCTGAGGTCTGCCGGAGTGGTTTATTTGGCGGTTCTTGGAGTGGCATGCTTTGGGAAATTCGCAGCAGCCCAGCCGCCCGCAGTCCCGGCTCCGGAGGGGACGGCTACGGCGGCCCCGAAGATCCCGGAGCTTGCGGAGGCCGCCAAGGTCTTCCGGAGCGGTGACTACGATTCCGCGTTGAAGATGCTTCAGGCCGCTGCGAAGAAGTATCCCGAGTTGCCCCCACCCCAAGTGGTCATGGCGGGCTGGTTTGCCGCGTCCAGTCAGGGGGCCATGACTCGCGGGGCCCTGGAGCAGGCGGTGACGGATTCTCCCAATGATCCGGAGGCGTATCAACTCCTCGGGGAAATGGCGATGCGGAGCCGGCAGGTCGCCGAGGCGGGCCTGTTGTTCGAAAAGGTCGCGGCACTCACCAGCGGCGCCAAAGACCCGGCCTCGCGGATCGCCTCGTTCAAGCAGCGGGCGCTGGGCGGCCTGGCGGCGGTCGCCGAGGCCCGTCGGGACTGGGTCGGCGCGCAGACCCACCTCGAGGCGCTCCTCGCCGCGGAGCCCAAGAATGCCGCCGCATTGCAGCAACTCGGCCGCATGCTCTTCATGCAGAAGAAAGAGGACCTCGCCGTGGAGAAATTCCGCGAGGCGGCCAAGCTCGACGAAGGACTCGCCGGCGCGGAGGTCACGATGGCGCAGCTCTATCAACAGGAGGGCGACGTCAAGAACGCCGGCAAGTGGATGCTCGAGGCGATCAAGGCCAATCCGCGCGACGCCAAGACCCGCGTCGCCTCGGCCCAGTGGTCTTACGAGATCGACAAGCTCGATCAGGCCGAAGAGCAGGCCAAGGCCGCCGTGCAACTCGATCCCGATTCCTTCAACGGGCAGCTCGTCCGCGGGCTGGTGGCCCTGGCCCGCAAGGACTTCAAGACCGCCCAGGAGTTCTACGAGAAGGCCCACCTCCAGGCCCCCGGCAACCTCACGGCGACCAACCATCTCGCCTTGGCCCTGGCGGGCCAGGAGGAGGAGTCGAAGCGGCGGCTGGCCGTGGAGTACGCCCAGATCAACGCGCGGGTCTTCCCGGACCAGGTCGAGGCGCTGGCGACGTTGGGATGGACGTACTACCGAACGAACAGGATCGACGAGGCGGAAGTGGCTCTCCGCAAGGCAAACTCGCTCGGACGCCCCACGCCCGACACCCTCTACTTCCTCGCCCGCGTCATGGCCGACCGGGGACGCAAGGAAGACGCCAAGATGATCCTCGAATCTCCGATCATGAAGGCGCCCGGCGCGTACCTGATGCGCAAGGAGGCCGAAGCGCTGCTGGCGGAGCTTTCGGGCCGGTAAAGACCGGGCCGCACGCGGTCACGGGATGCGGAAGACCGAGTGGCTCTTGACGATCGCGTAGTCGTCGGGGAAGGTGTGGAAGGCCCGCACCTGAAAAGTCCGGCTCCGCGCCTCGACGTGGATATAGCTGACGGCCCCCAGCGCGATCCGGCCGCTGGAGTCGAACCGTTGCAGGAGGCCCTGGTGCTCGCCGTCGCGCGTGAGTTCCTCCTGGAGGGTCCAGAAAATCTCCGGATCGACGCGTTCGAGCTGGAAATCGACCTCGTAGCTGACGCCGCCGCGGCACTCCACCCGGTCGCGCCGCTCGCCCTTGAGGCGGTAGTTCATGAGCCGTCGGCGTTCGGGGAGCGGGTGCAGGGCTGACGTCGCCACTTCGGTGAGCGTCAATCCGGCATGCCGCCAGGTCACCACGTGCCCCGTGCCCGTGATGTCGATCTTGACGTCGTACTGCTCCCGCCGGACCGCCGTGGTCGAACAGACTTCGAACAACTCGGGGTGCAAGGCTCGTCCGTAAAGCTGAAACACCAACTCCGCGACTTTGGGTCGAACGGTCAGCACGCCTGCAATCCCTTCTTCGGCCGGAGGACCCCGCGCGGAGCCCGTGAGGAAACGTCGTCGGGTGTCTGCACGCTGCCCATTATAGACGTTCTCTGCGGTGCCCACAAAGGGCGATTTGCCGTGTGCAAAGATGATGCCCAGGGCATCTTGACAAATGGCATGCCGTGTGCTCACGCGCGGGATGCTAGCACGCCAGTCTCACCAGGATGTCGTATCCGGCGTGCGCCCCGGCGGCGATGCCGAATCCCCGGGCGATGAAGAGCACGCTGAAGAACACGCCCGCCAGGAAACGGAAGATCGCGCCATACCAGAAGCTGAATTCGTGCCATACGATCGCTTCGCCGTAGGGCCCGACGTAGTGCGCGGCGGCGAAAACGGCGCTGCTGGCGAGCACGGCCACGGTGGTGGCCGTCGCGCCGGCCACGACCACGTGCCGGATCGCCCATGCCATCGCGCCGAACAGGATCAGACGGAAAAGCAGTTCCTCATACACGCCGGCGCCGAGGAACGCGATCAAGCCGGCGGTCTTGCCCGATGCGCCGGCCGCCAGCGCCGTTGCCTTGGCGGTGCCCGACACCGATCCGGCCAAGGCGCTCAAGGCAAAGGCCTCGACGTGAGAAATCAACCGAAGGAAGAAGGCCAACCCGACACACTCGACCGCCATCCCCCAGAAGACCCCGCGCGGCACGCGCCAGGGCTCTCGCGTCGTGTGGTGCCACCCAAGCAGAATGCCGACGACCAGCACCGGGAGCAGGAAGTAGTTGCCGAAGTCCAACAGCTCGAGGAAGCCGCGGAGCCAGACGTCGACGCCGTTGCGCACCGCCTTCGGGCCCAACACCAGCACGCCGGCCTCGTAGATCACCAGGATCGGCGCGACGAACACCAGGCTCATCAGGGGCTGGCGCGAAAGTCGCCAGTAGTCGTGCGTCGCGACGAAATCGCAAGACGGCGAGGACGGTGTCTTGGCCATGGTCCACGAGCGCGCAGCCGGAGCGAAGGGACGGCATCCTTCTTCATCTTCGACCCGGGCCGGGGCTTGGCTTGAAAGGGAACCTGCCGGCGTCGGTTGGCACCACGCGCAAATCGGTTAAGATAAAGGCCCTCGCGGACATGGATCCGCCGCCAGCGTCCACGACGTAAGTCAAGGTGTGCAAGGGACTACCGACTCCACTTTTCTGCCGGGTGTTTCGCCGATCATGCATCCCATCCTGAAAGAGGTCTTCGATCGACTGCACGCCGCTTACGGACCGCGACACTGGTGGCCGGCGGACTCGCCGCTGGAGGTCCTCGTCGGGGCGGTGTTGGTGCAGAACACCTCGTGGCAAAACGTCGAGAAGGCAATCGCCCGCCTCCGCGAGGAGGACCTCCTCGAACCGCACGCCCTCTACGCGGTCCCGCCGGAGGAGTTGGAGGAGTTGATCCGGCCCGCGGGGTACTTTCGCATCAAGGCCCGGCGCCTCCGCAGCCTGTTGGAGTTCCTGGTCGAGCGTTACGACGGCTCCCTGGAGAGGATGTTCCAGACCGGCCTCGCCGAACTCCGGGAAGGGCTGTTGCAGGTCAAGGGGATCGGACCGGAGACGGCGGATTCCATTCTCCTCTACGCGGGCGGCCTGCCGACGTTCGTCGTCGATGCCTATACGTACCGCGTGTTGACGCGGCACGGGTGGATTGGATTCGACGCCGATTACTACCAGATCCAAGACCATTTCGTCAGCGGGCTGCCCGAGGACGCGACGCTTTTCAACGAGTATCACGCGCTGCTGGTGGAAGTGGGCAAGCAGCACTGCCGCAAGCAGCCGCGATGCGAAGGCTGCCCGCTGGCCGCCATGCTCCCGTCCGGCGGGCCGTTCGAGCCGGACTGATATCAGCCGACATTGGCCGACGTGCCGTCGGCCGCTAAACCGGGGTGGTCGGCGCCCGGCCCAACGTCGGTCGCCGGCGCCGCAACGTTTCGTTCGTGTACTTCAGTCCCGCGACGTTTAGCGGCCGGCGGAACGCCGGCCCACGATCAAGGACCGCCGCCGATGATCATCGCCTATCACGCCATCTTCAGCACCTACGGCACGTGGCTCCCGAACGATCCGCGAGGGTCGTACTCGAAACAGATCTACTCCGCGGCACTGGCCGAGTTGGGACCGATCCGGTACGGGCGGCAGAGCCCACAGCCCGGCCGGAGCATCCTTCGCCGCTTCCACACTGCCGCCGCGCCGCGACTGCGTCGTCCTCCATTCCACATCACCGACGCGACCCGGCCGGTCATCGGATCTGCATTTAGGGCCGTCGTGGAGCGCCTATCGCTCACAGCCGTCGCATGCGCCATCATGACCGACCATGTCCACTTTCTCGTGCTCCGCTCGAAGCACCGGATCGAATACGTCGTGAACCAACTCAAGGGCGAGGGCACGCGGCAATTGGGCCTGCATGAAACGCCCTGGACCCGCGGGTGCTGGAAGGTCTTTGTCGAAGACAACGAGACCCTGGCGGCTGCGGCCCGCTACGTGGAGGCGAATCCCAAGGCGGCGGGCCTGGAGCCGCAGTGCTGGGAGTTCGTGACGCCGCTTGAGACTCTTGCCCGAACTCCGGGGAACGTGCTGCTCGACTCCTAGGCCGACGTGCCGTCGGCCGCTAAACTGACTTGGTCGGACGCTGAACTGGAATTGCCGGCGCACGGCAGAACGATGACCGGCGCCGCAACGTTTAGCGGCCGGCGGAACGCCGGTCGTATCGCCCATATCCTATGCCACCGAAGCAATCGACAATGTCCCTGTTTGAGGCCGCCGAAGAGGCCAACCGACGCGAGGCCCAGCCGCTTGCCGCGCGCATGCGCCCCACCGCGCTCGCCGAGTTCGTCGGCCAGGAGCATTTCCTTGGCGAGGGGAGACTGTTGCGGCGGCTCCTGAGGGCCGACCGTCTCGGGTCGGTGATCTTCTACGGTCCTCCGGGGACCGGCAAGACGACGCTCGCCCGGCTGCTAGCCGCCGAAAGCCGCAGCACGTTCCGGCAGCTCAGCGCCGTGACCGCTACGGTCAAGGAGGTCCGTGAGGCCTTGAACGAGGCCCGTGACCGGCTCTCAGGCTCCGGCCGCAAGACGCTCCTGCTGATCGACGAGATCCACCGCTTCAACCGCGCCCAGCAGGACGTCCTCCTTCCCGACGTCGAGGACGGCGTGGTCGCGCTGGTGGGCGTGACCACGGAGAACCCGTTCTTCGCGATCAACAGCGCGCTGGTGAGCCGCAGCCGGGTCTTCCAGTTCCAGCCGCTCGCGGTCGAACACATCAAGACCTTGCTGCAACGCGCCGCGGCCGACCGGGAGCGAGGACTGGGGCAGTTCCAGGTGCGACTCCACGATGACGCCTTGGAGTTCCTGGCCGAGACGAGCGACGGCGACGCACGCCGGGCCCTCGCCGCGCTGGAAGTCGGCGTGCTCTCGGCGACGGAGCAGCCGATCGAGTTCACGCGGCAATTGGCCGAAGAGTCGGTGCAGCGCAAGGCGGTGCTCTACGATCGCCAGGGCGATTCGCACTACGATGCCATCAGCGCGCTGATCAAGAGTATCCGCGGCAGCGATCCGGACGCGGCCCTCTACTGGTTGGCGATGATGTTGGAGGGCGGGGAAGACGTCCGATTCCTCGCGCGCCGGCTCGTCATCCTCGCCAGCGAAGATGTGGGCAACGCCGATCCCGCCGCTTTGCCGCTGGCGGTCGCCACGGCCCAGGCGTGCGAGTTGGTAGGCCTGCCCGAGTGCCAGTTGAACCTCGCCCAGGCCGTCACCTACCTGGCGTGCGCCCCGAAGTCGAACGCGGTCACGCTGGGGATCGGCGAGGCCCGCGCCGACGTGCGCGAAGGCCGCCTCTTGCCCGTCCCGATCCACCTCCGTGATTCCCACTACCCAGGGGCAAAACGACTGGGCCACGGCCAAGGCTATCAGTACGCCCACGACGAGCCTGATGCCGTGGCGAACCAGGACTACCTGGGAGTGGAGCGCGAATACTACCGGCCCACCGACCGGGGGTTCGAGCGTGAACTGGTTGAAACCTTGGCAGCCCTCCGAGAACGGCTTCGGGCGGGGCGGCCGCGGTAGTGTCTTGCCAAGAGAATCGTGTGCAAGAAAGGGAAGATGGGGAAAGGGGGAAGGGGGAAAAAGGAAAGGACCAGGAGGTCATCGGTTGTCAGGCGTGGACGTCGAGGAAGACTTCCCCTTCTTTCCCATTTCCCCTCTTTCCCCGTTTCCCCTTCTAGCACTCGTCCGGACTCCACACGGGCCGGAGTTCTGCGAAATCTCGCCAGTTTGACGTAGCACTAACGGGCAGACTTTTTTATGATCCCGGCACTTTGGCCAATCATGGCCCCCCGCGGCATGTGTCGGCGGTCTTGCGGGCCCGCTACGTGGCGATTCGTCAAGGAGGACGAACGTGAACTCTGTCAAGAACATCCTCGTGATCACGGTGCTCCTCGGGGTGGGGTACGCGGTATACACGACGATCAACAACCAACAGGGGACCACGCGGCCCGCCGAGGAGAACGACGGCTGGCCGACGCCGGGCGACGCCAAGGCGGAGAAGGCACCCGGCGAAGGCGATGCGAAACCCGCAGCGGTGAAGAACCCGTTCGGAAACGGAAACCCGGCGGCGGAACGGGTATCGGCACGCGACACCAATCCGTTCGGATTCTCTCCCGGCAGCACGGAAAAGCCCCGCGCGGAACTTGGCCGCAGCGATCGTTTTGGGACATCTTCTCCTGGGGGCAACGCGAAGGCGGCCGATCCGCCCTCCGATCTCGGACCGCGTTCCGGGAACACGCTTGGACGCTGGGAGGGCCCGTCCTCCGAGCCGCCCGGCATTGCGTTGACCACCGACTTGCCGACCCATCCGGCCAGCGGCCGGACCACAGACCCTGGGCCTCAGGAGCCCTCCGTGAAGAAACCCGATGCTCCTGATGCGTCGCGCGGCGCGGTCCGCCCTGATTTCATCGCGGTGATGGACGAGGCCCACCGGCGACTCGCGAAGGGCCAACTTGCCGAGGTCCACCTGGCCTTGAGCCGCCTTTACGGCAACCCGGAGCTAAACCCGGAAGAGTCCCGGCAGTTGACCGATCTGTTGGGCCAGTTGGCCGGCACCGTGATCTATTCGCGTCAACACCTGCTGGAGCCGGCCTACACCGTGAAGGCGGGCGAGACGCTCCAGCAGATTGCCGCGACCTACAATGTGCCGTGGCAAGTGCTCGCGAAGATCAACGGGATCCGCGATCCCGACCACCCGGAGCCGGGCAAGCAGCTCAAGGTGTTCCACGGTCCGTTCGAGGCAGTCGTCTCCCTCGACCGCGAGGAGCTCGTGCTGATGTTGGGCGGTCGCTACGCGGGACGCTTCCCGATCGGCGTTGGCCGCAACGCCCCCAAACCGGAAGGCTCCTATACGGTCAAACGGAAATTGCCACGCCCCCCATACTCGGGATCCGGCCGTGCCTTGGAACCACGGGGGGCAGACAGCCTCGCGGGGAATTGCTGGATCGAGCTTAGCGACGGCCTGGGAATTCACGGCACCAACGACGTCAAGAACCTCCGTTCTGCGGATGGACAGGGGGCCATTTGCCTGGGGCCCCGCGATATCGAAGACGTCTACGATCTCCTCACCGCCGACTCGCAATCCTCCCCCGGCTCCAAAGTGACGATCCGGCGGTGATGGGAAAGAAGAGGGGAGAAGGGAGATACGAGATCGTCCTGCTATCTCCTTTCTCGTCGCTCGCAGATCCCCTTGTTGCTGTCTCCGCTTCTTTGCCCGCCTCCCCCTCTATTCGGGCACGCCCGCACGTGGTATAGGTGAGACCGTTGATTCGCTGTCGGAGGAAAGCGGAGATGGGGAGGCTCTCAGCAGACATGGTCCGGACCCAACGGACTTCCTCGCGACGTTCCCTGTGTCCCCTCTCCCTTCTCCCCTCTCCCTTCTCCCCTCTTCTTCCCCCGGAGTCCCACCGTGTACGACCGTGACGCGCTGGCCGCACTGATCCGCCAGAAGGCCCTTCGGTTCGGCGATTTCACCTTGGCCTCGGGCAAGAAGGCGAGCTACTACCTCGACTGCAAGCACGTGACGCTCGACGCGGCCGGCGCGCGCCTTGTTGCGGAAGGAATCCTCGATTTGTTGATCGCGGACCATCTGCCCAAGGCCGTCGGGGGGATGGCGATCGGGGCCGATCCGATCACCGCCTCGGTCGTGACCATGTCGGCGGTCCGAGGGACTCCGATCAGGGGCTTCATGATCCGGAAGGAGCCGAAGGGCCACGGTACCAATCAGTACGTCGAAGGGCCCGTGCAACCGGGGGATGACGTGGCGATCGTCGAAGACGTGGTCACGACCGGCGGATCCTCGCTAACCGCGATCGAGCGGGCCGAGGCGTTCGGCCTGAAGGTCACGCACGTGATTGGGATCGTCGACCGCCTGGAAGGCGGGTCGCAGGCTTTTTCCGAGCGGGGCTACTCCTTGCGCAGCCTCTTCACGATCCGCGACTTCGGTTTGACGCCACCGCGATAGCCTCCACGTCTGCGTCTACGGAGCCTTCCACAAGGCCCTCAGCCTTTTCCTGGGCACCCTATTCTTCGTAGCCTTGCTTTCTTGGGGTAGAATTGGATAGAGGGGGTGCCGCCCCGAGGAACGTCTGCCGGACCACACGGGTCGCGTCACGGGGGGTGCGTCGCGCCCTGTGTCTCACTTGTGGGGTGCCCTGGAGAAGTGCGCAATCTGCAAGTGAGATTTTCCATTATGGGCCTTTGTGGTAAGTTCACCACCCGTTGCGAATTGCCCTAGGGTGAGCTAATCAGGGGGATAAATTCCCCTTTCTGGAGCTATATCGCGTGAAGATCCTGATGGCCACGAGCGAGGCAGTGCCTTTCGCGAAGACCGGCGGACTGGCCGACGTCTGCGGGGCGTTGCCGATCGAGCTGGCTCGCCAGGGGCACTCGGCGGCTGTGATCCTGCCGGCGTACCGCCAAACCCGGTACTGTGGGCTGGCCGTCGAACCGCTTGGGATCGAGTTCATTGTGCCTATCGGGAGCAAGACGGTTCCGGGCCGCCTCCTGCGGAGCCGATTGCCGGGCAGCGAGGTTCCCGTCTACCTGGTCCAGCAGGACGAGTATTTCGACCGGCAGGAACTGTATCGTCAGAACGGAGAGGACTACGTCGACAACAGCGAGCGGTTCGTGTTCTTCTCCCGGGCGGTGATGGAGGCGATCCGGCTGTTGGAGTTGGATCTCGACGTGATCCACGCCAACGACTGGCAGACCGGGCTGGTGCCGGCTTATCTCGAGATTGAGTACCGTTCGCTGCCTCGCTACCGGCGAATCGCCACACTCTTCACCATTCACAACATTGCGTACCAGGGCAACTTCTGGTACTGGGACATGCTGTTGACCGGGCTCGACTGGAAGTACTTCAATTGGCGTCAGATGGAGTTCTTCGGCCATTTGAACTTACTGAAGACGGGCCTCGTGTTCGCGGATTCCATCAGCACCGTGAGTCCGCGATACGCCTCCGAGATTCAGACGCCCGAGTTCGGCTGTGGGCTCGAGGGCGTGCTGCAGAACCGGCGCGAGGTCCTGTCCGGGATCCTCAACGGGATCGACGATCACGTGTGGGACCCCGGCAGGGACGAGAATCTGGCGTCGCGTTACTCGGCGGAGACCGTGGCCCAGGGAAAGGCCGCGTGCAAGGCCGCGTTGCAGCGCGAACTCCGGTTGGACGAGCGGCCCGACGTGCCCTTGATCGGCGCCATCGGACGGCTCGACAAGCAGAAGGGCTTCGACCTGGTGGCCAAGGTGATCGCGGAGTGGGGCGAGGCGGCCGACGTTCAGTGGGTCATTCTCGGGAAAGGAGACCCCGAGTACCACGCCCGGTTCGAGGGCCTCGCTCGCCGCTTCCCGAAGAAGATGGCGGTGCGCATGGAGTTCTCCGATCCGCTGGCCCACCGGATCGAGGCCGGGGCCGACATCTTCCTCATGCCGAGCCGCTACGAGCCGTGCGGGCTGAACCAGATGTACAGCCTGCGTTACGGCACGGTGCCGGTGGTCCGTCAGACGGGCGGGCTGGCCGACACGATCGTCGATGCCACGGAGCCGGCGCTGGCCGCGGGAACTGCCAACGGATTCAGCTTCGTCGAGGACAGCCCGGCGGCACTGAGCGAGACGCTCGGCCGGGCCGTCGACGCCTACCGCCGGCCAGAACTCTGGCGCCGGCTCCTCGCCACCGGCATGCGTCAGGATTGGTCCTGGGCCGGCCGCGCCAAGCAGTACGACGCCCTCTACCAGGAGACCATCGCCCGGGCAGGAAGAGGAAGATGAATGATGAACCATGAATGATGAATGATGAATTCGTTGGGGGCAGCCGCTGGAACGTGGCCGGCGGGAGTTCTGCACTCATCATTCATCGTTCATCATTCATCACTTCATGGTGAACGGATTGCCATGCACGACGTCTCGTTGGCTTTTTTCTGGCATCAGCATCAGCCCTACTACCCCGACGACATCGCGGGCGAGAACCCGATGCCCTGGGTGCGGCTTCACGGCACCAAGGACTACTGGGGCATGGCGATGCTCCTCTCGGAAGTCCCCGAGCTGCATGCCACGATCAACCTCGTTCCCAGCCTGCTCCAGCAACTGGCAGCCTATACGGAACTGGGACACCAGGACGAACACTTGCGGCTGTCGCGGCTCCCGGCCGACGGGCTGACCGACCGTGATGTGGTCTGCCTCCTGGACAATTTCTTCATGGTCCACCCGGACCACATGATCCGCCCTTATCCGCGTTACCAGGAGCTGTTCCAAAAACGCGGCTTTCCCGCCGACCGTGCCGAACAGGCCCGGAAGCGTTTCACCAAGAAGGACCTCGTCGACCTGCAATGCTGGTCGAACCTGACCTGGATTCATCCCCTGGCCTTCGAGCGCGACCGGGAACTGGCCGAATTCCGGGCCAAAGGACGGCACTGGAACGAGAAAGAGAAGCTGTGGCTGCTCGACAAGCAGATGGCGCTGCTCCGCGAGGTCGTCCCGCTCCACCGGCGGCTGCAAGAGCGTGGCCAGGTGGAGTTGACGACCAGTCCGTTCTTTCATCCGATCCTGCCGTTGCTTTGGGACAAGCGTCTGGCCCGACGCGCGATGCCCGACGTGGTCCTCCCCAACGTCCTGGAGAGCTACCAGGAGGACGTGCGTGAGCACATCCGCCGGGCGATCGAGTATCACGAGCGCCTTTTTGGCCAGAAACCACGAGGGATGTGGCCGTCCGAGGGATCGGTCTGCCAGGGGATCGTCCCGGCCGTGGCCGAGGCGGGGATCCAGTGGCTCGCCACCGACGAGGAGATCCTCTCCTGTTCCACGGAGGGCTGGGTCTCCCGCGACGCCAACGGCTACCTCCGCAACCCCGAGATGCTCTACCGTCCCTGGCGTGTGGAAGAAGGAGGCCGGCAGCTTCAGATCGTCTTCCGCGACCACGCGATGAGCGACCAGATCGGGTTCCACTACCAGCGTTACCCGGCGGGACACGCGGTGGACGATTTTCTCGGCAAACTCGAGGCGATCGGGCGGGCCACCGGCGGGAATGCCGGCCATCGGCCCACCCTGGTCAGCATCATCCTCGACGGCGAGAACTGCTGGGAATACTACCCCAACGGTGGCGTCGACTTTCTGCGCGCGCTTTACCGCCGCGTGGCGCAGCACCCGCGCATCACGCCCGTCCGCGTGTGCGACTACCTGGCCCGGTATCCGGCCACCGACAAGCTGGGCCATCTCTTTCCCGGAAGTTGGATCCAGCACAACTTCGGGATCTGGATCGGCCACCCCGAGTGCAACCGGGCCTGGGACGCCCTCTACCAGACCCGGCAGCACCTGGTCCGCGCGGGCGCCGGAAAGAACAAATCGACGGACCAGTTGCGGCGGGCCTGGGACGAACTGTTGATCGCCGAGGGAAGCGACTGGTTCTGGTGGTACGGCGATTCGCACCAGTGCGCCCAGAACGGGCTGTTCGACCGGCTCTTCCGCAAGCACCTCCAGAACGTCTACCTGGCCTTGGGCGACCCGCCGCCGAGCGAGCTGGCCCGGCCCATCCGCCAAGGGCACGGCCAACGCATGCACAGCCTTCCGACCGGCCTCTTGATGGTGAAAGTCGACGGGCGGCGGAGTTACTTCGAGTGGATCAACGCCGGACGCTACGTCTGCCAAGGCTCGCGTGGCACGATGAATATGGCCAACGACGGGCTGATTTCCGATCTGTATTTCGGTTTCGACCAGGAGAGACTCTTCCTGCGTCTCGATGCCCGCGGAGGGCCGTTCCGCGAGCGGGCCGGTGAGATCGAGCGGCTCCGCGTCGCCTTCTTCCAGCCCGAAGGGTTCCAACTCGTGGTCTCTCAGCCGGCCACGCGGAACCCGAGCGTGGAGCTTCTTCGAGGCGAAAGCGTAATGGCGCAGTCCGGGTGCGAGGCCGCGGCCGATTGGATCTTCGAGCTGGCCGTCCCCTTCCGAAGTCTGGACGTCAAGACCGACAGCGCGATTCAGTTCTGCGTGGAGTTGCTGCGCGGGCCCCGGACCGTGGAGCGAGTCCCCAGCGAAGGGGCCATCGAGACGACCGTCCCCTCGCCCGACTACGAACTCGTGATGTGGCAAGCGTGACGGGGGAGAATGAGTGCGGAATGATGAATGATGAATGATGAACTGAAGAAAGCGTAGGGCGGACCGAGCGGAGCGAGGCCCGCCGGAAGTCCCGGCTAACTTGGCGGTCGTCGCTCCGCTCCGTCCGCCCCACATCTTGCGTTCCGTTCATCATTCATCATTCATCATTATTTCCGCGTGAGGTCCCTATGCCCGATTTGCGAAAAGACCCGATCGTCGGCCGGTGGGTGATTGTGGCCAAGAGCCGCGCGAAACGGCCGCACGATTTCAACACGTCGCTGGAGCGCCGCGGCGACCGCTTCTGCCCCTTCTGCGAAGGCAACGAAGACAAGACGCCCGGCGAGATCATCGCGTACCGAAACCCCGGGGCGCCGCGCAACCGGCCCGGGTGGCGGGTCCGCGTGGTGCCCAACAAGTTCCCTGCCCTGGAAATCGAAGGAGACCTCAACAAGCGCGGCGAGGGCATCTACGACATGATGCGGGGTGTCGGCGCCCACGAGGTGATCATCGAGTGTCCGAAACACCTGGTCAGCACTTCCGAGCTCTCGGAAGAGCAACTCCGGGAAGTGCTCTGGGTGTACCGCGACCGGCTCGTCGACCTGAAGAAGGACCCCCGGCTGGTCTACGGGATGATTTTCAAGAACGTCGGCCCGGCAGCCGGGGCGTCGCTGGAGCACTCCCACAGCCAACTGATCGTCACGCCGATCGTCCCCATCAACGTGTGGGAGGAGATGACCGGGTCGCTGGAGTTCTACAACTACCGGGGGCGGTGCGTCTACTGCGACATGATCCAGCAGGAATTGGCTTCCGAGAAGCGGGTCGTGCTGGATAGCCCCGGGTTCGTCGCCTTTTCGCCGTTTGCCAGCCGCTTCCCCTTCGAGACCTGGATCCTCCCCAAGACCCATTCAAGTCATTACGAGAACATCCAGAAGAACGGAATCGACGAGCTCTCAGGGGTCATGCGCCAGGTGATCGCCAAAATCGAAGCGGCCCTGGACCAACCCGCCTACAACTATATCATTCATACCGCCCCCTTCGACACCCAGGAGTTGGGCCATTATCATTGGCATATAGAGATTATGCCGAGTTTGACCAAGGCGGCCGGGTTTGAATGGGGTACCGGATTTTACATCAATCCGGTCAGCCCCGAGGAAGCCGCCGCGTTCCTCCGAGAAGTCGAAATCGAGACAGCCGAACCACAAAGTATTCCGTACAGGGTAACTGGATAATTTGGGGTATGTCTGCCGATAAGGTAATTGATCCCGCCCGGGGAAACTGGCACGTGCAATGCCAGGTGGCGGTTGGCGGCTTGGGTGGCACGCCCAGAGCGGAGCGATGGGCGTGGACGATGCCACTCCGATCCGGCCACGCCCTTCGTTCCTCAGGGCGTACCACCGTGATTGTCCGTCCCTGAAGGTTTTGAGAGCACGTCACCACACGCTATGGCCAAGCATATCCGTTTTGTCCTTGCCCTGCACAACCATCAGCCCGTCGGCAACTTCGAGCACGTCTTCGAGCAGGCGTACCAGGATAGTTATCTCCCCTTCGTGGAGTTGTTTTCTCGCTATCCGTCGCTACGGATCTCGCTGCACACCAGCGGGCCATTGATGGAGTGGCTTGATGCCACCCATCCGGATTATCTCGACCGTCTGGCCGAGTTGGTGTCGCAGGGCCGGGTCGAGATTCTCGGCGGGGCCTTCTACGAACCGATCCTGGCGATGATCCCCTCCCGGGACTGCGTCGGTCAGATTCGCAGCTACACCCGGTGGCTGGAGGATCGGCTGGGCGCGACCGTCCGCGGCATGTGGGTACCGGAGCGGGTCTGGGAACCGTCGTTCGCGCGAGACCTGGTCGACGCGGGAATCGAGTACACCGTCCTCGACGACTTCCATTTCAAGAACGCCGGCCTGACGGACCGGGAACTTTTCGGCAGCTTCCTCACCGAGGACGACGGCCGCGTCCTGACCGTCTTCCCGGGGAGCGAGCGGCTCCGCTACACCATCCCGTTCGCCGACCCGCACGAGACGATCCAGTTCCTCGACCGCATGGCCGAGGAGCACCCGAATGCGGTGGCGGTGTTCGGCGACGACGGCGAGAAGTTCGGCACCTGGCCGGAGACGAAGAAGCACGTTTACACGGATCGCTGGCTGGAGCGTTTCTTCGATGCCGTCGTGGCCAACCAAGAGTGGATTCAGTCAACCACGCTGTCCGAGGCATACGACAACGTCCCCGCCGTCGGCAAGGTCTATCTGCCCGACAGCAGTTACCGCGAAATGACCGAATGGGCCCTGCCCGTGACGCAGCAGGTCGAATACGACCGGGTCGTCCGCGAGATGGAACACGATCCGCGGTGGCCGGTCCTCCGGCGATTCATGCGTGGCGGGTTCTGGCGGAACTTCAAGGTGAAATACCCCGAAGCCAACGAGATGTACTCGCGCATGATGTGCGTGAGCCGCCGGCTGGCCCAAGTGATCGACGAAGGCCACGGGGGGGAGATCGTCGAGCAAGCGCGGACCGAGCTCTACCGGGCCCAGTGCAACTGCGGCTATTGGCACGGGGCGTTCGGAGGGATTTACCTTCCGCACCTCCGCAACGCGGTCTATCATCACCTGATCGCCGCCGACGGGCTCCTCGATCGGCTCACGCAGCCCCAGGGAGACTGGGTCGAAGCCAAGATCGACGACTTCAACTTCGACTCCCGCCAGGAGGTCCAGCTTGCCAACGACAAGCTGTTGGCGATCCTGGCCCCGTCCTGCGGCGGAGAGATGGTCGAGTTGGATTGCCGTCCGATCCGCCACAATCTTCTCGCCACCCTTGCCCGCCGACCTGAAGCGTATCACCGCAAGGTGCTGGCCCGGGCGGAATCCGCAAACGGCCACGTGGCGAGCATTCACGACCGCGTCGTCTTCAAGCAGGAAGGACTCGACCGGCAAGTCCAGTACGACCAGCACCTCCGCAAGAGCCTGCTGGACCACTTCTTCGACCACGACGCCACGCTCGACGCCGTGGTCCGCGCCCGGGCTGCCGAGCGCGGCGACTTCCTCGGCGCGACCTACGAGGCCCGCGTGCGGCGCAACCCCGATCGCATCCAAGTCCTCCTGATCCGCGAAGGGATGGCCGCGGGCGCGCCCGTCCGGATCACCAAGGGCGTGACGCTCAACGCCGGCAGCCACGTCTTGGAGATTGCCTACCTGCTCGAAGGGCTTCCCCGCGACCGGGCGCTGCACTTCGGCGTCGAGTTCAATTTCGCCGGCCTGCCCGCCGGGGCCGACGACCGCTACTTCTACGACTCCGAGCACCACCGCCTCGCCCAGCTCGGCACGCCGCAGAACCTCACCGACGCCCACGGGCTGGGCCTGGTCGACGAGTGGCTGGGCATCGACGTGGGCCTCACCCCCTCCAAGCCGACCCATTTCTGGGCCTTCCCGATCGCCACGGTGAGCCAATCGGAAGGGGGGTTCGAGTTGGTCCACCAGTCGGTGTGCGTCGTGCCTCACTGGTTCGTCACGCCCGACGCCGAGGGCCGCTGGAGCGTCACCATGTCGCTCGCCCTCGACACGAGCCGCGCCGAGAGCCGCCTTGCCGGCCCCGCCTGCGCCGTCACGGCGTAGGGCGGCCGGGGCCTTTGCCTTTCCTTCGCTTCCCACGTTCCAACCGCGTGGCGTGGCGGATTTCGGCCTCGTCGAGTCGCTTGCCGAGTTGGGCGCGCATCTGCTGAATGCGGTCGCGCAGCGCCGCGGCCCGCTCGAACTCCAGGGCCTCGGCCGCCGCGAGCATCTCGGCCTGGAGTTCGTCAAGATA
>Ga0067045_1029911_pt1 | contig 17655 bp, 16 predicted proteins | sample TerdegcTABiofilm_FD_59184 | JGI IMG/M metagenome (GOLD analysis project Ga0067045, IMG submission 59184) | Combined Assembly of (Gp0054472, Gp0054536) Wastewater bioreactor microbial communities from Singapore -Terephthalate degrading... | reverse complement strand
CAGTGCGGAGTGGTAGTTCAGTCGGTTAGAATACCGGCCTGTCACGCCGGGGGTCGCGGGTTCGAGTCCCGTCCACTCCGCCAAACGAACAAGGGAGCCAATAGGCTCCCTTTTTCGCGTCCACGTCCCGCAAAGCGCTGCAAGCAACAGCATCGTCCCACCCCTCTCGTCCTCCTCGGCGATTGCCAAGCCGCTTGCCTCGCTGGCGCGTGCTGGTCAAATCCGTTAAAGTCACGCTCCATACGCAACAGTATGGAGCGCGAGGTCTCGCGGTTCCTGCTCGCGTAGCGAACCTGATTGGGAGAGTTTTCGAGATGACTATCAGCAAGATCGGTGTGGTGGGTGCGGGCACAATGGGCAACGGCATTACGCAGGCCTTCGCGGTCGCGGGCCTCGACGTGGTGATGATGGACATCGGCGAGCCGCAGGTGCAGCGCGGCGTGGCGACGATCGGCGCAAGCCTGGACCGGCTGATCAAGAAGGAAAAGATGAGCGCCGACCAGAAGGCGGCGGCGATGGCGCGGATCTCGACTGCCACCGCGGTGACGGCTCTTGCCGATTGTGATCTGGTCATCGAGGCAGCCACCGAGAACCTCGATCTGAAACTCAACATCTTTGCGCAACTCGACGCCGTGATGCGTCCTGACGCGATTCTTGCGAGCAACACGTCCTCGATCTCGATCACCAAGCTTGCTGCGGCGACCGGCCGTTCCGCCCAGGTGATCGGCATGCACTTCTTCAACCCGGTGCCGATGATGGCGCTGGTGGAAGTGATCCGCGGCCTGCAGACCTCCGATGAAACCTATGCGAAGGTCGAGGCGGTTGCCAGGGCGATCGGCAAGACGCCGGTCCAGATCAAGAACAGCCCGGGCTTCGTCGTCAATCGTATGCTGTGCCCGATGATCAACGAGGCCGTCTTTGCGCTCGGCGAAGGGCTTGCGACGGCTGCAGAGATCGACGAGGCGATGAAGCTTGGCTGCAACCATCCGATTGGCCCGCTCGCGCTGTGCGACCTGATCGGCCTCGACGTTCAGCTGGCCGTCATGCAGGTGCTGTTCGAGGGCTTCAAGGACCCGAAGTATCGCCCGGCGCCGCTGCTCGTCGAGATGGTGGAGGCGGGTTATCTGGGTCGCAAGACCGGCAAGGGTTTCTTCGATTACAGCTGAGCCTGGTTTCGCATGCTGCACAGCGGGATGCGGGACCTGGCCCAAAAAGCAAACGCCACCCGAGGGTGGCGTTTGTACTTGCGGTGTTGGCCAGGGATTAGCCGCGGCCGGAACGCATGGCGTCGAAGAATTCCGCGTTGCTCTTGGTGGCCTTGATCTTATCGAGCAGGAACTCCATCGCGTCGATGTCGTCCATGCCGTACAGCAGCTTGCGCAGGATCCAGACCTTTTGCAGGATGTCCTGCTTGAGCAGCAGTTCCTCGCGACGCGTGCCCGAGCGATTGACGTTGATTGCCGGATAGACGCGTTTCTCGGCCATGCGACGATCGAGGTGGAGCTCCATGTTGCCGGTGCCCTTGAATTCCTCGTAGATCACGTCGTCCATGCGGCTGCCGGTGTCGATCAGCGCAGTGGCGATGATGGTCAGCGAGCCGCCTTCCTCGATGTTGCGTGCCGCGCCGAAGAAACGCTTGGGCTTCTGCAGCGCGTTGGCATCGACGCCGCCGGTCAGCACCTTGCCCGAGGCCGGCACGACCGTGTTGTAGGCGCGCGCGAGGCGTGTCAGCGAGTCGAGCAGGATCACGACGTCGTACTTGTGCTCAGTCAGGCGCTTGGCCTTCTCGATCACCATCTCTGCGACCTGCACGTGACGCGTGGCCGGCTCGTCGAAGGTGGAGGCCACGACCTCGCCCTTGACCGAGCGAAGCATTTCCGTCACTTCCTCCGGGCGCTCGTCGATGAGCAGCACGATCAGCTTCACGTCCGGATGGTTGGTCGTGATCGCGTGGGCGATGTGCTGCAGCATGACCGTCTTGCCGCTCTTGGGCGGTGCGACGAGCAGGCCGCGCTGACCCTTGCCGATCGGCGCGATCATGTCGATCACGCGGCTGGTGATGTTTTCCTCGCCGCGCACATCGCGCTCGAGCTTCAGGCACTCCTGCGGATGCAGGGGCGTGAGGTTCTCGAACAGGATCTTGCTCTTGCACTCTTCCGGCGGCCGACCGTTGATCTTGTCGAGCTTGGTCAGCGCGAAATAGCGTTCGCCGTCCTTGGGCGTACGGATCTCGCCCTCGATCGTGTCGCCGGTGCGCAGGTTGAAGCGCCGGATCTGCGAGGGCGACACGTAGATGTCGTCCGTCCCCGCGAGATACGAGGTGTCAGGAGAGCGCAGGAAGCCGAATCCGTCAGGCAGCACTTCGAGTGCGCCGTCGCCACAGATCGGTTCGCCCCTGCGGGCACGGTTGCGCAGCAGCGCGAAGACGAGTTCCTGCTTGCGCAGCCTGTTTGCCCCTTCGACGCCCGCTTCTGTGGCCATCTGCAGCAGTTCGCTGACGTGCAGGGCCTTGAGTTCGGACAGATGAAGGGCGGGAACGTCGGGATTGCGGGGCGTGGAACTGCCGTCCTCGCCGCCATTGTCGACGTCGAACAGATCGTCTTCGGTCTGCGGATTCTGGGGGGGATTACCGTCGCGATTGCGCGCGCCGCGGCGACGGGCGCGCGAGGAACCGCGAGAACGGGCCGGACCCTGGTCCGGCTTAGATGTTGCTGTCAATGAAGGCGGTCAGTTGAGATTTGGAAAGGGCGCCCACTTTGGTCGCCTCGACGTTGCCACCCTTGAACAGCATCAGCGTCGGAATGCCGCGGATGCCGTACTTGGCTGGGGTGTCCTGGTTTTCGTCGATGTTGAGCTTGGCAATCTTGAGCTTGCCAGCGTAGTCCTTTGCGACGTCATCCAGAATGGGGGCGATCATCTTGCACGGACCGCACCATTCAGCCCAGTAATCGACCAGAACAGGGGTCTGAGACTGCAGCACTTCGGCCTCGAAGTTGCCGTCGGTCACATAGTGGATATGCTCGCTCATGATTCCTCACATCAGGGGTGGCGGGTATTGACGCGATGTAAACACACTCGCGGGTACTGCTTGAATGGGGAGGCAAGGTGTACGGGGCCGCTCACCTTGAAGAGAAAAGTGAATTTCTCTGGAGAATTCGGTCGAAACTTATGCGATGCAGTCGGCCGCGTCAAGCAGATTGGCGCATCGGGCGGCACATGCTCGCGCCGATCGTGGCGAAAATGCAAAGGGCTGGACTATATTGTGGCCTGCGCACGCGTCCTCGACGCGCTGCGAACCCAACAGGCTGGAGAGAACAATGACTTACGTGGTGACCGAATCCTGCATCCGCTGCAAATACACCGACTGTGTGGATGTATGCCCGGTGGACTGCTTTCGCGAGGGGCCAAACTTTCTCGTCATCGACCCCGAAGAGTGCATCGACTGTACCTTGTGCGTGGCCGAGTGCCCGGTGGAGGCGATCTACGCCGAGGATGACGTGCCCGCGGACCAGCATCAGTTCATCGCGCTCAATGCCGAGTTGTCGAGGCAGTGGAAGCCGATCGTGGAGCGCAAGGATGCGCTGCCCGATGCCTCGGAGTGGGCGAAGGTGAAGGACAAGCTGGGCGAGCTGCAGCGTTGACAGCGCCGGGCTCCGCCTTTGCGGCGCCGGTGCGATGCACTAATATGGCGCATCGAACTCACGGTCCGAAAGACTGAACAAGGCACGGAGAGCAACATGCTGGTAAGCGAGATTCTCGCCATCAAGGGCAAGGTGCTATTCACCATTGCACCCAACAAGAGTGTTGCCGAGGCAATCGAGATCATGAACGAGCAGGATGTCGGCTCGCTCGTGGTCTTTTCGCGCGGCGAGATGGTCGGCATGCTGACTTTCCGGCAGGTCCTGCAGGGCGTCCAGAAGGGTGGGGCGGACTGGCAGGCGCTGACGGTGGATGAAGTCATGATCCGGAATCCGTTTGCGGCTTCCCCCAATATGGAAATGGACGAGCTGCGACGCATGATGGTGGAACATCACCAACGCTATCTGCCCGTGATGGATGGCCAGACCCTGCTGGGCGTCGTGAGCTTCCATGACGTCGCCAAGGCGGTGCTGGAGGAGCAGAGTTTCGAGAACCGTATGCTCAAGAACTACATCCGTAACTGGCCGGCACAGGAGGAAGAAGAGCGCTGATCAGATTTCGGGGCTGACAGCCCCAGGTGGTGGCGGATGCGGATTCGCTACCCCTCCATGGCAGGCGCGCTGCGCCTGTCGACGTCGACTTCGGCATACAAGACATGGAAGCGACGGAGGTTGGAATTCAGTGGTGGGACCGGCTCGGTTCCGCATGACGCCTTGGGAGGGCGGGGCTGGCTGGTAACGAACCGGCCAGCAATTTCCAACAAAAGGAGGAGACCGCGTGGAAAAGATCTGGCTGCAAAGCTATCCGAAGGGCGTGCCGGCCGAGATCGACGTTGATCAATTCAAGTCGATCGGTGACCTGTTCGAGCAAGGGGTCAAGCGCTTCGGTTCGCGCACGGCCTACGTGTGCATGGGCAAGGGTATCACCTATGGCGAACTTGACGAGTTGTCGCGTCGTTTCGCCGCGTATCTGCAGGGTGAGCTGAAACTGCCTCGCGGTGCACGCGTGGCGTTGATGATGCCCAATGTGCTGCAGTACCCGGTTGCCCTGTTCGGCACGCTTCGTGCCGGCTACACCGTCGTCAACGTCAATCCGCTCTATACGGCGCGCGAGCTCGAACATCAGCTGTGCGACGCCGGGGCCGATGTGGTCGTCATCCTCGAGAACTTCGCCCACACGCTCGAGCAGGTGAGGGGGCGAGTGCCCGTCAAGCATGTTGTCGTCAGCAGCCTAGGCGAGATGCTGGGGTTCCCGAAGTCCGCGCTGGTCAATTTCGTCGTCCGGCGAGTGAAGAAGATGGTGCCGGCGTGGAAGCTCGATGGCGCCATCACGTTTGCTGCGGCGCTTGCGCGTGGCGAGCGCCACCGTCTCCAGGCTGTCGAGGTGGGGCACGAGGACATCGCCTTCCTGCAGTACACCGGCGGTACCACCGGCGTGGCCAAGGGGGCCATCCTCACCCACCGCAACATCATCGCCAACCTGCAGCAGGCGCATGCCTGGATCAGGCCGTTCGTGCGCGAGGGCGAAGAGCTGATCATCACGGCGCTGCCGCTCTATCACATCTTCTCGCTCACGGCGAATTGCCTGACCTTCTTCAAGATCGGTGCGACCAACGTGCTGATCACGAATCCGCGCGACATCCCCGGCTTCGTCAAGGAGCTGGCGAAACACAAGTTCACCGCCATCACCGGCGTAAACACGCTGTTCAACGCGCTGCTCAACAACCCGGATTTCGGCAAGCTCGATTTTTCCCGTCTGCATGTCGCGCTGGGTGGCGGCATGGCGGTGCAGCAGGCGGTTGCCGAAAAATGGCGCAAGGTGACGGGCATTCCGCTGGTCGAAGCCTACGGCCTGACGGAGACGTCCCCGGCCGTCACGATCAACCCGCTCGACCTTCCCGAGTTCAATCACTCGATCGGCCTGCCGGTGCCGTCGACCGACATCAGCTTGCGTGACGATGCCGACAACGAGGTGCCACTTGGACAGCGTGGCGAACTCTGCGTGAAGGGGCCGCAGGTGACGCGAGGTTACTGGAATCGTCCGGAGGATTCGGCGCGGGCATTCACGCCGGACGGCTTCCTGCGTACGGGCGACATCGCAGTGGTCGACGAGAAAGGCTTCGTCTGCATCGTCGATCGGAAGAAGGACATGATCTTGGTGTCGGGCTTCAATGTCTATCCGAACGAGGTCGAGGACGTGGTCGCCAGTCACCCCGGCGTGATCGAGGTGGCCGCCGTGGGCGTGCCGGACGAGCGTAGCGGCGAGGCGGTCAAGATCTTCGTCGTGCGCAAGGATCCGGGCTTGACCGAGAAGGCACTGATCGCCTATTGCCACGAGAATCTGACGGGCTACAAGGTGCCGCACCGCGTCGAGTTTCGCGATGAACTTCCCAAGAGCAACGTCGGCAAGATCCTGCGGCGCGAGTTACGCGAGGGGCCGGTGAGGCAGGACGCATGATGGCCTGATCGCACAGGGCATGCACGAGGCGCTTGTGTTGTCGGCGCTTTCGTGCTTTCATCTGTGCCGCAAGTCATTTCGAGTCACCATGCGTTCTTCCACCCGTTTCTTCGCCGTCGTATCCGTAGTCGTACGCGTAGTAGGCGTAGGCACGCACGCGTCGTAACGGGACAGAACACTCGAACTGCAGGAATCCAAACCCCCGTCGGCGCGCAAGCCCGGCGGGGGTTTTTGCATTCTGGGGCCGCGCCGGTGATGTCGCTGAAGTCGAAACCAAGGAGAGCACCATGACTCAACTCACCGGCGCGCAACTGATCGTGCGCCTCCTCGAGCGCCAGGGCGTGCGCACCATCGCCGGCATCCCCGGCGGCGCCATTCTTCCGTTCTACGACGCCTTGTCCGCGAGCACGCAGATCCGCCACGTGCTCGCACGCCACGAGCAGGGTGCCGGCTTCATGGCCCAGGGCATGGCGCGGGTGTCCGGTGTGCCGCAGGTCTGCATCGCCTCGAGCGGCCCGGGTGCGACCAACCTCGTCACCGCGATTGCCGATGCCTGTCTGGACTCGATCCCGATGGTCATCATCACCGGCCAGGTGCCGCAGTCGATGATCGGCACCGACGCCTTCCAGGAGGTGGATATCTACGGCATCACGGTGCCGATCACCAAGCACAATTTCCTCGTGCGTTCGGCACAGGAACTGCTCGACGTCGTTCCCGATGCGTTCCGTATCGCCATGTCCGGCCGTCCCGGTCCGGTGCTGATCGACGTGCCGAAGGACGTGCAGAACCAGTTGATCGAGGTGGGGGAGTTGCCGCCGCCCGCGGTGCCCGACATGCCGCCGCAACTGGACATGGTGGCCATCGACGCTGCGGCGCAGATGATCAACGCGGCAGAACGTCCGGTGCTGTATCTGGGCGGCGGGGTGGTTCATTCCGGTGCGTCGGCGCTGGCCGTGCAACTGGCAGAGCAGGGCGGGCTGCCAACGACGATGACGCTGATGGCGCTTGGCGCGATGCCGATTGACCACCCGCTGTCGGTCGGCATGCTCGGCATGCATGGTGCCCGTTACACGAACTTCGTGCTCGAAGAGGCCGACTTGCTGATCTGCGTCGGCGCCCGCTTCGACGACCGCGCGATCGGCCGCGCCGCGCAGTTCTGCCCGAACGCGAAGATCGTGCATATCGACGTCGATCGCTCCGAGCTGCACAAGATCAAGAATGCGCACGTCGCGATCCATAGCGATGTCACGGCGGCGCTGGAGGCCCTGCTGCCGCGCGTCAAGCCCGCGCTGCGTACCGACTGGCTGGCGCATGTCGCCGATCTCAAGCAGCGCTTCCCGATGCAGTTTCCGGGCAGCGACGATCCGCGCAGCCACTACGGTCTGATCAAGGCTGTCGCCGACGCGCTCGACGACGAGGCGGTGGTTGCCACCGACGTGGGCCAGCACCAGATGTGGGTCGCGCAGGCCTATCCGTTCCGTCGCCCGCGCCAGTGGCTCACCTCGGGTGGTCTGGGCACGATGGGCTTCGGTCTGCCGACGGCGATCGGTGCGGCCTTGGCCGAGCCCGAGCGGACTGTCGTGTGCTTCTCGGGCGACGGCAGCTTCAAGATGAACATCCAGGAACTGGCGACGCTGGCCGAGGAAGGGCTCAACGTCAAGGTCGTGCTGATGAACAACAACGCCTTGGGCCTGGTGTACCAGCAGCAGACGCTGTTCTACGGCAAGCGCCTGTTCGCGTCCAAGTACCGCACCGAACCGGATTTCGTGAAGATTGCCGAAGGCTTCGGCGTGCCGGCGATCGATCTCGACAAGGCTGACGATCCGCGCGCCGCGCTGGCCGAGGCTCTGAACGCTCCTGGCCCCTGCCTGATCCACGCGACGATCGATCGCGAGCAGTTTGTCTATCCCATGGTGCCGCCGGGTGCCGCCAACACCGAAATGATCGGAGGCTGATGATGATCGAACAAGTTGCCGACCCGTTGCCGCAAGCCAGCTGCGCCAAGGTCATTCTTGAGCTGGATGTGAACAACCACGCCGGGGTGATGAGCCACATCTGCAATCTGTTTGCGCGCCGTGCCTTCAACGTCGAAGGCATCCTGTGCATGCCGGTGTCCGACGGCAAGCGCTCGCGCATCTGGCTGCTCGTGTTCGACGATCAACGCCTCGAGCAGATGGTCCGCCAGGTGGAAAAGCTGGAGGATGTGCTCGCCGTGCGCCGTCATGGTGCGGAGCACGAAGTGTTCGAGCGTCTGGAAGACTTCTTCCACTGAGTGCCGTCGGGCGCAAGCGCGCCGTGGCCGAAGGGGATGGGGCGCGTGCTAGACTCGCGCCCCATCCCCTTCTTGTTCCTCTGCGCCCCGCGGGGTTGCGGGTTCATTGCTGATCAGGCAGGAAAGCCATGTCCGGAAACACCATCGGTATCCTATTCACCGTCACGTCCTTTGGCGAGTCGCACGGCCCGGCGATCGGCTGCGTCGTCGATGGTTGTCCGCCGGGACTGGCACTGACTGCAGCCGACATCCAGGTCGAGTTGGACCGGCGCAAACCCGGTACCTCGCGTCACGTGACCCAGCGCCGCGAGCCCGACGAGGTCGAGATCCTGTCGGGGGTATTCGAGGGCGTGACCACTGGTACGCCGATCGCGCTGCTGATCCGCAACCAGGACCAGCGCAGCAAGGACTACGGCAACATCGCCGACACCTTCCGACCGGGACACGCCGACTACCCCTACTGGCAGAAATACGGCATCCGCGACTACCGTGGCGGTGGTCGCTCGTCGGCGCGCGAGACCGCGGTGCGCGTCGCTGCCGGCGCGATCGCCAGGAAGTGGCTGCATGAGCGCTACGGCATCGCGATCCGGGCCTGCATGACGGCGCTCGGGCCGATCGAGATCCCGTTCGTGTCGTGGGAAGAGGTCGATCGCAACCCCTTCTTCGCACCCAATGCCGACATCGTTCCGCAGCTCGAGACCTACATGGACGAACTGCGCAAGTCGGGCGACTCGATCGGTGCCCGCATCGACGTGGTGGCCAGTGGCGTGCCGGTGGGCTGGGGCGAGCCGGTGTATGGCCGGCTCGATGCCGACATCGCCTACGCGATGATGGGCATCAACGCGGTGAAGGGTGTCGAGATCGGCGCAGGGTTTGCGTCCGTTGCCCAGCGCGGCACGGAGCATGGCGACGAGATGACGCCCGAAGGTTTCCTGTCGAACAATGCCGGCGGCGTGCTGGGCGGCATTTCCACCGGCCAGGACGTCATCGCCAGCATTGCGATCAAGCCCACCTCGAGCATCCGTCTCGACCGGCGTTCGATCGATCGCGCCGGTGACCCGGTCATCGTCAATACCCATGGTCGCCACGACCCCTGCGTCGGCATCCGCGCGACGCCGATCGCCGAGGCCATGCTGGCGCTGGTGCTGATCGACCATGCGCTGCGTCATCGTGCCCAGTGTGGCGACGTGCGTACCGAGACGCCGCGCATCGCCGCGCTCGCGCCACAGGGACAGCAGCGCCTGCCGTCGCCGCGCTGACGGCCGCTCCCGGTTCGCGCGAGCCGCAGGCGCCCATGCTCCCCTACTGGCGCCTGTCGGCGTACTACTTCTTCTATTTCGCCTTCGTCGGCGCCTTCTCGCCGTACTTCACGCTCTACCTGCAGGCGGTCTCGCTGAGCGCGACCGAGATCGCGCTGCTGATGTCGCTGATGCAGCTGATGCGCATCCTGGCGCCGAACCTGTGGGGCTGGCTTGCCGAGCGGCTCGGCATGCGCGTGGCGATCGTCCGGCTCTCGGCGCTGATGAGCCTGGTCGGCTTCGCGGGCTTCTTCCTGACCACGTCGTTCGGCGGCCTTTTTGCCGCGATGGCTTTGATGGCCTTCTTCTGGAGTGCCGCACTCCCCTTGATCGAGGGGCTGACCTTCTCCCACCTCGCGGGGGAGGGGCATCGCTACGGCAGCATCCGTGTCTGGGGTTCGGTCGGCTTCATTGTCGCGGTGCTGGCCTTGGGGCTGGTGCTGGATCACGTCGCCATCGATGCGGTGCTGTGGGTCACGGCCGCGATCCTGGTCGGTATTCTCGCCTGTTCGTTCACGATTCCTGAGTCGGCGCCCGCGCAGGTCGAGCGAGCAGCACTCAGCCTGCGTGAAACGCTGCGCAGGCCCGAGGTCAGGGCCTTGCTGGGCGCCTGTTTCCTGATGTCGGCGGCGCACGGGGCCCTCTACGTCTTCTATTCGATCTATCTTGTGGACAAGGGCTACGACAAGGCGCTGGTCGGCTGGATGTGGACGCTCGGTGTGGTCGCGGAAATCATCGTCTTCATGCTGATGCCCCGCCTCATGCGGTGCTTGAGTTTGCGGGCGATCCTGCTGCTCTCCTTCGCCTGCGCGGTCGTGCGCTTCGTGCTGATCGGCTGGGGTGCCGACAGCCTGCCCGTATTGCTGTTCGCTCAGGTTCTGCATGGCGCCACTTTCGGCGCCTACCATGCCGCGGCGATTGCCGCGGTGAACCTCTGGTTCCCCGGACGACTCCAATCGCGAGGCCAGGCCCTGTATGGCAGTCTGTCGTTCGGCGCGGGCGGCATGCTGGGCGGCTTGCTCAGCGGCTACACCTGGGAGGTGATCGGCGCGGCGTGGACCTTCACGCTGGGGTCGGCATTCGCGCTGGCGGGGCTCGTGTGGCTGGCGCTCGGCTGGCCGTCGTCGATGCGTGCGGAGGCCAATTCGTGAGGAGTGAGGAATGATCAGAGCGATTTCGAGAACCTTGTTGCCTGCCGCGCTGGCGGCCGCGATCACCGTCGCCTGCCAGACCGTGCAGACCACGCAGGGCGGAGCGGTCGGCGTGCAGCGCTCGCAGCTGATGATGGTCTCGGCGCAGGAAGTGGAGCAGGCTTCGAACAAGCAGTACCAGCAGATGCTCGACGAGGCCCGCCGCAAGAATGCGCTCAATCGCGATGCTGCCACGGTGCAGCGAGTGCGTCGCATCGTCTCGCGGCTGACGACGCCGACGGCGGTGTTTCGGCCCGATGCGCCCGCATGGAACTGGGAAGTGAACGTGTTCACGTCGAACGAACTCAACGCGTGGTGCATGGCCGGCGGCAAGATGGCGATCTACACCGGACTGATCGATCGGCTCAAGCTCACCGATGACGAAATTGCCGCGGTTATGGGGCATGAGATCGCCCATGCCCTGCGCGAGCATGCCCGCGAGCGCGTCTCCAAGGCGATGGCGACGGGGATCGGCGTGTCGGTGGCAGGCGCGCTGCTCGGCGTGGGGCAGGTGGGGCAGGACCTGATGAGCACGGTTGCCAGGGTGACTTTCGAACTGCCGAATTCGCGTGAGCACGAGATGGAGGCCGATCGCATGGGCGTGGAACTGGCCGCGCGTGCCGGCTACGACCCCAGGGCCGCGGTCACGCTGTGGGACAAGATGGCCTCGCAGTCGGCGGGGGCGCCGCCGCAGTGGTTGTCCACCCATCCGTCACATGCGAACCGCCAGCGGGATCTGGCCGAATACGCGGCGCGCGTGATGCCGCTGTATCAGGGCGCTCGCCGCTGAAACCACACCCGATCGATCGGTCCGGGCCGATCTGGTCAGTTTTCGCTGCTTTGTGAAATAATCGATTTCTTTTTTGCGCGGATTACACGGGATGGCAGCTCAAACCCTGTACGAGAAGCTCTGGTCCAGCCACGTCGTTCATGAAGAGGCCGACGGCACGGCACTGATCTATATCGATCGCCACCTGGTGCACGAAGTCACCAGCCCGCAGGCCTTCGAGGGGCTGAAGCTGGCCGGGCGCAAGCCGTGGCGCATCAGCTCGATCGTTGCCACTGCCGACCACAACACGCCCACCGACCACTGGGAGCAGGGCATCCTGGACCCGGTGTCGCGCCAGCAGGTCGAGACGCTCGATGCCAACATCCGCGAGGTCGGCTCGCTCGCGTACTTCCCGTTCAAGGATGAGCGCCAGGGCATCGTGCATGTGATCGGACCGGAGAATGGCGCGACGCTGCCGGGCATGACCGTCGTCTGTGGCGATTCGCACACGTCCACGCACGGCGCCTTCGGCTGTCTGGCGCATGGCATCGGTACCTCCGAGGTCGAGCACGTGATGGCCACGCAGTGTCTGCTGCAGAAGAAGTCGAGGACGATGCTGATCAAGGTCGATGGGCAGCTCGGCAAGGGCGTGACCGCCAAGGACATCGTGCTCGCCATCATCGGCAAGATCGGCACCGCCGGCGGTACCGGCTATGCGATGGAGTTCGGTGGAAGCGCCATCCGCGCGCTGTCGATGGAAGGGCGCATGACGATCTGCAACATGGCGATCGAGGCGGGCGCCCGTGCCGGCATGGTCGGCGTGGATGAGACCACCATCGCCTACCTGAAGAATCGCCCGTTTTCGCCCAAGGGCGAAGCCTGGGAGCAGGCGGTTGCCTACTGGCGCACGCTTCACAGCGACGAAGGCGCGCAGTTCGACAAGGTGGTCGAGCTCAAGGCCGAGGACATCCTGCCGCAGGTCACCTGGGGCACTTCGCCCGAGATGGTCACCACGGTCGATGGCCGCGTGCCCGATCCCGCCGCAGTGACCGACCCGGTCCGCCGCGAAGGCGTCGAGCGCGCGCTGAAGTACATGGGGCTCGAGCCGAACACGCCGATCACCGACATCAAGGTCGATCAGGTCTTCATCGGCTCGTGTACCAACTCGCGCATCGAGGATCTGCGCGAAGCCGCTGCCGTGGCCAAGGGGCGCAGCAAGGCTGCCAACGTCAAGCGCGTGCTGGTGGTGCCGGGGTCGGGGCTGGTCAAGCGCCAGGCCGAAGAAGAAGGCTTGCATGAGATCTTTCTTGCCGCTGGTTTCGAATGGCGCGAACCGGGCTGTTCGATGTGCCTGGCGATGAATGCCGACCGCCTCGAGCCGGGCGAGCGCTGCGCCTCGACCTCGAATCGCAACTTCGAGGGGCGTCAGGGGGCCGGTGGCCGCACTCACCTCGTCAGCCCGGCGATGGCTGCGGCTGCGGCGGTGACTGGTCATTTTGCCGATGTGCGCACGCTGGCCTGAGCGCCGGCCCGATCAAGATTGAGGAGAACGCAATGAAAAAACTTGCACTGATCGCCGCAGCGCTGGTCGCCGGCTTCGTCTCCATGGCCTGCAACACCGTCCAGGGTGTCGGCAAGGACATTGAAAGGGGTGGCGAGGCCATCCAGAGGGCAGTGAAGTAATGAATCCGTTTACCAAGCTCGACGGCCTGGTCGCACCGCTCGACCGCGCCAACGTCGATACCGACGCAATCATCCCCAAGCAGTTCCTGAAGTCGATCAAGCGCAGCGGCTTCGGCCCCAATGCGTTCGACGAGTGGCGCTATCTCGACGTTGGCCAGCCTGGCCAGGACTGCAGCACGCGTCCGCTGAATCCGGACTTCGTGCTCAATCAGCCGCGCTACCAGGGGGTGCAGATCCTGCTGACGCGCGACAACTTCGGCTGCGGCAGCTCGCGCGAGCACGCCCCATGGGCGCTGGAAGACTACGGCTTCCGTGTGCTGATCGGGCCGAGCTTCGCCGACATCTTCTTCAACAACAGCTTCAAGAACGGCCTGCTTCCGATCAAGCTGGCTGCGGCGGAAGTGGACGAGTTGTTCCGCCACTGCGAGGCAACCGAGGGTTACCGCCTGGTCGTCGATCTGGCTGCGCAGACCATCACCCGCCCCGACGGCAAGACGATCGGTTTCGATATCGATCCCTTCCGCAAGGAATGCCTGCTCAACGGCTGGGACGACATCGGCCTGACCTTGCGCCACGCCGACAAGATCCGCGCGTTTGAAGACAAGCGCCGCGCTGAACATCCCTATTACTTTGCCTGAGCCCCGCTGGCTGGAGACGGCCAGGCTCGCCGAACCAAGGAAAACGATCCGATGAAGATTTGCGTGCTGCCGGGTGACGGCATCGGCCCCGAGATCATGGCGGAAGCCGTGCGCGTGCTGAAGGCGCTCGACCTGAAGCTCGAGATGGAAGAAGCGCTGCTTGGCGGCTGCGCCGTGGATGCCACCGGCACCCCCTATCCCGAAGCGACGCAGAAGCTCGCGCGCGAAGCGGATGCGGTGCTGCTCGGCGCCGTCGGCGGTCCGAAGTGGGACGCGCTGCCGCGCGATCAGCGTCCTGAGCGCGGCCTGCTCGGCATCCGCAAGGATCTCGGCCTGTTCGCCAACCTGCGCCCGGCGATCCTGTATCCCGAGCTCGCCAATGCCTCGTCGCTGAAGCCCGAGATCGTCGCCGGTCTGGATATCCTGATCGTGCGTGAGCTCACCGGCGACATCTACTTCGGCCAGCCGCGCGGCATCGAGACGCGCGAGGTAAATGGCACGCAGCAACGCGTGGGCTGGAACACCATGATCTACGCCGAATACGAGATCCGGCGCATCCTCAAGGTGGCCTTCGAGGCGGCGCAGAAGCGCGGCAAGAAGCTGTGCTCGGTTGACAAGATGAACGTGCTCGAATGCACGCAACTGTGGCGCGATATCGCCGAGGAAGTCGCCAAGGACTACCCGGACGTCGAACTCACCCACATGCTGGTCGACAACGCCGCGATGCAACTCGTGCGCGCCCCCAAGCAGTTCGACGTGATGGTCACCGGCAACATGTTCGGCGACATTCTGTCGGACGAGGCCTCGATGCTTACCGGCTCGATCGGCATGCTGCCCTCGGCTTCCCTGGATGCCAACAACAAGGGCCTGTACGAGCCTTCGCATGGTTCGGCCCCGGACATCGCCGGCAAGGGCGTGGCCAATCCGCTCGCCACCATCCTGTCGGCAGCGATGATGCTGCGCTATACGTTTAATCAGGAAGCGGCCGCGCAGCGCATCGAGAACGCGGTCAAGAAGGTGCTTGCGCAGGGCTATCGCACCGGCGATATCTTCGAACCGGGCACGAAGCGGGTTGGTACGCGCGAGATGGGCGACGCGGTGCTCGCCGCACTGTAATCTGCTGCGTCGGAACAGGTTTTTCGAGAAACGTCTTAGTTGAGAGTGATGAACATGAATCGAGTCGGTCTGGTTGGCTGGCGTGGCATGGTCGGTTCCGTGCTGATGCAGCGCATGGTGGAAGAGGGCGACTTCGCCTTCATCGAGCCGGTGTATTTCTCGACCTCGAACGCCGGTGGCAAGGCGCCGTCCTTCGGCGGCAAGGAAGCCGCCGCGCCGCTGCAGGACGCGACGGACATCGACGCGCTGAGGTCCTGCGACATCGTGATCACCTGCCAGGGCGGCGACTACACCAAGGAAGTATTCCCCAAACTGCGCGCCACCGGCTGGAACGGCCACTGGATCGACGCCGCCAGCGCGCTGCGCATGAACGACGACGCGGTGATCATCCTCGATCCGGTGAACCGCAACGTCATCGACGCCGCGCTCGCCAAGGGCGGTCGCAACTGGATCGGCGGCAACTGCACCGTGTCGCTGATGCTGATGGGTCTGGGCGGCCTGTTCAAGCACGGCCTGGTGGAGTGGATCTCGGCGATGACCTACCAGGCGGCCTCGGGCGCCGGCGCGCAGAACATGCGCGAACTCATCAGCCAGATGGGCACCATCCACGACTCGGTCAAGGATCTGCTGGCCGATCCGGCCTCAGCCATCCTCGAGATCGACCGCAAGGTCGCCGAGACGATGCGCTCGGACAGCTTCCCGAAGAAGAACTTCCGCAACACCCCGCTCGCTGGCAGCCTGATCCCCTGGATCGATGTGCCGGTCGAGCACGGCCAGAGCAAGGAAGAATGGAAGGGCGGCGCCGAGTGCAACAAGATCCTCGGCAATCCGGCCTTCCGCAGCCCGGGCTCGATCCCGATCGACGGCCTGTGCGTGCGCATCGGCGCGATGCGCTGCCACTCGCAGGCGCTGACCATCAAGCTCAAGAAGGACGTTCCGCTCGACGAGATCACCGAGATCATTGCTGGCGCCAACCAGTGGGTGAAGGTCGTGCCCAACGACCGTGAGATCACCGAGCGCGAGCTCACCCCGACCGCCGTCACCGGCACGCTGACCGTCCCGGTCGGGCGCCTGCACAAGATGGCGATGGGCCCCGAGTATCTCGGCGCGTTCACCGTCGGCGACCAGCTGCTTTGGGGTGCAGCCGAGCCGTTGCGCCGCATGCTGCGCATCCTGCTCGAGCGCTGAGCCTGGGGATGTCCGATGAACAAGGGGGCCGCTGGCCCCCTTGTTTTTTCTATGGTTTTTCGGAGCGCACGGAACTAATTCACGACAAAACACTGCGAATCATCGCGGATTGATGCGCCAAGGCCAGGAAAATGCTAGATTCCTAAGCCGCGTCATGACGCATATGATTAAAAAGCTTGGCTTTCGGGGGAGTTGCAGTTTGAAGACCACGATGAATAAGTCGCTCAGGGCATCCGTGATCGCTGTCGCGATCGCCTCGATTCCGCTTGGGGCTCATGCTGCAGGACTTGGGCAGATCAATGTCTTCAGCGGGCTGGGGCAGCCTTTGCGCGCCGAGATCCAGGTGAGTGCCACGGCACAGGAACTGCAGTCCCTGACAGCGCGGATCGCTTCTCCCGAGGCGTTCCGGCAGGCAAACGTGAACTACTCCTCGGCGGTTTCGGCCATTCGGGTCAGCGTCGATACGCGTGCCTCGCGTCCCGTGATTCGCCTGTCCAGCGATCGTCCGATCAACGACCCGTTCGTCGACCTGCTGGTCGAGCTGAACTGGGCTAACGGTCGTATGGCACGCGAGTACACTTTCCTGCTCGATCCTGTTGATCTAGCCGCGCCTCGTCCGCTGGCCGCGGCAGTGGATGCCCCCGCCACGCCCGCCGCCCGCTCCCTGCCGCCCGCGGTCCGTCCTGCGGCGCAGGCCGGCACCTCAGCCGTCCCGGACAGCTACACCGTTCGCCGTGGAGACACGCTGGGACGCATCGCCGGTGCCAGCACGCACCCGGGCGTCACCCTTGACCAGATGCTCGTTGCCCTGTACCGGGCCAACCCGGGTGCGTTCGACGGCGGCAACATCAACCGTCTCCGTGCGGGTTCGGTGCTCAAGGTGCCGAGTGCGGACGAAGCACTGAAGATCACGACGGCGGAGGCAAGGCGGGAAATTCGTGCCCAATCCGCCGATTTCGAAGCCTACCGTCGTAGCCTTGCGACCGCGTCTGCCGAGCGCGCGCCGGCCGTGAGCGAGGAGGCGCAGCAGGAAAGCGCCGGTCAGATCGTGCCCAAGGTCGAGGAGCCTGCACCTGCAGCCGAGAAGGCCGACCAGGTCAAGGTTTCGCGCAGTCAGGCGGCTGGCGCACCGGGTGGCGAGGCCGACGTGCGGCTGCAGGCGCTTGAGGAGGAACTCGCTGCGCGCGAGAAGGCGCTCGAGGAGGCGAATACACGCCTGATGCAACTCGAACAGAGTGTGCGCGACATGCAGAAGCTCCTGGAACTGCGCAGCGGGACGCTGGCTCAGTTGCAGGAGAGTGCAGGCGCGCCGGCGGTGCGCGGGGGCGCTGAGCCCGCGCCCGTTGCCGCAGCCAGCCAGGAGGCACCGGCGACGCCCGTCGCAGCCGACTCGCCCGCTGCGGTC
>Ga0067045_1029910_pt1 | contig 17657 bp, 12 predicted proteins | sample TerdegcTABiofilm_FD_59184 | JGI IMG/M metagenome (GOLD analysis project Ga0067045, IMG submission 59184) | Combined Assembly of (Gp0054472, Gp0054536) Wastewater bioreactor microbial communities from Singapore -Terephthalate degrading... | reverse complement strand
CTATAATGATGGTAAAAAGAGATTAAGCGAGATTACTAAAAAGGCAGAGAGATTAGATAAGTTACTTGAGTTAAACTTATTCCCTAAAGAATTGATGAGTTAGGGTTATATATTAATTGTGTTATATATTGAAAATGATATATTAAAAATTTATGAATTAGATGAAAGTTTTAAAATGCTCAATTAGCAAAATTAAACAAGGAGACTTCTTTACATGTCTAAAAATTGGTACCCAATAATAGACTATGAAAATTGTGTATCATGTTTTGAGTGTGTCAATTTTTGTCCTCATAAAGTTTTTGAAATAATTGATGATAGGCCTGTTGTTGCAAAGCCATTAGAGTGCGTTGATTTCTGCAAAGGTTGCTCAAAGGCTGCCTGTTCTGTAGGTGCCATAAGTTATTATGGAGAAGAAAAATAAAATCTAATTTTTAACGGAGGTTTATTTAAATGAAAGGTTTAGTATTATGTGTTTGTCAAGGAACTTGTCCTTCTTTTGACAAGATGAACATTTTTGAGATTTTAAATACATTTAGAAGAGAAAAATTGGTTGACTTTGTAAGTATTCATCCGCAACTTTGTGCAGATGATGGTGATGTATTTTTATCTAAACTCTTAGAGAATTCAGATAAAATTGACAAGCTTTTTATTGCGGGTTGTGATCCTCTTATGCAGTCAAAAATGTTCAGAGATGCATTTCAAAAGGTGGGTTTTGATAAAACAAAACATCTTGGTATAGATATAAGAAATATGGATACAAAAGAGGCTATTGCTGAAATTAGAAAGTTAATAAAAGAAGACTTCCAAACTTAAAAAACTAAGGCAGTAGATATATAGAGGCGCAATTCATTTCTATGATATCAATGACACAGGTTTGCGTAGATTTTTAATGATATCAATTCTAAAAATTGAATTTTCAAGAATTAATTGTTACATAATTGGTAAGATTTAATTACTGTTTTTGTCTCATTTAAAAGAAGCAAGACAGGTGGAATTTGGAATATTGACTCTTCAGAAAAAAACTATATTTTATAAGTAGCACGAATTTTTAAAAAGTGATACACTTAAATAAAAATGAAATTTAGGAAAAAGGTTAAAATGAACAAATTAAACGTCGTTAACAATTTAATAAATCTTCTCTATCATAGATTAAATAATTTGAAAGGAGAATTAAAAAACAATGAAAAGTACTACTAAAAATCTCTCAATTGCAGGCTTGCTTATAGCAGTGGGGATTGTTCTTCCAATTGCTTTTCATTCATTTGCTTACGGAGGAAGAATTTTTCTTCCTATGCATCTACCTGTCCTCTTAGCAGGTTTTCTGCTTCCCTGGGGATATGCCTGCATAGTTGGAGCTGTTACACCACTTTTAAGCTTCTTATTCACATCTATGCCTCCTGTTCCCAATGTTTTTACAATGATGGCTGAACTCTTCGCTTATGCTCTTTTTGTATCTCTGTTTTACAAAAAATTAAAATGGGGAATATATCAATCTCTGATTTTATCAATGCTAATTGGGAGAGTGGTATCTATATTAGCTAATTGGCTTATTATTGTAATTATTATGCATAAATTGCTTATCTTAAAAGAAGTTTTATATGCTTTATTTGTAACAGGGCTACCTGGGATAGCTATTCAGCTTGTCCTTATACCAATCTTAGTAAAATTCATAATCGAAAATGTGAGCCGAAAAGATTATTTTGACAGTTTAGCTTCCGTATGGGATGAAATAACAAAACATAATTATGAAAAGATAAAAGAGATAATTGAACTTATAAAGCTTACTGAAGGGGCAAAAGTATTAGATGTAGGCTCAGGCACAGGAGTGCTTATTCCATTCATTATCCCTAAAATAGGCGGTAATGGTAAATTAATTTGTCTTGATATATCAGAGAAGATGCTTGAGGTTGCATCCAGAAAGTTTCCAAAAGACCACTATCCAAATCTGGACTTTATTTCGGAAGATATCTTAAACTATGAAACAGAAGAAATCTTTGACTTCATAATCTGCTATTCCTCTTTTCCTCATTTTATTGATAAGGAGAGAGCTATAGGAAAGATGGTCTCTCTCCTAAATAATAACGGTAAGTTAATTATAGCACATTCTCAAAGCAGAAAAGAGATAAATAATTTTCATAAATCAGTAGAAGGGCCGGTTTCTAAAGATTTTCTTCCATCTTCTTGCGAATTAATACCAATCTTTAAGAATTTTTCTTTAATTTCCTCTCTTATGATTGATGATGAAGAGAAGTATTTAGTTATTGGGGTAAAATCAATTTGACTGCAGTATAATATGTTCATTATCTGGTTTATGCTGTCAAGATCTGAAAATTTTTGCTTAAAGTGAAGGGAATATGAGAAGGAAATTTGTGCTTATTCTTTTGAGTTTTTTCATTATTTTTAGTATGTCTTCTTGTAAGGAAAAGAAAGAAGTCAAAGAAGCTAACAATCTTCTGCCTGAAAATAGAGAGGTATGGTTAGATGTAATTCCAAGACCTGGGAAAAGGATAGTGATTAACCCTAAAATACCGATTAGAAATGTTAAACTTATTGATCCAGGGAAAAAAATCTCTAATTTGGATATTGATAGAAATCCTACCATAATACTTTATGAAGCTGGCAATTATACTCTAACTTATGAATTCTGCTACGAAGATTGTTATAAAGCAATAGCTGGAGTGCCTCCTGAAAGTGATAAGAAGTGGAAGGGTGGTAGTTTATCTTTCTCTTTAAATAACTTTGAATTGTCCAAACCTTATGAACTTAAAAAGAGTAAAATGCTCACTTTTGCATGGCAAGAGTCATCTTTGCCTTATGCAAAATTTCCTTCCTATATTGAAGCTAAAAGTTCTATTCAATCCATTTTGTATTTAGTGCAAGAAACGAGTGATGGAGAAAATGAATGGTCCTTATGTGAGCTGACTGAGAACAAAAAAATTAAACTCTCTCTATTTTTTGATTTTAAACCTGACGCTAAAAATAAAATTGGATTTAGACTTAAAGAGAAAAATACCTATAAAATAATTGATGAACTTTTTATAGAAATAAAGCCACCTCTTATTCAAAATAACTTCTCTTTTGAAATCCTTGAGAAAAAAGAAGAGTTCTTAAAGCATGTAGTCTATGTCATTGAGGATGGAAATCTATTCTGTTATGACTTCATAAATGATAAACTTTATCTACTTAATGAAGGATATTCAATTAAGACTATTTCTCTATCTCCTGATGGTTCCTATCTTGCTTTTTCTTCAAGAAATGCCTCCTATCTTTCAAAGTTTAATGGAGAAGAATTTACAAAGATTGCCGATTATGCAATAGAGCCAACATTTGCTAAAAATCATACTGAGACAATATTTTTGGTTTCTTCAAAAGATAAATGGAAAATTGAATGGTCTAACAAGGAACAGAAATATTTAGCTTCAGCAGAGATTTATATCTATAACGTTAATAAGAAAGAATTAAAATCTTTTGGTTCATTTAATTTCCCTGTGCCTGAACGCTATGGAATGTATGATTTAGATCTCACTTTCAGAGACTTTTATAGCTATAGCTCAATTGAGAGTTTATCAAATATGTCACCGATTCTCTCTTTACATCCATATGAAAAGGATGATTTAATAACGATAAGAATAAATGAATATTTTTTAAAAAATTTTATCTTCAATGGAGATAAAATTAAGGAATTTACAAATGAAGTTTCTTTTCCAGATAGAAAACCATCTATTGGGAATATTATCTGGAAAAATGAACTAAGGGAAGCAATTGTGTTAGGAACCGAGATTGCTCCTTATGGGACAATAAAATATGTAGAAGAAAGTTCTGCTCGATTAGGTTCACCTTCAGAAAGAGATGAATTTTTAGTCTTTATCCGCTTTAAAGGAGATGCTAACCCAGCATCAAATATAAGGCAGATGCAAGAAGTATACAGCGAAATTTGCATTTATAACAAATATTTTGATAGTCTGAAAGTTTTACCTGTAGAGGGTGCTCTATATAAAGTATTTCTTCCATTCGATGATAGATAGTATGAGATTTCAGAGGTCTCGTATTTAGGAGTCTTAAGAAGAGCAGAAAGAGAGAATAAGAGATTCCGAAACAAGTTCAGAAACGAGTAATTATTCTTAAGATAAGATTTGCAGTTCATATAGAAACTTTTTTCTTAACAGATTAACTCCTAAAATATTATCAGGAAATTTGAATTTATTTAACTAATAAAGTAGATTAAATTTGTTGAATTAATTAAAATTGCTTTATTTTAAGATGGGAAGTAAAAATGATTAAATTGAAAGAACGTTTTGTGACTGATGAAAAAGGAGATCGTATCGGAGTATTGTTAGATATTAAAGAATATTTTAAATTGCTTGAAGAACTGGAAGAATTAGAATCTATTTATGCTTATGATGCAGTAAAAGTCTCAAATGATGAAGCAATCCCATTTGAACAAGCAATTTCTGAAATTGAACATAAATAATGTCAGATTATAGCATTTATATTTTACGCTGTGCACAAAAAGAATTGAGCCCGTTATCTACAAATAATATATATGGAGATATTTGTGATACTATTCGTAAACTTGCGGAGAATCCACTTCCGAATGGATGCTTAAAGTTGTATGACCTAAAGGCTTTAGAATTAGAGTCGCAGCTTAGGCCTTTCAATTGCATACAATCTTACTATAGCAATAGGTGCAAAAATAGAAGTAAAAAGCAACGAAGGATTAGCCTCCACTTTGACAATAATTCTTACAAGCGGCAATAATGAATGGATGGGTTAAAGGGACTTTCTAAAACTGAGGTAACTGAACTATTAAATAGGTACGGACCAAATGAAATCATTGAGAAGAGAGAAAATCCTCTCCTTGATTTTCTAAAAAGGTTTACAGGCTTAACAGCTTACGTAATTGAAGCATCGTTAGTTATTTCAGTCTTTCTCAAAAACTATGTAGATGCAGGTGTTATGTTTGCATTACTTCTTTTGAATGCTGTATTGGGATTTACGCAGGAATTTAGAGCTTCAAAAGCAATCGCTGCTCTTAAGAAAAGACTTGCAATAAATGTGAAGGTATTGAGAGACAGCGTTTGGCAAGAAGTACCTTCTAAGGAAATTGTTCCAAATGATATCATTAAAGTTTCGATGGGCGATATCGTGCCAGCAGATTCAAAGATTATTAAAGGAAACATTCTCGTTGATCAATCAATGCTTACAGGTGAGTCAGTTGCTCAAGAAAAAGCAGTTAATGACAAAATTTTCTCAGGAAGTCTTGTCACGAGAGGCAATGCAACATGTAAAGTTACTGCAACAGGAAACACAACCTACTTTGGAAAAACTGCAGAACTCATAGAGAAAGCGCATCCAAAACTAATCATTGAAGAAATAACAATGAGTGTGACAAAAGGACTTTTAGTAGTTGATGCTATTTTTATAACAGCAGTCCTTTTGAAATTCGTCTTATCAGGCACTCCATTAAAAGAAACTCTTCCAATAATTCTCACTCTTCTTATCGCATCAATCCCAGTTGCGCTTCCTGCAATGACTGTTCTTGCGCTTTCCTTAGGCTCACTCGAACTCGCAAGCAAAGATATACTCGTAAGAAAACTCGATGGTATAGAGAACAGTTCTATGATGGATGTGCTCTGCCTTGATAAAACAGGGACAATTACAGAAAACAAAATAAGAATAAGGGATATAATCTCTGTAGATTCCTCTTACTCAGAAAACGATGTCTTGGAACTTGCACTTCTTGCTTCAGACCCACTCACAAAAGACCCAATTGATTCGGCAGTGATTGAATTTGGAAACGGAAAAGTAAAAGGTAATTTCAAACTTATTAAGTTTTACCCATTTGACCCAGACACAAAATTGGCTAAGGCAGATGTTAGTCAAAACGGTAATAATTTCGTTGTGATGAAGGGAGCTCCACAGATCATTATTGCAATGTCTTCAAATGATAAGGAAAAAATTAGTCGTATTATAGAAGATTTCTCTCAAGAAGGGAAAAGAAGCCTTGCTATAGCTATCGAAAGAGGTGACAAAGTAACTTTATTAGGACTGCTTACATTCTTTGATTGTCCAAGAAGTGATTCAAAAGATTTCATATCACAAATCAAGAGTATGGGAATTTCAGTAAAAATGGTTACAGGTGATAACATTCTTATTGCAAAATCTGTTGCAAAGAGTGTTGGGATTGGTGAAACTGTTTTAAGTATCCATGAATGGAACAATAATATAAAAATTGCACCTGAAGATATTGATGCCTTTGCTGAGGTTGTGCCAGAGGATAAGTTCAACATCGTAAACCTTTATCAATCTCGAGCTCATGTTGTTGGTATGACAGGAGATGGAGCAAACGATGCACCTGCATTGAAGAAAGCAGATTTAGGTATTGCTGTTAGCAACTCTCTTGAAATAGCGAAACAATCAGCAAAGATTATCCTTACCCGTTCAGGCCTTTCAAACATTGTTGACCTTATTAACACTGGAAGGCAGATCTATAGAAGAATCGTTCTGTGGATAATAAACAAGGTTGTAAAAACGTTTCAAATCGTGTTCTTTATTTCAATTGCAACGCTAATCTTAGGAAAACCAATAATAACACCTGTTGCAATGATTTTGATGCTATTCCTGTATGATTTTGTCACAATGTCAATTGCAACTGACAAAGTAAATACCTCTAACAAACCTGAGAAATGGGATCTAAGGAAACTTATAACACTTTCTTTGATCTTTGGCTCTTTAAAAATTCTTGAACTTTTCCTTGCAATGTATTTAGCTTTTAAGTATTTAAACCTTCCGTTTAACCAAATGCAAACACTTATGTTCTACCTGCTTCTTGTTTCAGGGCTTCTTAATGTTCTGAATTTCAGAGAAGAAAGATTTTTCTTTAGTTCTAAGCCAAGCAATACGCTTATGCTTACAATAGTTATCGATATTGTTGTAGCAACAGCTATTGTATCACTTGGGATATTTATCACTAAGATACCATTTGTTCATGTTCTCATCACACTTGCTTATACATTTATTGTAACATTGCTCTTTACTGATTTGATTAAAATACTCGTTTATAAGAAAATCAGAATATAATGGAGATAGGATGTATAAAACTTAGCTATAACTGACACACAGTAAGATTTTCTCAGTGATAAGCCTCCTCTTTTTGTAAAGGGAGGTTGTCAAATTATCGGTAATCCTGCGATAATTTTAGAATTCTTCAGGAAACATAGCCTTCCATAAATATTTGTGAGAAGACTTCATAGAGCAGACAGCTCAGATGTTGATAAGCAAAAATTGAGCTTTTTAGAATAAAAAATGATTTGCAAGTGTTAGAGAATAAGAGAATAAAAGCGACATACGCACACAATAGTCTACCTAAAAAGCTTATTAAAATGCAATTTGATTGTTAAAAAATTCTTCAAAGATATTTAAGGCTTCTCTGGGAGAATTAATGTTAAGGATGAGTTTTTCCATAGGGCAGACACCTGTTTTACTTCTATTTAAGATATTGGGAACGAGACTTTTGTATTTTAGTTCTATTCCTCTACCTTCAAGGACTTCTCTTGCCTTTTCACTCATAATACTACCATAAATAAAAGAGGGCTTTAAATTTAATAGGAGGAGGGCAGATGCCTTCCCTACAATTTTATCACCAATCATTAGCCCATTTAAATTTTTAAAGTCTTCTTTATGGTCAACGATAAATTTTGTTAGCTCACTAACTCCTGAACTTTCCAGAGCAAAAACCTTCTCACCGTTATAGTATGCCACTAACGAAAATTCATAAGATTCAATTTCTCTAATTATTTCTCTAATTATGTTTTTGTGGTCAATCATTTTGCATCCTCATCTTTGTGGCAGATATTCCTGGAATTGCAAACTTCCTCTCAAAAAACATCACAAGCCGAGTAAGCAGATTTAAAAAATTTAATGCTTTATTTTCCAAGCATAATTTTATATCATAACAAGAAGTGAAAAACAAGGATTGATTGGCCTCTACACTTTTTAACTTTAAACAAATATATTTGATTTAATATAAAATTTGATTCCCGTTGGTTATTTATTAAAATACAACCTAAAGGAATAAGGTCAAAAAGAATTAAAGAGTGGTATCTACGTATGAAGAAAATAGAGTTTAAAGATAGCATAGAAAAAGTAACCTTTAGGAAGCCCTTTCCAATTATAATTGTTATGGCATTAACTCTTCTTATTTGCATATCTTTGAACAACTTTAAGTTTGATGAAGAACTTTTTCCCTCAGTACGGAAGTTAGCATTATTCAACGTCAAAAAAATAGAAAGTGAAATATATGAATTATATGAGGCAGAAGATAAAGAATTTAATATGAAAATTCAAGAAATTGAATCACTCATTAAGAATACAAATTGGGAAATATCTCTTAGAAAAACGATAGCAAGGGAGAAAAGAATTATAGAATTTGAGAGAGAAATTACAATTCTTAGTAATAAACTTAAGAAAGATGCACACTATTACGAAAAAATAAAGGAACTTGATAAAAAACTTGCAGAGATTACAAACTTTCAAAGTCAGCTAAAAAAGAGTTTACCAAACTACTATAATGTTCGTCCTAAGTAGAGTTTTAATGCCTTTTCCTGAAAATTGAAATAAAGTATTAATAAAGAGGCAAGTTAAAATGAGGAAAATTATCATATTTTTTTATTACTTTCAATCTCTCTGATTAACATTTCGTGTATTAAAGATTCCGAAGAGGGAAAAATTTCAGAACAGATAAAAATAGAGAGTGGTCTAATCTCAGGTATCTTAGTAACTTTTCCAAATCGAGCAGCTGAATCTTAGAATGAGAATTATCGCAAAAAATTAGAAAATCATTTTCATAGTCAGCATCAATCGGTGATAATTTCTCATCTGTATCTAATACCTTATAAACTGCAAGGTCTGGCTTTTTGAAAATCTGGATTTCATTCTTCTTGCCCTTAGGAGTATAAAAATAAAGATAATTTTTTGTTTCAAATATGTTATATCAACCAATTCTGGTAATTCTTTATAAAATAATTTATCTTGCGGTATATAGTACACCATTAATTTATCCGTGTTCTTTAAATTTGATTTAACTCTCTCATAGATAAAATCAGGTTTAGAGGTCAATGCTGAGCCAAATGGCTGGGAAAATTCCTCTCTTTGTTTAGGGGTAATATCTCGTGCGTATATAGTTTTCTTTTCCTTACTAAGAAGGCTGATTCTATTTAGTAAATCTTATTGACATCCCTCTCAAAATAAGAGATTATCTATGGATAGTAGAAATTTTTTCTGAACGCAGATTATAAAAGGTTTTGCCAAGAAAACCGCTAATTGTGTAAATATAACTGAATTTAGCATTATCAAAATTGAATTCTTCGATATCAACCTGCTCCTGTTTTATTTTTGAATCCTTTGAAGCTGTGTAAGAAAAGATGTAGATTTTATTATTATCTGAGTGAAGTAATTCCAATTTCTTGTCGTATGTGAAGTAGGTTTTAACATCGAGCTTGGCATCACTTAAAACGGATTTATCTTAATGTTAGCAATTTCTTCTTCTTTTTTACAGGATAGACGAAAAAAGCTTATAAAGGAACAAATCAATAAAAAACTTAAAAAGATTCTAAAATTTTTAAAATTTGACATAAAAAACTTTCCTCTCGAGGAAAATTTTTAGTTAAATAGATTTTTACTCACTTTTTTCAGTTATAATTTTGTTTTTATTCGCATTTAAAAAGTATTTCTAATTTTACTTATCAGAGTAAGTACTTTTTCTTATTAAAAAACTTTATAAGTTATTTTAATCTTTTTGATTTCTGCTTCCCAAATAACTTCTGCTCCAAAACTTTCAGAAATGAATCTTATTGGAACAAGGGTTCTGCCATTTATGATTTGAGGTGGAACATCGAGAATTAATTCTCGTCCATTAACAAGAGCTTTATTGCTACCAATTTTGAGAAATATACTATTATTATCAAGTTTGATTCTGATACTTTTCTCACTTGCTTCCCAAATAACTTCTGCTCCAAAACTTTCAGAAATGAATCTTATTGGAACAAGGGTTCTGCCATTTATGATTTGAGGTGGAACATCTAAGGTTAAAGTTTTACCATTAACTGAAGCAGTATTAGCACCAATTTTGAGCTCAATAAGGATAATCTTCTTAAATCTCTCTATAACTAAAATCTTCTTACTTTGATTACCAGCTAAATCAGTAGCAGTAATTAAAATTTCATTTCTACCTGAATTAAGCTTAAATAAGCACTCAGCATAGCCATTTTTATCAACTACTATCAACAAGCCATTTATTGTTACAATAGCATCTCTTTCAGTTTTTAGCCTAATCAGGACAGATTCATCAATAGTTTCGATGTAATCAGAAACAATATTTAAAAGCTCAAGAGTTGGAGGAATAGAGTCAAGAATTACCTTTATCTCTCGAATAAGTTCATTTCCATATTCATCTTCTACCTTAAATATAAGTTTATTTTCTCCCTCTTTAAGGTAAATTATCTCAGAAAATGTTCCATTCTTTCCTTGATAGACAAGCTTGCCATTTATTGTGAATTTTGCATAGGTAGGGACAGATCCTGTTATGTTAAGCCTTTCTTTATTTGTTATCATACCATCTTTGATGTTTATATTCAGGAAGAGTTTTCTAAAGCTCACCTTCTGGATATTTGACCATCCAGCCCCAAGTAATCCATCAGTAAAAAACAATGAGTAGTTATAAGTCTTCATTTCTTGGGCGGATTTATCGATGTAGCTCTTTTCGTTGATAGAATAAAGATTAAGAAAATTTACTCCTTCGATATCCTTTATGCGATTAATAAAGTAGGAATAATTCTCCTTAAGACCTTCTACATTTATTTCTACTCCATCCTCTCCAGTTTTAGCACTTATCTGTAATGGGCTAAGCTCCTTTTTCTTTAAGGCATAAATTTTTATAAAAGCCTCTTTCCTTTCTTCTTCACCAATTAAAATGTTAAACTTTAATTCAGAGACTCCCTCCTTAACAGCTTTTAATTTAACCTGGATATAATCTTCACCACTATAAAAAGAAGCTCCCTCTAAAACATCTTCACACACAATGAAATCAGGTTTTTTCAAGAAATAAAATCTGTATATATCCTCAGATCCAACATATAGGTAAGGAGCCCACGTATCATTAATTAATAAATTTGATTCATCATCCTTTAGGTAGAGATACATTGGCACAATTGCCTTCTTCTCTTTATCCTTGAGAATTATGTTCAAAAGGTAATACCCTCTGCCTTCAGAATTTATGTTAAAGCTTAAATTGACTTTGCATATATCACCAGGCATAAATGTGCGAGGTTCAAAACTCACCTGCAAGCCTTTAAGATTAGTGCTATAGTCAAGTTCAATTTTCTCACTATAGAATCCATAGGAATAGAAATCAAGTTCGAAGCTATTTCCTTTTTTGGGATCCACGAGAATAGCTTCTGGAGATGAATCAATAAATATTTTTGATTTAAATCCTTTTTCAATTTGAATTTCTCCAATTAAATCCGAAGAACTCATAAATTCAAGCTTTGCTTTGTCCTCAAAACTCATACCCTCCAAATATAATTCGTAAAGGTACGAAGGAAATAGATCAAAAGCAACTTTCTCAAAAAGTGTATCTTCATCCTTAGAGACAATTCTTAAGGTTAAATCTTCTATGAACCCGTCTTTACATAGAAATCTGGTTTCAATATCATTTGTATCCAAAGAAGATGTTATAGATTCACTTAGGTTTTCAATTTCTCCTTTATTAAATTTGAGTCTCACTTCTACATTCTTGGCTGCAGTTGTATTAACTTCTTCCTCAGAGTATCCATACTTGCTTACAGTGATCTTTTCAAAGCTCTTTGAAAAGCTGAAATATCCAAATTCATTAGAACTTGTCTCTTCCTTTTCCTCACCTGAAAATGCAGAGACATTTGCATCCTTTAATGGATTACCAAAAGAGTCCAGAATAATTCCAGACAAGCCATCTTTATTTTTCTCTTCAATTAAGAGAGGGAAAATACACTTGAAAGAGGATTTTAAATCCTCAATAACTAAATAATTAATGCCAGAAGGAAGATCCTTCGGTATCTTTATATATTCAGAGTAAACTCTTGAAGGCGAAATTTCTTTAAAAGGAACAATATCCTTAAAAATAAAGTTTGAACCCACTCTAATTGCTATAGTCGTAAAGGCTTTTGAAGTGTAGCTTATCCGCAGATCCCCTTCCCTTTTTACCGAATAATTATTGTCAGGAAGCCAAGAAATTAAATCACCCCCCTTTTTATATGGTAGTTCAATCTTACCCAAATCTTTGGAAGCAGTTATAATTACAGGGTCAAGAAGTATATTTAGTGAACCAACATTGACAAGAAAAGTATATGTTCCATTTGCTAACCCATTAATCTCGAATGAACCATCAATCTTAGAGGTAGTCCTGCCAAAGCTCTCGCCGCTGTATACTAAAATATCAACAAAGGGAATGGAAGCATCATAGTTACTATTCCATAAAATGCCCTTTATTGTCAAATCACCTGTTTTAGCTTTTTTAATAGTTATTTCCTGCTCCTGAACTGCACTTAAACCAAATTTTCCGGTAAGTTTAGCCTGCACCTTTACTTTTCCATAAATACCTGGAGTGGGGACTCCCAGCATATACTTTAGCGTAGGACTTACTTCTTTAGTTAGAATAAGTGTACTAAATCCATCCTGAATAATTCGTACCTCTAAGGTACCGTAAGCGTTCCCTTGAAAATAGAAATTTAATCTCTCACCTAAAAAGTATGTAGCCCCCTCTCCTTTTTCTAATTCAAACTTAAAATCTCTATTTACAAAAGATGGAATAGAAACATCCGCAGTATTTGACTTAGGAGAGATGTTTCCATTAAAATCTACTGCTCTTACAACATACCAATAAGTTTTTCCCTGTTTAAATTCTAAATCCTCGTAATATCTATCCTTAATTAATGTATTATTTATTGGCGTCTTGCTATCAAATGATGGATAATGTGTGCTTTTATATATATTGTAGCCAGCTATGTCTCCTTCAGGTAAAGAGAGTGGCGGTCCCCACGTAAGAATTATCTTGGAATCTTCTTTAACATATTTCGCTCTTAAGTTTGTTGGAGCATTTGGTTCACTTAAGAATAAATTTACTTTTCCGCTAAATTTTAGGTATCCTTCATTTTTTGCTCCATAGGTAAAACTTATAGAATAATTATATCCACCAGGTATTACTTCCTGAGGTGGAGAAAATGTGAGAGATGCATATTTAAGATCTTCACTAACTTTTCCAATATTTCTCTCCTCCAATATAAGCCAGGGTGGCCCATAATCAATATTTAGTCTCACATTCTCGGTTACACCCTTAGCTGTAAATATCCCTATTTTTATAGTTTCAGTTTCTCCGGGCTCAAATATCGGATTCCAACCATTTTCAGGCACACAGGATAAATTTCCACCAGCCTTTAAAACCTCTAATTGGAACGGAAAATAAATGATGTGTCTGTCTCCTTTAACTTCAAGGATAAGGTCGTAAAGGCCTTCTGGCGTGCTCAATGAGGTAATGATTGAGAAATTGATGTCAACAGGTGGAGCCTTTAAATCTTCCTTCTTTAATTGAGAATAAGGTGGAGGATTTAGAAGATTGAGTTCTAAGGTATCTGAAAAGTTCGAATACTTTTCAGCTAAGAATTTGAATTTAGCCTCTTCGCCTTGAGGAAGAATAATTTTATTTGGAGCGACTCTTCCATCAAAAGTTCCAACTGATATGCCAGAAACAACAACATTACCAGATAATTCCGTAAAATATTCATTATTTCCTATTTTAAACTTAACCTCGTAGTCTCCTATTGGACACTTATCGGAAATTTTAAGAGAAAGTATTAATTTATCTTTAAGAATTAGAGGAATTTTTGATGGAGAAAGTTCTATTCCTTCTGGGCACTCTATTTTTTGAATTTCTATATCTTTGAGGAAACCCTCTTTGAGAGATAATTCAAATTCAGCCTCTTTTCCTCTATGTTCATAAGTAGCAAGACTAATTTTAGGAGGATATATTTCAAAAGAGACTTTCTCACTCACAAGTTCAATATTCACATTTTCAGTTATTCTACCTCTTTTTACCTGTATACCCCTCAGATCAACCTGAGAAAACCCATCACTTATGCACCTCAAAGTGTGTATACCAGCTGGAACATCTTTTATCTCAAAATTTCCAAATGCATCAGTTTTAATATGTTCTGTAAATTGGAGAGGAAGATAGACGGAAGCTCCACTAACAGGCAAACCATTACAGGTGACTTTTCCCCTGATAGCTCCATATCTGATATTACCAATCACGTTAATCAAATATATTGCTTCTCCACATATATTCTTTTCTTTAGGAATTAACCTCAAATACTTTAAACCCATCGATTCATCAAGCGGAATATCCCAATAAGCGCTATGGATTATGCTACCCTTTAGAGTTTTGTTGAGGAGTATGGGCTTTAGAAGGCCCTTTTCATCTTCTAAATAAAGGTCAGCGAGTATGTCAAAGGCTGAGCGCATAAAAATGGTTGAGGTTTCACCTATTTCAAAACTACTCCCCGAGGGTTTGTTAAGCCACAAATCAATATCTGGAATCCCATAAGTGCTCAGACAAACTTCAATAAAAGCCTCTTTCTCGCCAATCACAATAATCTTTTCAACAACTCCCGAGGAACATTCGTGAGAGACTTTAATTTTGTAAGTCCCTTTAAGGAGGTTACCCAGAGTAAAATATCCATCATCTTCAGAATATGTGAAGGAATATGCAGGGCCATCCTGAACTTCTATCTTTGCTCCTTCTATACCATTTTTTTCTGTTGGACTGCATTTAATAATGCGACCAGATATTGAGTATAAACCGTTAGATAGATTTTTTACTGTGAACTTCCTTATGAGTGTAGTTTCTTTAGAGGCATCAACGGTTTCAATAAAGAAGGAGAGAGAAAAATCTTTATCAAGAGGATAAACTATTGGTATAGTAATATCCTTAGAAAGATTTTGAGTAAGAGGAACATTCTTATCTATTAGAAAGATATTTTCATCCACTAATGCCCTGATAGTAAGTAGGGATGGAAGATTAGCTGTCACATAAATATGAGCATATCTCTGAGAGGTAACAATAAAATTATCTCTTGATTCTATTAAAACATCTAAATCAGAAGAGGCAGAAGTAGTATTGAAACCCAGAAAGAGCTGTAATATAAGGATTAGTATTATTCCAATTGAAATAAGAGAATTTTTGTGGAAATTATTTTGCAATCTTTTCCTCTCTCTTCGTCGATAACCAGCAGATAAGGAAGGAAACTCCTACCATCAACGCAAAAACAAATGGCATAAGGAAGATCAGTGAGAAATTCTTAAAGAAAATAAATTGAGAAAAAAGAGGAGGAGTGACTTTACTAAGCACAAACCCTTCTCTAAGCACTAAGACACAAGATTCGACAACAATCAGAAATAGGGAAGTTGCTGTGATTCCCTCGAAATATGCTACGATCTTTCTAAAGGGAAGGTCGAGTAGATATCCACCGAGAAGAGTTAATAAGACAGAAACGATGACTGCTGAAATCAGAACAGATGGTAAGATGTAAATTAGCATCCAAGAGAAATTAAAGTAAGGCAGACGCGGAAATGCTAAGATATGAGCAAAAACAAAATAATTAAAAATAAACAAAAGAATTAAAAATATAGCTCCCAAAATATAGCTAAGCCAATTTTTAGGAAGAAAGATCAGCCAGAAAGTGAGAGATACTATCATTACGATTATAGAGATAAGAATATATTTAATATTTTCTTTTTCTCTCTCTGCAGTTCGATAATCTTCAAAATTAGCTCTTATTGAATCAATTCTTTCATTAAGTTCAGTTATATTCGCTGGTTTACTGAGATCTATGAGGTCCAAGGATTCAAGGTAAAAACCCTCCGAAATAGCTTCCTCTACCTCAAAATAAGAAAGATGATAAAGCGAACTCTGAATATAGTTATGAATATAATAGTTAAGACGAGTAATTTTCTGATCCTCGGGCAGATCTAAAACCTGATACAGAGGCTTACCCATACAACCTGTAGGCTGAGGAATTCCTAAAATAAAAGAAAATGTAGATGTAAGATCCTCACTTTTGCAAACTAATTGTTCATCTCCCTTGATAATTTTGTTCCCAAATATTATGAAGGAATTATAAAAATATTCTTTCGGGAGATGAGATCTCGAAAATTTGTTATTGGGATTTAATGAACTAACAAAGAAAGTTGTTTGAGGAGGTAAAGATCTTTTAAGTAATTCAAATTGTTCTGAAATTAGATTAAGCTTCTCAATAAAATCCTTTCTATCCTTAGCAAGTCCTAATGAGTTAAATTCGAATATAACAAGGTTAGATTTATTTTTGGAGTAATCCTCTGAAAGTCTCCTCACTTTGGCCGAGTCTATCTGTTCGACAATATCATTATCAACTATCCCGAGCCCTTCAAAGACATTAGAGTCCTTATTTCTAACTACTGTTACTTTTAATTCATAATCTCTGCACACCTTTAAAATATTATCTCCTCCAAAAGGAAAGCCAGATAAATATCCTCCAACATCAGGTTTTGCACCTGTTAGAAGCTCTTGGAAGAGGAAATTTTTATCCGTTACAGGAGAGAGTAAATATTTTCCACCAAAGGAAGAATCTGCATAAGTTTCGTAAAGTCTACTTTTATGGAATGAATCATTGTCAAGCCCTTCAATAAGCACGATTGCAAGAGTATCTGAAACCTTCTCTAACTTTTGCGAAGGTCTATTAGCTTCTGAGATTCCACCTGAGTAGCCATTAAAAGCTCTGTGATATTTATTAAATGCTTGAAAGCTAAATACGGATGCAATAATGAGAATTGCAGGAATTATGAAAACTAATATTTTTTTCATTCATAGCTCCTTTATAATTAACGTAAAAACTCACTTATTTTTTATACTCTACTTTACTATTTCATAATTTTTAAATTTCCAATACCATTTTTCTCAAGTTCAATAGAGTACTTTTCTTCGTAATTAGATAATAGATTAAAGATTTCTTCACCTGTCATATTTTCTACAGCCTTCTCTCCATAATTCTCAAATAAGTCCCTCTTTGCAAGTCTATCAATAAGTTCTTCCCAAAAAGTATTATTATCATATGAAGAAATGAAATTTTCTATAAGACTATCTTCAACTTTTTTTGTATGGAAATACATTTTTAATTTATCGTCATATTCAACAAGTTTTTCCTGCCCAAAATCCTTTGCTAAAGAAAGTATTTTCTGTTCTAACTTTGTATAACGTTTGGTTTCAGGTTTCTCTTCGGTATCATAGGCACTAATCAACCAATTTGCTAAGTAGAGAGCATTAAGTAATGTTTTAAACTCTTCTTTTGTAAAATTAATTTCCACCTCTGCGTACCCCCTATTTAAAATTTAATGCTTTAATAATTATCCTATTTCTTACTTTTTTTGCAATGAAACAACTTTTATACCTTCTTCCGCCCAATCTATAGGAGATTATTATAACCCTAACTCATCAATTCTTTAGGGAATAAGTTTAACTCAAGTAACTTATCTAATCTCTCTGCCTTTTTAGTAATCTCGCTTAATCTCTTTTTACCATCATTATAGTAAATAAT
>Ga0067045_1029908_pt1 | contig 17662 bp, 12 predicted proteins | sample TerdegcTABiofilm_FD_59184 | JGI IMG/M metagenome (GOLD analysis project Ga0067045, IMG submission 59184) | Combined Assembly of (Gp0054472, Gp0054536) Wastewater bioreactor microbial communities from Singapore -Terephthalate degrading... | reverse complement strand
CCCTGGCCGCTCCAGCCGGCATGTGGCTGGCGGCCGACGCCGGGGCCTTGGCCTCGGCCGCCTACCTGGGGCTGGGGGTCACGGTGGGGGCCTTCGGGCTCTACAACATGGCCATGGCCCGTATGCCCGCCGGCCGGGCGGCCATGGCCATCAACCTGGTGCCCCCGGCGGCCCTGGCCGCGGGCGTGGCCTTTCGCGGGGACGCCCTGACCCCGGGCCAGATCCTGGCCTGCGCGGTCATCGCCGCCGGGGTGGTCCTGGGCCGGTCCGGGCGGGCCGGAAACGCCTCGGCCGGAGGTTCTCCCGCCCCCGTGGGGACGGAAAGCGCCTGAGGCCCGTCCCCACGCGTCGGGATGCTCGTCTCCGGCCACACCGGGGCGCGGCTTGGCTTCGAGCCCCGGCCGTGGTATGCCGCCCGATCCGCGCGGCGCGCGCCGCGAACCCCCATCCCGCGAGGAAACCCATGCCCTCCTTCCGCCGGCTGTCCGCCGCCTGCGCCGTCCTTCTCCTTCCCCTGCTGTGCAGCGTCGGCTGCCAGTCGACCATGCGGGCCAAGCCGGCCGAGGGCACCGGATTCGTGCCCATGGACCAACTCCAGGCCGAGGCCGACCTGCCCTTCAACAAGGTCTGGCTCAAGCAGGGCGTGAATTTCGCGGCCTACCGGACGATCTACGTGGCCGAGGTGGACACCGCGCATCTGCTTGCGGCCACCTGGTGGCAGACCTCCTTCAGGCCGGACAAGGTGGAGGCCGACGCCCGGGCCGTGGCCGACTACATGCGCCAGCACCTGATCGACGCCTTTCGCGCGGACAAAAAGAGGCATCTGACGGTGGTGGATGCACCCGAACCCGGGTCCCTGACCCTGGAGGCGGCCCTGACCGAACTCGTGCCCAGCAATCCGGTCATGGGCGCCCTGGCCCTGGCCGCGCCCTACGGCTCCGGGGTGGCCCTGCAGGCCGTGGAGACCAAGACCGGCGGCACGGCCACGGTGTCCTTCGAGGCCAGGCTGCGCGACACGGACACGGGCGAGATCGTGGCCATGTTCGCGGATCGGGAGAACGGCAAGGTCGCGCCCGTCAACCTGAATGCCCTGACCTGGTACGGCGAGGCCCACGCGGTCATCGACGACTGGTCGGCCGAGTTCGTCCAGGTCATGGATCGCAAGCCCGGCGAGGTCGTCAAGCCGGCCAGCCCGTTCACCCTCCTTCCCTGGTGAGCCGCCGGGGCCGCACATCGCCCGCGCACGCGCCGGGCGCTTCCCGGCCGGGAATGCCGACGGCCTGCCGCATTGCGCCCTCCCGCTCCTCCGGGCCGCCCCGGACGCCGCATCCGCCGGACGGCCTTCGCGAGGCCCGGACGTTTTCCCGCTTTCTCTCCTCACCGACAGAACAACCGCAAAACCCCCATCATGACCAGCCGTTATGATTCGAACACGGGGGGACGTATCATGCTCGACATGCTTATTTTTTCAAAATTGTAAATATCTTGTTTTTGCTGTTGCCGGCCCTCCTTCCCTGCGCTACCATTCAAAACGGGTCGCACGGGGGGCGTTGACGGTTTTTCCAATCCCTTGATTTTTGAGGACATGTTCCTCGCACTGGCTTCTTGGCGCCGAACGGATTCGTGCGCCCGAAAAACGTGCGAAACGACATTTTAACACTCCTGCGCATGTATCGTCAGGCAACATACCGCCTCCGCGGAGGATGACAGGCGGGAGCATGGCGGCGCACGGACGCCTCCGGGCCGGATGTCGTCCCGGATTCCGCCGCCGCCGCACCATGACACAGGGCGGCTTGCCCATGGGAGACTCGCGCCATGGATCGGAACCTGATCAAGAAACACGAAAAAACCCTGCTCGCGGCCATGACCTCCGTAAGCACCTGCCAAAACACCCTGGCCCGGCTGGACCGCCAGTGGACCCGGGCCACCCTGACCGGAAAGATCAACTGCAGCCGCATCGCCCAGACCCTGATCGATTTCATCGTCGCCACCCAGGAGAACTTCGCCTCCCTGCAAACCACCCTGATCGACACGCTGATGATGGAAAGCACCCAGAAGGTGATCCTGGAGATCGCGGCCGTGGCCCAGGTGGCCATCGACATCCTCAAACGCAACCTCTTCGAGCGCACCGCCGACGTGGGGTTTCTGGCCACGGACGACGACATCGTGCGCTTTCTCAGAGACGGAGGCGACGATCCGGACGCACGGGCCGCCATCGAGGAGCGCCTTGCCGAATACCGCGCCAAGTACACCGTCTACGACGAAATCCTCGTCCTGGACACCCAGGGCCGGGTCCGCGCCCATCTGGACCGGGAGAATCCCGTGACCCGTTCGCAGGACCCGCTCATCGCCCGGACCCTGGCCGCGGACCAGTACGTGGAGACCTACCGGGAATCCGACCTGGCCCCGGGGAGCAAAGACGTGCTCCTCTATTCCCAGGCCGTCCGGGACCCCGAAACCGGAACGCCCCTCGGCGTGTTGTGCCTGCGTTTCGACTTCGCGGGCGAGATGACCGGGATTTTCGAGAAGCTTGCCCAATCCAGCCAGGACATGGTCATCCTGATCCTCGACGAGTCCGGCAAGGCCATCGCCACCAGCGATCCGGCCAGGGCTCCGGTCGGCCGGACCTATTCCATGGCCCTGCACGACGATTTCCGCCTGACCCAGATCGCCGGCGAGCCGTATCTGGTCAAGACCCTGGCCACCACCGGCTACCAGGGCTTTTTCGGGCTGCCCTGGTATGGCCATGTGGCCAAAAGGGTGACCACGGCCTTCGGAGACGGCGGCAACGGCGGCAATGGCACGTCCCTGGACGCCCGGACCATCCGCGCAAACGCCATTTTTTCCGGCCGGCTGGTGCAGGTGGAGGAGGCCTCGGAAAACGTCCTGTCGGATTTGGAACTGGTGGTCCAAAACGGCGAGATCATGGCCGCCAAGAAGTCGTTCCAGGCCGATCCCTCGGAGCGGGTCGAGGCCCACGCCCTGCCCCACGTCTTAAACGAGGTCAAAAAGATCGGCGACCAGGTGCAGCACGTCTTCCAGGACTCCACCGACGGCCTGCTCAGGCTGGTCACCTCCTCCAGGCTGCACGACGTGCGTTTTCTGGCCCAACTGGCCATCGACATCATGGACCGCAACCTCTACGAACGGGCCAACGACTGCCGCTGGTGGGCCCTGACCTCGGAGTTTCGCCGCATCCTGGATCAGCCGGCCCCAGGCGCGGCCGACACGGACCGGATGCGCGAGATCCTGTCCTACATCAACGGCCTCTACACCGTGTACACGAATCTGTTCGTCTATGACCGGACCGGCAGGATCCTGGCCTGCTCCAACCCGGGCGAGCGCCGTCTGGAGGGCCGCCTCCTCGACGCCGGGTTCGTCCCGGCCACGTTGCGGCTCGCCGATTCCCAGTCCTACGCGGTCTCGGATTTCGAACCCACCGACCTGTACGCCGAAAACGGCGTCGCCCGGCCGACCTACGTCTACAACGCCGCCGTCACCTCCCTTGTCCGCCCGGGCGAGGTCCTCGGCGGCATCGGCATCGTCTTCGACGCCGCGCCGCAGTTTTCGTCCATGCTCAGGGACTGCCTGCCCAGGGACGGCCAGGGAAACATCCAGGAGGGGTCCGAGGGCATGTTCGTGGAGCCCGGGGGACGGATCATCGCCTCGACCAATCCGGACCACGCCCCGGGGGAAATCGTGGAGCTTCCCGGGGCCTTCCGGGAACTGGCCGAGGGCCGGTCCGACTCCCGGCTGGTCGCCGGGGCGGACGGGCTCCACGCCGCGGGCTGCGCCCATTCGGCGGGATACCGGGAATACAAGCGCGACGGGGCCTATACCAACGACCTGCTGGCGATCGTCACCGTGCGCATCTAGCGGCGGGTCCATCTTGTATTCTTTTCATCTATTGCCCGAGGAGTATCGCATCACGATAATATATTTGACTTTGAACACGGCATTCCCCAGTTTCGTATCGGTATGCCTGATACATGCTTTTCAAAGCACATAACGCCTTCAATGGATCTTCCCCGGGTGGCCATAAGCACCCAGGCGTTTCCGTCCGTCTGGGACGTGCTGAGGTTTTGCCGCGTCCACGAGTGTCCCGCCGTGGAATACACCTTTCGGCGCGGCGCCGTTTCCCGTGAGGAAGTGGCGCGGGAGCTTTCCGACATCGAGCTTCTGCGGCGTTCCGGGCTTTTTTTGCGCTACCACCTGGCCTTTCCCGCATTCGACCTCGGACATCCGGACCCGGCCCGGGCGCGCGCGGCCGTGGACTTCCACCTCTTCTGCCTGGGCCTCGTGGCCGACGTGGGCGGCGACCGGGCCACCCTGCACATCGGGCTTGACGGCGCCTTGCGTGGCCGCGTGGACTATGCGGCCGCCGTACGGGGCCTGCGCGAACTGGTGAACGCGGGAGAGCGTCTGGGCGTGCGCGTGTGCCTGGAAAACCTGCGCCTGGGCCGGACCGGCGACCCCGGCCGGTTCCAGGAACTCCTCGAGCGAACCGGGGCCTGGGCGACCCTGGACGTGGGCCATGCCCGGGCCGGCGAGCTGGCCTCGGCCGGGCCCGGCCGCGCCCTGGACTTCATCTCCCGCTGCGGGGAAAGGCTTCTCGGCGCGCATGTCTACGAGATCGAGGCCGTCGTGGAACCCGGCGGTCCGGCACGGCATCTGCCCCCGCGCGACCTGGCCGCCATCGGGCCGCTGCTCGACGCCATGGTCCGGGAGACCTCGTGCGACTGGTGGCTGATCGAACTGATGGACGCGCAAGAGACCGCGGACACGCTTTCGCTCCTGCGCCTCCACCGGGACGGGATCAAGGCCCGGGCGGCCGCGCCCGCCACCTCCCTTGTAGCTCAACACACCAACCACAAGGAACTCGCATGACACGGAACCGGTACTGGAGACTGCTCCTTCTGCTCGCGGCGGTCATGGCGCTTTTGCCCGACGCCGCGCTCCGGGCGGCGGACAAGGAACTCAACGTCATTGCCGCCTACAACGCCAAGCAGGACATCTTCGACGCCTTCAGCAAGGCCACCGGCATCAAGGTGAACCAGTTGGACATGTCCTCGGGCGAAGTGCTGGCCCGCATGCGCGCCGAAAAGGGCCGGCCCCTGGCCGACGTGTGGTTCGGCGGCGGCGTGGACGCCTTCATCGCGGCCCGGAAAGACGGGCTGCTCGAACCGTACATCTCCCCCGAGGCCGCCCATATCGACGCGAAATACAAGGACGCCGAGGGATATTGGACCGGCATCTCCCTGGTCACGGTGGATTTCGTGGTCAACACGAAGATTCTCAAGGAGCGGGGCATCCCTGTTCCCGAAACATGGGAGGCCCTGACCGCCCCGGAATTTAAGGGCGAGATATCCATGTCCGACCCGTCGATCTCGGGCACGGCGTATTTCACGCTCTACAGCGTGCTCGCGGCCAGGGGCAAGGAGAAGGGCTGGGAATTTTTCGCGAAACTGGCCGAGAACATCCCCTTCTACGCCAAGCGCGGCTCCGAGCCGCCCCAGCGCGCGGCCATGGGCGAATCCCTGGTGGGCCTGGCCCCCGGGCTGTGGCCCGAGTTGCAGGCCCAGGGCTACCCCATCGCTTACGTCTTTCCCAAAGACGGCATTCCCTGGTGGCCGGCCCCGGTGGCCATCTTCAAGGACGCCGCGCACATGGAGGCGGCCAAGGCCCTGGTGGACTGGGCGCTCTCCAGGCAGGGTCAGGAACTGCTCAAGACCAAGGACCCGCGCTTTCCCACCCGGGCCGACGTGGCCCCGCCCGAGTCCCTTGCCGGCGTCGACACCTCCGCCTTCATACCCATGGATTTTCTCAAGGCCGGCGAGGAGCGGGCCGAGGTGCTCAAGACGTGGCAGGAACGATTCGCCAAATAGACGAATCCCTCCCCCCCGGCGGGGCGGCCCGTCGGGCCGCCCCGTTTTTTCTTTCGCCCCAGGGGCTGGTCTACGGCCTGATCCTGGCGAGCGTGCTGGTGTTCGTGTTGTGGCCGATCCTGGCCGTTTTCCTGCAAAGCGTGATCATCGACGGCAGACCGAGCCTCGCCGGATACGCGCGCCTGTTCACCCGCGAGGCCGGGCTGTTGTGGAACAGCGTGTTTTCCTCCGCCCTGGCCACGATCCTGTCCGTGGGCCTGGCCACCTGCGTGGCCCTGTACCTGGCCCACACCCGGCTGCCCGGCAAGCGCCTCGTCCTGGGCGTGCTCATGCTGTCCATCATCGCCCCGCCCTTCGTGTCCTCGCTGGTGTACATCATGCTCTTCGGCCGGCGCGGGCTCGTCACCCACCAGCTCTTGGGGCTCGACATCAACCCCTACGGCTGGCACGGCGTGGTGCTCATGCAGACGGCCGGGTTCACGGCCATGGCCGCCCTGCTCATCCTGGGGGTGCTGCACCGGGTGGACCGCGGGCTGGAGCACGCGGCCAACGACCTTGGCGCGTCGGGCCCGCGCGTGATCATCGGCGTCACCCTGCCCCTGGCCGCCCCCGGACTGCTCGTGGCCGCGATCATGGTCTTCATCCGCGCCCTGTCCGACTTCGGCACGCCCATCATCATCGGCGGGAGGTTCACGACCCTGGCCACCCAGGCCTACCTGAACGTGGTGGGGCTTTTCGACATGCCCCGGGCCGCAGCCATGAGCATGGTGCTCCTGATTCCGGCCCTGGCCGCGTTTCTGTTGTACCGGCGCGTCCTCGGCACAACCAACGTGCTCGGCGCCGCCCCCGGCCTGGAGCGCGCCCGGGACCGCATCGGGCTCCCGGCCCCGACGCAGTGGGTCCTGGCCCTGTGCACCTGGGGATTCATCGGGTTCGAGATCGGAAAATACGCCACCATCCTGTGCGGCGCGTTCACCCGGACCTGGGGCCTGGACTTCACGCCCACCCTGGCCCACCTTCAGGCCCTGACGGCCGACCGCCTGGGCAGCTTTTTGCGCAGCCTGCACTATTCCGTGGCGGCCGGGGCCGCGGGAGCCGTGCTGGGAGGGGTCATCGCCTACGTGCTGGAGCGCAAGCGGCCGCCCGGGGGCAGGATCCTGGATTTCATCGCCGACCTGCCCTACATCATCCCGGGCCCGTTTTTCGGCATCGCCTACATCCTGGCCTTCCACAATCCGCCCCTGGCCCTGACCGGCACCGCCTTCATCGTGGTCGCCAACTGCGTCTACCGGCAACTGCCCGTCAGCATCAAGGCGGGCATGGCCGCGCTTAGGCAGTGCCGGCCCGAGACCGAGGCCGGGGCGCGCGACCTGGGGGCACGGGAACGCCATGTGGTCATGGACATCGTGGCCCCGATGATGAAGCCCGCCCTGCTCATCGCCTTCATCAACACCTTCACCTCCACCATGATCACCATCGGGGCCATCATCTTCCTGGTCTCCCCGGACACCAAGGTGCTCACTGTGGACATGTTCGGCGAGATCAAGCGCGGCCGCATCGGCGAGGCCGCCGTGCTGGCCAACGTCATCATCGTCTCGGTGCTGGCCGTGAACCTGCTTTTTTCCTGGCTGTACCTGCGCAAGAGGAAGGCATGACCATGTCTCTGGAACTGCGGGGGCTGTGCAGGCGCTACGGCGAGGCCGCCGCCGTGGACGGCCTGGATCTGGCCGTCGGCAAGGGCGAGTTCGTGTGCATCCTGGGGCCCAGCGGCTGCGGCAAGACCACCACCATCGGCATGGTCGGGGGCTTTGTCACGCCCACGCGGGGCCGCATCCTGCTGGACGGCGAGGATGTGACCGCCCTGCCCCCCCATGTGCGGCCCACCTGCACCGTATTCCAGAACTATGCCCTGTTCCCGCATATGACCGTGCTCAAAAACGTGGTCTACGGCCTCAAGTTCCGCGGCGTGTCCGCGAAACAGGCCGTGCGCGCCGGAGAGGCCATGCTGGACATGATGGGCCTGCCCCTCCTTCGCGACCGCCGCGTGACCGACCTAAGCGGCGGCGAGCAGCAGCGCGTGGCCCTGGCCCGGGCCCTTATCCTCAAGCCCAAGGTGCTCCTTTTGGACGAGCCCCTGAGCAACCTGGACGCCCGGCTGCGCTTCACGCTGCGCAAGGAGATCAAGGAACTGCAAACCCGGCTCGGCATCACCATGCTCTACGTCACCCACGACCAGGAGGAGGCCCTGGGACTGGCCGACCGCATGGTGGTCATGAACGCGGGCCGCATCGAGCAGATCGGCGTTCCCGAGGAGGTCTACACCCGTCCGCGAACGGCTTTCGTGGCCAGGTTTCTCGGCCGGGCCAATCTCATCCGCGAAAACGGACGACTGGTACTGGTCCGTCCCGAAGATATGACCCTTTCCCCCTTGGCCGGCCGCTACCGGGGAACTGTGGCCCTTCGGCAGTTCAGCGGCCCCATCACCACCTATTTCGTTGACGTGGGCAAGTCGCGCCAGCTTGAAGTGGATATGCTCAGCACTTCCGAGGCGCGCCACAGTGTGGGGGAGGTAGTGTACGTGGACTGGCGGCGGGACCTGGACATGGACGAGGGATAAGCCGCAGACACGGCCCGCGCCGCGATACGGGCCTGAAGGCGGACGTCGCGTCTCTTTCCCCGCGGCGTCCCCGAGGGATCGTCAGCCACACCTCCGGGGCGGGCCTTCCGGCCCCTGCCCGGCGAAAAGTCCGCTCCCCAGGCTCAATGACAACCCCAGGGCGCACACGGCCACGCAGAATAAAAGTCCCACGGCCGCCCAGAACCCGGCCATGTCCCGGGCCACTCCCGGCAGGAAGGAGCCCAGCACGCCCCCGCTGTAGTAAAAGGCCAGGTACAGCCCGTTGACCACGGCCTTGAGCCTGGGCTCGGCCGCGTTGAGGATGCCCGGGGCCGCTGAGTGGGTCAGAAACATCCCGCCGCACAGGACCACCACCGAAAAAAAGATGGCCCAGGCCGAGGGCAGGGCGAAGAAAAGCACGGAAACGGCTTCCACGGCCAGCCCGACGGCGAGCACGGCCTTGCGGCCGCCGAGAATGCCGGCCGCCCGGGGCGACCACAGAGACGCGGCGATGCCCACGAGATAGCCCAGATACATGGACCCGATGCGCGCTGAGGAGACCCGGCCCTCGATTTCCGTCAGCCGGAAGGGCAGGATGTTGAGCATGCCCGTGAACACGAAAAAGAGGCAGGCGGCCATGAGGTAGGTCTTGAGAAACCCGGGGCGGGCCAGAACCTGCCGGATGACCCCGGGCGACGGCCTGGCGAACCCGGTCCGGGCGTCGGCGGACAAGGTCCGGGCCAGACCCAGGCAGACGCACAACATGGCCGCCAGAAGGGCGAAGGGAACGCGCCGGCCCCACTCGGCCGCCGCGAGCCCCGCGAAAAAGCGGCCCGAGAATCCGCCCAGGGTGGTCACCGCGATATAGGCGGCCATGACCGCATGGACCCGTTCCCGCCCGGCCGAGGCGGCCACGTGGGTCATCAGCGCCGTCAGAAGCGCCGGCACGCTCATCCCCTGGACGAACCGCAGGGCCAGAAACACCCCGAAGGAATCCGCGAGGGCCAGTCCCGCCTGGGTGGCGGCCAGGACGGCCAGGGCCACCACCATGGTCTTTCGGGTCGAGACCGATTCGAGCAGATACCCGTACAAAAGCGGCCCGGCGGCCAGGGGCAGGAGCGTGGCCGTCACGGCCAGGGCGGCCGTGGCCATCCCCAGGTGGAATTCCTCGGCCAGAAGCGGCAGGAGCGGCTGGGGGGCGTAGATGGTGGCGATGGCCGTCAGGGTCATGACCATGGGCACGACCAGGTCGGCCCTGTTCCAGTCGCTTCGACTCATGGCGCGGTCACTCTCCGTAAAGGTCGGACAGGGCGTCGTCCCGGCATCCGGCATGTCCCGGACCCTAACCGCCGGACGGCCGAACGGCACGCCCCGTCATGTGTCACGATCCTCCCTTCGCCACAACCCTTTTCCGCCGTGGCGGCAAAAACGCCCCTCCTGCGTCCGCCGTTCTCCCCCCTGCGGAAATGCACCGGGGGCTGACGCCCCGCACATTTTTTTCATAAATAAACCGTTATATTTCCGTTTGTTGACGGTTCGGCGACAAATCCGCCCTTGGCAAGTCCTTTGAATTAGGATAAATCGGGTCTTACTTGTCCAATTTATACAACCTGTTGAACTTTCTGAAAACTTGAATCGCAAGGAGGTTCCGCATGGCCCTTCTCGAATGGAACGATCGTCTTTCGGTGAATATCCGGGAAATCGACGACCAGCATAAAAAGCTGGTGGACATGGTCAATCGCCTGCACAGCGCCATGAAGGAAGGCAAGGCCGATGCCATCGTCATGCAGATCGTCGAGGAAATGAAGAAATACGCCGCCAGCCATTTCGCCACGGAAGAGCGGCACATGAAGACCCACGGCTATCCGGACTACCCGGCGCACAAGTCCGAGCACGACAAGTTCGTGGCCAAGGTCGTGTCCGTGGAAAAGGACCTCAAGTCCGGCAAGTGTGCCATGTCCATGGATATCCTGAACTTCCTCTCCAACTGGCTGGTGAACCACATCAAGGGCACGGACAAGAAATACAGCCCCTTCCTCAACAAAGCCGGGGTGGTCTGATCGGCCATGGAACGAGGACTCTCCCTCTCCGCGGCTGCCGCAGCCATCCTTCTGGTCGTCTCGACGGGCGCGACGGGGACTCTCGATGGGCCATGGGGCGCGGCGGCTCCCGTCCTGGCCGTCGCCAGCGTCGCGGCCATCGTGGTCAGCTTCATCGCCAACCGTCGGGCCATCTCCGGCCTCCTGGGGAAGATTCGGGCGCTTCTGCCCGCCGGGGCGTTTCCCCCCGAGGCCGACCCCGACCAACTGGTGCGCCGTCTGGACAAATACCTCGGCGAGGCGCGCGAGGAGCGGGGCCGCGCCCTGAACCTCCTGGCGCGCCTGCCGCTTCCGTGCATGACGGTCGTCTGCTCGGGGCGGCTGACGTGGTGCAACGAATCCATGGCCGCCCTCATGGGCGCGGGGCGGGCCATGCCCGGGCAGGACGCGATGGACGCCTTCTGTGCCCGGACCAACGCCGGGACGTGGGAAAACCTGCGCTCCGGGAACTATGACGGCCCCCTCCTGCGCCTCTCCCGTCCCGGGGGCGGGGAGTCCCTGTTTCGGGTGGATCTGCGTGAAATCGACGTGGGCGAAGGCTGCTGGCTGTGTCTCTTCCAAGACATGACCGGGCCGTCCCGGGACTTCGAACGGCTCGAGGCGGCACGGACGGCCGTGCTGGACATCAACGTCCGCATCGCGGAAGGCGCCGCCGCCCTCGAGGCCTCGGGCCGGGAAATCAGCCGATCCCTGGTTTCCCTGGTGGCCTCCATGCACGACTCCAAGGATCAGGCCGGACAGGTGGCCCAGGCCATGCAGGAAATGACCGACAACGTGCGCATGATGGCCACCATGGCCGCCGAGGCCGCCAAGACCGCCCTGGGGGCCGAAAGCCAGGCCCGGGACGGCGCCGGAACCATCAAGCGGACCGCCGAGGTGACCCACAAGGTGGTGACCTCCTACGACAACCTGCAACTCATCCTGGCCCAGCTGGTGAACGAGGCCGGCAGCATCGGCAACGTGGTCGGGATCATCTCCGATATCGCGGACCAGACCAACCTGCTGGCCTTAAACGCCGCCATCGAGGCCGCCCGGGCCGGAGAGGCCGGACGCGGCTTCGCCGTGGTGGCCGACGAGGTCCGCAAACTCGCGGAGAAGACCATCACCGCCACCCGGGAGGTGCGCGCGGCGGTCCAGGCCATCGAGGCCTGCTCCCGGCGGGCCGTGGACGCCATGGCCGCGACCAACGAGGACATCGCGTCCTCCTGCGGCCTGGTCGTCTCCGTGGAGGCGTCCTTTGCGGCCATAGCCGAGGCCATGGTCTCCGCGGCCCGGGGGATCGACGACATCGCCCACCGGGCCGAACAGCAATGCGCCTCCAGCTTCGAGATCAACATGTGCGCCATGAACGTCACCGACAACTCCCAGGAGGTGTACGACCAGGTGCAAAACGCGAGCAGGGAGCTGGAGCGGCTGGTCGGACAGGTGTCCCTGGTGCGCGATCTGGCGGCCAAGACCCTGGCGGAAAAGGATTCGGCCTCCATGGCCGGAAGCGTCAAGGCCCTGGGGCTGTGCCCGACCTCCCACGTCTAGACCGCACCGACAGCATGGCGGCAAGGAGAACGGCCCGTCTCCCCAGTTGTGGGGGTGGGCCGTTTTCGCGGTGCCGTGGCGGATGGGACCGCACTGCATGAAGATGATCGTTGATGGCCGTCGCGGCGTATCGGCGTGGCAGTCAGACCCACCACATATCTGGCCTTGACTTGCTTGAGGATCGCTTCGAAGGAAAAGGCCGACAAGTGATGGCCCTCGTCAACGATGATCTGCCCGTACTGGTCCGGCACGGTACCCAGATCGCCGCAGTTCATTTTATTCATTCAGTGTCATCGTTCTTTCTATCGTCGCAATACTTCCGGTGTCGAACTCCCTGCGCGCCAAAAAACCAATCAACTTATGGTGTTGCGACAGCAGTCAGCGATGTGCGGCGGGATGCCTCGTGATTCAAACGTCGATGGGCGTTGTCTTCCAGATGTCCTGCGCCAAGGCGACAAGCATTCCGTGCCGCTTTTCGATGGAGGCGGCATCCCACGACGGGAATGCCGCCAGCTTTGCGTTGATCCTCGAGATGGACGTGTTCTGTCCAACTTTGGTTAAATCAACTAGGCTGCGGGTCAGGTAGTTACCACTCTTGCGGTATTCGGCCTGCTTTACCGCGTAAAAGTCATTCCCTGCGACGATATTGATCGGTTTTTCCAGCAAGGTGAGATTGCCCAGCCGGTTCTTGTAGTCGTCGAAGTCGGCGTCCGGGTTTTCCTTCGCCCATTTGTTGCGCAGTTCGCTAGCGGGATTGTCGGGCAGGATGTGCTCGATCTCCAGCTTGATGAATGGCTCCAGGCTGCCGGGCGTCTTTAAACCACTGAACGCCATGTCGACGTGCTGGGTCAGACGTGCCAGGAGATAGCGAATGCGATATTGTTGCATTGAGTGTAGAGTTAATCGTTTGAGCGCATCGACGAGCTCCTGTAACTTGCCGGCCATGTTCTTCTCGAAGTGTTCGGCGACGAACGCGTTGATTTGTTTCTTCTGCTTTTCCGTATCGCGTCCCACAGAAATCGTGCGTAACTCGTCTGCCCATTGTGAGAAGCTACGTTCTAGATCCTTGGTTGGCGTCTTTGTGAATATGTAATAGAATATAAAGCTTTCTAGTTGTGATACAAAATGATCAAACATAATTTTTGGGAAGTTAGATGCCGCCATCAGTAGAATGTAGTGCAGACTGAATGCACCACCAGCCAATCGTTTAATGTTCTCCATCGCCAGATTGTGCTTGCCATCGTTGCCCAAACCGTTCGCGAAGGCCAAGTAGTTATCTACGTTGCGAGTGACCTTGCGGACAAATTCGAAGGGCTTGTTGGCGTAGTCGCAAAGCGCCGCGTTGTCCTTGACCACGAACCAGTCGTAAATCTCGTCTTCGCGCACCACCGCATCGCCCCGGTCATTCTTAATAACGTAATTTGCCATCAGGAAATAGCGCAAGAAGCGAAGCGGTTTTTCTTTTTCCTTCTCCAGTGGCCTGGTGATCTTCTTCCATTCATCTTTGAGCGTGGTGAATTGCGTCTGCTTGACCTGCGTAAACAACAGATTTTTTAGCAAGTCCATCGGGTTCAGGCCGATTCCACGCTCGTTGATGGTTTCGAATATCTTCAGGGCGCTGCTCACGTCTGTGGATATTTGGATGAATACTACGTTGTTGGCTAGATAACCCCAGTATCGCTTTAGCTTGGCAACATCGTCGTAGTTGTCCTTCAGATAGCGGTACAGAGTGCTGTACGCGTTGACTAGATTCTCCAGCGACCCGAAGCTGGCGATACCCGCTGCCTGAATGCCTGCTCGCACAGCCTGTGGAGCGGCGTCGAGGTCCACCAGCTTGGCCATCACTTCGCCTGCGTTCTCATATCGAAGTTCAAGCTTCAAGCTGGTTCGCGTCTCGCCATCGCTGTCGGTATAGCTGGTCGAGATCAAACCGCTGATAGTCTGCCGTTGGGACTCCCCCTTGAACAAATGTCTTAGGGCACACAGCAGCAAAAAGAATGTGGTCAGACGCTGTTGGCCGTCGATCACCTCGTAGTGCCCCTTCTGGCCGGTAGGCGAAACCAGTACGGTGCCAATAAAGTACTCCCTCGTCGTGCCAGCATCTATCTGCTCACCTATATCATCAAGCAGCTGATGCACTTCTTTGTCCGTCCATACGTACTCACGCTGATAGTCTGGAACGATGTAAAAGCACTCTCTGAAAGCTTCTTCAATGCTATATTTGTAATTCTCAATACGGGCCATATCCTATTCCTTTTCTTCGATTCATAAAGCAGTAATGCCTCAAGTGACAGACGCTTTCTATTTTATTCAGCATCATCGTTGTTGGTTGAGGCTTCCAGCTGTCTCACCATTCTGTCGAAATCGCTTTCGAAGAACCGATCTTGCACGATACGGTATTTCTCGAATTCGCTTTCGGCGTGGGCCTTGGCGATTTTCGCGGTGATCTTGCCCTTTCCCTGGAGGATTTGTCGATCGCTGAACTCCAAAAAAGCGTCGAGCCGCTTGGCCCAGTCCTCCATGGTCATGGGAATCTTGCGGCGGGCGCGGTCTTCGGCCAGATCGAGGTAGGCGTTGACGATCCGGCCAAGGGATTCCAGCTCGTCCCGGGTGAGGTAGTTCTTGGCCACCGCCACATCGGTCTTGAGGATTTTGCCCTCTGGCGCGTTTTCCCACGAGGTCAGCCCCATGTGTTCCCGCCCGCTGTCGGCCCGCCGCATGATCAACCCGGCGGCGGTGTGGCCGTGGATGGCGAAATGCAGCTTGTTTTGAACCTTGGCGAAAAAGGCTTTGGTCGTTGGGGCGTCCCGGTTGTAATCGACGCTGGTGGCGTAGATGTCGGTGATCTTCTGGTAAAAGCGTCGCTCGCTGAGGCGAATTTCGCGGATTTCTTCGAGCAGCCGTTCGAAATAATCCTCGCCAAGGAACGCGCCATTCTCCATGCGCTTCTTGTCGAGCACATAGCCCTTGATGGAGAATTCGCGCAGCACCTGGGTGGCCCATTGGCGAAACTGGGTGGCCCGCACCGAATTGACCCGGTAGCCGACGGAGATGATGGCATCGAGGTTGTAGTACTGGGTTAGGTAGCTCTTGCCGTCGGCGGCAGTATTCCGGAATTTCCGGACAACTGCTGATTCTTCCAACTCGCCGGATTTGAAGATGTTTTTCAGATGCTCGCTGATGGTGCGCACATCGACGGCAAAGAGCTCCGCCATGAGCCGTTGGGACAACCAGATGGTTTCGTCCTCGTAGCGGGCTTCTATGCCCTGCTCACCGGCCTGGCCGGTGAATATCAGGAACTCTGCCGTGGAGTTGCGGATTAGTTTTCTGTCGCGGTCAGCCATGGCGATATCTTGATTTTAAAATTATATCGGCGTGTTACTGCAAATCTCCTCGTCGTTCCATATCTTGAGGCCACCTCACCGTTTCTTCTTCACGATCGGCTTGGCGCTGAGCGTATGGAGAACCTCAAGAAGACGCTTCTGCGGAAATGTTCTGCCCGCAACCCTATTGAATGCGAGGCTGCTTGTACAACATGGCGTAACTGCTTGCAGATAAAGATAAAAGCCCTGAACCGCATCGGCCCAGGGCTTTCCCTTAAATGACAACCGCGTTGGCCCGCGGCATTTTTTCCTGGCTCCCCGTGTGCAACCCTTTTCATAACCGTTCTCGTTCTCCGGCTGTTAACCGAAAACCTTCAATATCAACGGGTTATCAAGGAGCAGGCCGCTCCCAGTGAGGCGGAAGCGGCGTCGATGTCGATTTCCTAACCCTGCGACACGAAGCGAATGTCGGAAGTCGAGTCGTGAGTTTGTCGCAAATTGTGTCGCAAACCTGACGCAAAGATCAATCCCGTTCCCCAGGCCGACTCATTACCCATTTCATTCAGCATTATCAATCGCCGCTTGGCTGTTTCGGGAGTTCTCATCCTCAATCATCCGGCCCCGGTGCGAGGTGGCATCCTCGTCGGAGCAGGGGCCAGAAGCACCTGGGCTGAGGCGACGGTGTACTATCCCGCAGCGGACAGTACATCGGTCACGGGCCGACGGAAGGATTTCGGCATCTCGGGGCCGTAGCCAAAACGCACGACCAGATCGGGGCGTCGAGATCCCACACCCAGCCAGGTTGCGAGCTGATTGCGAAGCGCGGAAACCTCAACGGGTTGGTTGATGAAGGCGTTGCGAAGCCCGAGTACGGTGGCCTGCAAAGCGAACCGCTCATAGCAGCGTCCCGCTTCGATCCAGTGCGGCGCATCGTCCACATCCGATACGAATACAACGACGCCAGAAGAGTTCTTCGTCCATGGTACGTCCTTGCGGTTTTGGGCACGCGGCGTGAGAACGACTCGAAGAAGCAACTTGCCCAACGCTCGGGGCATCTCCGGGTTCCCAGATGTCCGTGACCAGAGCCCGTCCAGTGTGCGGCGCGCCTCGCGCTCGTTGAAGCGAATCCAGGCGATCAGCTCTTTGCGCCAGCGCGGGTCACGAAGCTGGACCGTGTTTCCCTGTGCCACAAACTCCGCCACGGTGGCCAGGCGGTTCTTATCGGTGATCAGTATCGGAATGACGCCCTTACCCGAAGCTGCCCGTTCGATCAGCAACAGTTCATCCACGGACGCCTGGCGTCCGTCGTAAGGGGCTCGTGTGCACTGCCTCCGGGGGATGGCATCCGCCAAGGGAGATGCGACCGGGGTGCCGGGATGGAGCATGACCTCGACCCAGTGGGCGTCACCCGAGCTCCGAACCTCGACCACCGTGACCCATCCTTTCGACGCTGCCGCCAGGACCATGTTCTCGGCGGCGCAGCCGAGACTCACGTAGAGGTGGTGGTCGTCCGGGTCGACCATCGGACAACGACGGGTGAAGTCCGGCACGATGCGGATCAGGTTCTCGCCGATCTCGAAGCGCCACGGCTGGGTGTTGTGGCTCGAGGCAGCCATCGTGGCATCGGCCACCAGTGACTCGAAGACGACATGGGTATCCCGCCGCATGCTCATTTCTTGCCTCCTTTGCCGGGCACAATCTCCGTGCTCACTTCGCGCACCTCGATCTCAATGTATGCGTACTCGCCGCTCGTCGGGGCATAGCGGCCCTCGCCGCGGGTGGCGAGCCGGTAAGGGCCAAAGGTCAGGTAATCACGAATCGGCGTGGACCAGCGTTGCGGGAGCATGGTTTTCCCATCCTCCGCAAGAGCCGGGCGATCGTCGGATCGGAAGTTTACGAGAGCGCCGGAGTCATCGAAGACAAGCACGGCACATATGGTGTGTGGACCGTTCGTATAGGTCGCCTCCACGCTGAGCTCGTCTATCTCGCGCCAGCGGATCGCCGGGTCGAGCAGGCTCCCGGGGGCGAAGATGCACATGTCGTTGAAGATCGTGACCGTCTCGGTCCGCATCATGTCTGATCCGCCGAGATCGACGACGGGCACGAGCGACAGGAGGCGAATCCGCATGCTCGCATCGGTCTCGCCGTAAGCGTGCAGTCCGTCGACCGGCAGCCCGCCGCGGGGCGCCTCCATCCAGAAGTAGC
>Ga0067045_1029907_pt1 | contig 17663 bp, 13 predicted proteins | sample TerdegcTABiofilm_FD_59184 | JGI IMG/M metagenome (GOLD analysis project Ga0067045, IMG submission 59184) | Combined Assembly of (Gp0054472, Gp0054536) Wastewater bioreactor microbial communities from Singapore -Terephthalate degrading... | reverse complement strand
TGTGCTGATGTCCGCCCGTCCCGTTGCCATAGCTCTGGGAGTTCCCCTGTCGGGACTGATTGCCACCCGCACATCCTGGAGGCTTCCTTTCGGCATATTCCTGGTGCTGATCCTGCTGTCGGGTTTTCTTCTGCTGATCTCCGTCAAAAAGGATGAGGGAGAAAAAATTCCCTTCAATCCTGGGGGATTTATCGGCGATTATCTGGAGAGTCTGCAGGTTCCCTACGTCCTCATCTACTATCTGGGGTTTACCGTAAACCGGATCTGCTATTTCGGTTTCTATGCTCTGGCGGGGATCTGGTTTATCATGCACTACAAACTGCCCCTGATCCATATCACCTCCGCCCTCCTTGTGGTGGGACTGGGAGAAGCCCTGATCAATTTTCTTATCCCCTCACTGTTAAAAATGGTGGGTCATGATCGACTCTTTACCGCCAGCGTTGTCCTGTCGGGTCTGGTCTTCGCCTCTTTTATGGGAGGTTCTCTTCCTCTGCCCCTGGCGGTGATCCTGATCTGCCTCTTCGTCTGCCTGGATCGGATCTACTGCATGGCAATGATAATCAGTATCCCCGATATGTTCCCCGACGCCAAAAACAAGACCGTCATGGGTAGTCTCAACACCCTCACCGCATGGATAGCTCTTACGGGCATATCGGGATTTGCAGGAAGTTTCACCCGATCCGGAGCCGATACTTCCATGAGTGATTTGATTATAATTCAATGGATTCTTCTGGGGAGTTTTATCCTGGGTTCCCTGATAATGTTTTACGTGCAATACAAGACGGTGCTTTTTAAAAAATGAATTCACCTCCTGCCATATATAGGTTAGGGTTTAAAGGACTAATTGAACAAAAGTAGAACTTCCACCATGGGAGGATTTACAGACAGTATGAATACCAATTGTACCCAGTGCGGAGCCAACATTAATCTAAAACCCTCGGATACCTTCGTCCAGTGTCCCTTTTGCGATGTGTCCCTCTATCTGGATAAATCCCGGATGGTCATCCATTATTACGTGATTTCCACCCTGGATGACACCAATGCCGAATCGTACCTGCGTCGCTGGATGGCAGGCAATGAAACCGTCCAGGGACTGGAGGACAAGGCGGAGATCACCGACCATGAATTCTATTTTTTCCCCTTCTGGCGATTCCTGATGAAAGGCAAAGAGGACGAAAAGGTGGTGGTTCGTCCCGCCATAGCCACAGCCATTACGGAACTCAAGATGATGGATCTGCCGGGAGGCATGATGAGCCTCTATAACCCAAAAAAAGGCAAGTTTCCCGGAGATTTTCTGGATGTGGAAATCCCCTACTCGGCAGTACTGGAACAACTGAAGAACGAAGGTTTCGGTGCCGATGCATTTCAGTCGGCATCCCTGGTGCATGTCCCCATCCACCGCTTTACCTACAAATACGAGGAGTGGCACTATACTGCCCTGGTGGAATCAGCCACAGGCAAGATCTATGCCAACTATTTTCCCGAAAGACCCGACACCCCCTTCAATATGGTAACGGCGGTATCCTTTTCCAGTTTTTTCCTGGTGGGCATGATCACCGATAATTTCTGGGTCAGACTGATCCTTTACATTATAACCGCTATACCTGTGGGATATATGGCCTATAACGTGGTAAAAAAATATTAGATATAAGGGTGGAAGGACAAATATTATGGGTATTATGGACAAGCTTTTCAAGAAACGCCCGGCGATACTGCTCCTGGAGAAGAAGGGAGTCAATATTTCTGTTTTCACGTCGGGGATGGGCAAGGAAGAAAGAGATCTGATCTTCGATTATATCGAGAACAACCTGATGAAGGTGGATGTGGAGGTGTTAGCGGCTCCTCTGGTTCTTTCCAGCAAGTTCGGCGAGATCAGTTATCCACTGGTAATCCGGTTTATGGAGAGGATCTTCGTCTTCATGACCTGGATGGATCCCTGGGACGACGAGACGGTGAGGGAAATGCTGGTGCTGTTTTCTCTCCTCAAACGCAAGCAGTATCCCGATGCTTCCTTTATTGTCCTGTCACCCCACAAGATTCCCAAAACCCTGGCATATTTTCAGGGACATTCCCCCGCCACCTATTTCCACCTGATGAACCTGATGGATGTCATGATAGAACCCACGGGAGAAAGCCTGCTGAAAAGAATGGTATGGAATTTCCGGGAATCCTTCAATACCACTCTCAAATACGAGGCCCAGTCGCTCCGGGATTTTGACGAAATAGCCACAAAACATTTCAAGCCCGTTTCTCTCCAGATCGCCCATTCGGAACCCCTCAAGTGCACCATGCTGTTGATAAAGCGGTTCCTGGAAGCGTGTCTTCTGAAAGAAACCTCCGCTCTCTATTCCAAGACCTCTCAGCAGAAAAAGAAACAGGAAGATCTGGAAATCCTCATTGCCGGAGATAACTTTTTCGCGGTGGAGTTCTGGAACAAGGTTCATCACGATTTTATATGCGAAGAACCCTTTTCTTTCCATAGTTTTGTCCTGCAGATCAGGAAAACCGTGGAAACCCTGTCCTTCATGCCCGACGCCTCGGCTTTCCCATATTTTCGCTGGATCTACTCCATGAAGGAATCCTATAAGTTAAAGCGGAGCGATATGCTGGAATCCTTCGTCAGCGGCATCGACCTGGATCGACTGGAGCATATACGGAATAACCGGGAACATTCGGACATTATCTTTTATCGGCTCTTCTATTGTCCCACCTGTAAAAATTATCGTATGGAAATGAAAAAAGTGGATCCCTTCCCCGTCTTTACCCTCAATACTTTCCGGGAAGTAGCCCACCGGGAAGCCTCCTATCAGGGAGATCCCGACAAATCGGGGATTTCCTGCTTCGATTGCGGAAGATTCCTCTCATACCAACAACTGGAATATTTTATTTTATGCAGGTTTCTTCCCGATGTGGGTAAGGATCTCCACTATTTCTCGGATCGCTTCGCCGATAAAAAACTGATGGGCGCCTGGAAATATATGACCCTGGAAGGAAATATCCGGTGGATGGGCCATGAAATGAAGGAATCGGAATTTCATACCCACATGGGCAGACATATCTCCATCGTCCCCCTGTGGAAACTCCTCTTCCACCGGGTCAACTCCACCAATACCACCGATATGATCGCCGTAGAGGATTTTTATTATATCATGCTCATTCCTCCCATAGCGGATAAAATCAAAGCCGAACAGATTCAGGATATAACCCGCCCCCTGAACCTGTCGGGCAGAACCTACCAGCAATACAACCTCCGGGAGATCGAATCCGCCAAACTCTTCGACGAAAGCACCTCCTACCATGTCTGGCTCCTGGAATACTCCCACTTTATCGTATCGGGAACCTATCAGGCTCTTATTTTCTTCGATTTTGAACGGTTTCTTGAGATATTCGACAAAACTCTGAAAGATCTTCAATTAAATTTTACTGTCAATCAGGATTTTGTCTATACCATCACCCGCAGCCAATTTCTCGAAACCCTGGACGCGAAAAACATGGTCAACGAGATCATCCACTCCTCCATCCACCCCAAAGAAAATATCCACCTGAAAATAGGCAAAATTACCCGGGAGTTCGACCAACTGGAATCCTTCATCAATACCGTCAGGAAAATCGTGGGAGAAAAATATAAACTGGACTATAGTTATAAGGAGGAGAAACTGAGTGTAACTCCCCCCGGCGAGGAAAGACCCTGGACTATCGATGTGCGGAAATACCGGAATAAATTCGGCGTCAGCGGGAGGGAACTGGAAAGGGCTGTCCGCACCGTCCTCATGCTGGAAGATCAGGATCTCAGTTACTGCTCCTGCGGAAACCCCGCCTGGATTACCGTTAAACTCAAATCCGCCCAGTGGCTGTCGGATCTCTCCGAATTCGAAGAATCGGGCATCATCGCCAGACCCTACGGCGACAACTATATCGTACTCCATAAGCAATGCCCGGAACACTCCCAGTATATCACCACCCAGGCTCTGGAACGGTGGAAGGTGAACGTGGATACCATCATAAAGAAAAGCGATCAGGATTCGAATAGAAATGTTTTTGATATTCAAATTTATACCTCCGCTATCGAAGGCGTCCCCGTCATGGGTATCGTGGGCGAGGATTCCGCCAGTATCGCTCTGAAGGGAACCTGGCTCCGAAAAGTCATCGACATGCACCCCTACATCCTGCCCGAAGTCTGCCGACTCTTCGCTCCCACCACCGATACCCTCATCATCACCCCCCAGGGAACCCCCGACGAAGTGCTGGAGAAATTCACCCAACAACTGGTAACCGCCCAACAGGCAACCATCGGTTCCACCGATACCATCAATTTCTTAAACGAAATGAAACTGCCCAAAAAGAGCGAAGGACAGATCCATATCCGATTCACATCGGAACTTTAAACATAGTGAAAGAAACCGGAGATGATAACTTAATTCTGAAAAAGAACGAAATGCCGTAGCGAAGGACTTCAGTCCTTCCTATAACCGATGCCTTAGTTTGAAAGGTATGTGATGAAAATGGTTAATCCCTTACCACCAGAGAAAAAGGGAGAAGAAAAGAAAAATAAAAGAATGAAAGCCTCTGACGCTTACGGCATGTTTTCCGATAGCAAAATGTCTTTAGATGATTTCCTCAGAGAAAAACATGAGGATAATGAGCGGGAAGAGGAAAAATATCGGGAGAGGTTCAAAAATAGAGGAAAATCGAACTTATGAACGAGAAACTGGTACAAGGTATATCCTGCCCCTCCTGCGGAGGCGGTCTGGAAATAAAAGAAGGCAAGGCTACCGCCTATTGTCCTTTTTGCGATTCGGGACACATCGTAAAGGGAGAAAGGGGAATCACCCGGTATTATGTGAAAGAAACCGTTACGCCCATTCAGGTGAAACAGAAGGCTTTCGAATGGCTGTCGGGAGTGGATAAGGATCCCTATTTAAAAGACAGTTACAAGATAGAAGATATAAGTTTGATCTTCGTCCCCTTTTTCAGGATAAAAACCAGGGGCGTGGGATGGGTGCTAGGCAGACTAGAACACAGGAGCAAAAGCGGTACCGACTATTCCCACATCGAAAAGAAGATAGATCATGAGTTCGACTGGAACGTCCCCGCCTGCAACATAGAAGAAATGGGGATCCGCCGGGTTAATCTGCAGGGAGGGGATGTACTTCTTCCCTACGACATAGAATATATGCAGAATCGGGGCATGGTGTTCGATGTAACCAACTCCCTGGAAAGCGAGGAAGACAGGGCAAGAGGAATTTTTGAGGATTGGGCTTTAAATCAGGCGAAGGTGGATCATATAACCTTCCGCAAACTCCATTTTCTGCGATGGAGGACTTCCATCGTCTATTATCCCCTGTGGGTTTTAAGATACCGATACCGGGACAGAATCTATCAGTTGGTCTTCGATGCGGAAAAGGGAGATCTACTGGCGGGCAAGGCTCCCGGCAACAACTATTATCGAGTCGCCATGCTGGTGGGAACCATGTTCATCGGGAATTTCCTTTTAACCACCTCCCTGCGGGCTTACCACGACGGGGATCCGATCTTCTTCCTGGGACTTTTAGCCGGCGCCGCCATGTATGTGGGCTACAGTTCCTTCCGTTACGGTGCGGAAGTCAAATATTATAAGGATCAGTTTGATCCCAGCCAGATTATCAGTCAGCAGATTTCCCGACTGGCGGGACTGAGTATATGGGAAAAACTGAAAGAACCCGTTACATGGGATCTGAAAGATCTTCAGCGAAAACTTAAATCACTGACAAAAAAATAGTAAAAAGAGCAAAATAATGATAAGAAAAAAGAAAATATCTCATGACAAATTGACTCTTGAGACTTTAATCTGCAAGAAATGCGGTTCCCCCATGAAACCCCGACAGCAGGACATTTTTTTCTATTGCGGAACCTGCGATGCGGGATACGAACTGAGGCAGGAGGATCTGCGTCCTATTCCGGTGGAATTTAAAATATTCAGGGGATGGAAGGAAGATACAGACAAGAACCTCCCTTTCTGGACTTATCAGGCAAAACTGACCATTCACCAGAGGGAAGCGGTAGAAACCACAGCCTCGGTGTTCAGCAGTTTAACCAGAGTGCTGATGGGAGATTTTGTCGGCTTGACCAGAAAAGGGTTTCTCCGGTTTTATATCCCCGCGTACAAATTCTCCGGTGATTATGTGAAATCCGCCGGAGGGTATCTTACCACCCACCAGCCTGTTCTGGAGGAAGGCAGTCCCGATATTTTCGAGGAAGTCTATTACGACAGCATCGACGCGGCGGGAATCGCTGATTTCCTGTTTCTCTCATCGGAAATCGAGAAGAGCGATATAGTCAGCAGGCTCAAATACGAACTGGAACTATACGACCCCCGTCTGACAGTGATAAGATTCAAAATATAAATAAAATGCTATCGGGAATTACGCTCAAATTCGAGAAAAACAGTATGAAACCGTCATCCTGAATCCTGAAACCACTTCAGGACAGGCTTCGTTTCAGGATCTCTGGCAATCGGCATGAAATCAGGGTTTTGGCAATAAAAGGCGTAACTCCTGACTATATTATGAATAGATACCAATTTTCAGTTAATGTTTTTGATTGAATTCCTTTAAGACTTTCTCAGCGTTTCTGCGAGCAGAAGCTTCCGCCAGCATCAGAGGGGTGGAACCGTGAAAGTCCTTTATATCGGGATCCGCACCATGTTCGAGGAGAATTTTTACCAACTCTCCGTCATTGGTATCCACAGCACAATGTAAGGGGGTGTAGCCTCTTTCCTTTTCCTGAAGATCCAGCCGGGGATTATAGGACAGAAGAAGATTCAGGATGGATATTTTAGTGTTTTGGTTCTCCCCGTTCCACCAATTGATTATGAGAAAATGCAGAGGGGTATCTCCTTCATCGGTTTGTGCGTTTATGTCCGCCCCATGTTCGAGGAGAAATTTTATTACCTCTTCCCGTTGCAGAGAAGACGAACAGGAACCGACGCCTACATGGAGGGGAGTTTGTCCACGCCAAGCCTTTCGGTTTACGTCCGCCCCGTGGGATACCAGCATTTTAGTTATATTCAGATTTCCGTCATAAGCGGACAGGTGGAGTGGAGTTCCCTTATATTGTGTTTCCATTCCCACATCGGCTCCTTGATCGAGAAGGAGTTTTACAATCTTTTCGTCCTGTCTATCGACTGCCAGAGTGAGGGGGGTTTCACCCATATCATATTGTTGATTTATTTTGGCTCCGTGTTTGAGCAGGAGTTCGGTTATTTCATAATTCTTTTTATATATAGCGGTATATAGTGGGGGGATCTGGTCGGGGGCGTCGGTATTTACTTTATCTCCCATGAGGATGAGGAACTCCACCATTTTTTTATCATCGTTTTCTATGGCGGCAGTGAGGAGGCTTCTTCCGGTTTCGTCTTTCAGTTTTGGGAGTATCCACAGAGAGGAGAGGCGGATTATAATTATAAGGAGGATGATAATCCCTATGATGAATTTAAAACTTTTCATTTCCCCTCCCTTTTGCAAATGAATTGATATAGATCCTGAAACAAGTTCAGGATGACAGAGTTAGAGGTGTTTTTTTTTTAATATATTAAAAGTTCTTGGAAGGGGTTTGGGGAAAGCCTTCTTTCAAGAAGGTTTCCCCAAAATCCTATATTATCAGTTATTATCACAACGATTATCATAGATCCTGAAACAAGTTCAGGAGGATGACAGTTGGTTTTTTATGCGTTGACGGTGTTCATGAAGGGGAGTTTGCGGACGGCGGCGTCAATTTTCTCCAGTGCTTTCTTGAGGTTTTCCTGGGAGTTGGCGTAGGAGAAGCGCAGGTATCCCTCTCCGTAGGATCCGAAGGCGGTTCCCCAGAGGCTGGCGACTCCCGCTTCGTTCATGAGGTATTCCTGGAGGGCTCTGCTGGTCATGCCGGTCTGTTTGATATTGGGGAATACGTAAAAGGCTCCTTTGGGTTTTCTGCAGGAGAATCCGGGGATCTTATTGAGTCCATCAACTAACAGGTCTCTTCTTGCTCTGAACTCTTCCACGATTTTGTCCACTTCGTCCTGAGGTCCTGTTAAAGCCTCTATGCCCGCGTATTGGGTTGCGGAGGCGGTGCAGGAGATCATATTGAGCATCAGATCGGTGATCGCCTTGATGATGGGTTTGGGACCTGCTCCGTAGCCCAGTCTCCAGCCGGTCATGGCGTAGGTTTTGGAGTGTCCGTCCATGAGGATGGTTCTTTCCTTCATGCCGGGAACCTGGGTGATGGAGACGTGTTCTCCTTCGTATATAATCCGGGAATAAATTTCATCGGCAAAAACGATGATGTCGTTCTCGATGGCTATCTTGGCTATGCCTTCCATATCCTTCATGGTGAGGACTCCGCCGGTGGGGTTGGCGGGGGAATTGATGACCATCATTTTGGTTTTGGGGGTTACTCTGGATTTGAGATCTTCGACGTCGAAGACGAATCCGGTTTCTTCGAGAACCGGTGAGAAGACGCATTTTCCGCCCACGAAGTTGACGAAGGATTCATAAGCGGGGTAGGTGGGGTTGGACATGATTACCTCGTCGCCGGGATCTACCAGAGCCATGATAGCTCCTACGATGATGGGCTTTCCGCCGGGAGCTACTACTATTTCAGAGGGATCATATTTGACTCCCCGGGTTCTTTCCAGGTAATCGGCGATGGTTTTTCTCAGTTCCAGGGTTCCCTGAGAGGGGGTGTAGTGATGATAACCGTGTTCCAGAGCCCAGACCGCTTTCTCCACGATATTTTTGGGGGTATCGAAGTCGGGTTCGCCGATTTGCAGATGTATGATTTCTTTTCCCTGGGCTTCCAGTTCCTTTGCTTTAGCCAGTACCACGAAGGCACTTTCGGTTCCCAGTCGGGACATAGCCTTTGCCAGTTTACTTTCTATCAAGACAAAAAACCTCCTTGAGTGTTTTATTTAGACTTGGATTTCTAATTTTGTTATGGAATACAACCCGTGTCGCAGTCAGGTCTTATAGCGGTTCTTAATAAAAACTTTCCGAGTAGATCCTGAAACGAATTCAGGATGACGGGTGGATCCTGAAACGAGTTCAGGATGACGGGTGGATCCTGAAACGAATTCAGGGTTATAAAGGAATTTATTTATTAGAATCACTATATGCGACACAAAAAACCCCTCTGTTTTCATTTCCTTTCTTGAAGATAAGGAAGACGGAGTGGCTTTCTTTTTATTTCCCCTTTCCTGTCTATTCTTCTTACAGGATAAAATTTTTCCTCCCCGCGAACTTAATAATATCAGGATAAAAATTTAAACGAGAGTTTATTACGATTTCTGAGGGATTTCCGTGGTTCCCGTCTCTTTTGAATTTTGTTCTTCCTCCGGTTTTTTACTCTCTACGTTTTTTCCTCATCATCTTCTTTTTCCAGCATCTTTTTGTCGTAGAGGCGGAAGAATGGATAGTATATGGCGGCGGACATGATAATCACAAACACCGACAACAGCAATGCCCGTATATCTCCTCCAGTAGAAAAGTATGCCCCCAGAGGAGCCGGCAGAGTCCAGGGAGCCGATATGTAAGGACGGGATACCAGATTCAGGGAAAAAGCTATATAACTGACGATCCCGCCTGCCAGAGGGGCAATACAGAAAGGGATGATCATCAGAGGATTAGCGACGATGGGAAGACCGAATATAAGAGGCTCGTTGATATTAAATATTCCCGGAATCAGACATATCTTCCCCAATTGCCTTAGCATCTTGGATTTCGCTGTGAGAAGCAGTATCGCCAGACCCAGCGACGCTCCCGCTCCCCCAACCCACACAAACCAGAAATAGAACTGATCCACCGCAATATGAGGCAGAATGGAACCTTTGCCCATAGCTTCCACTGCATCCGCATTTTCTGTGAGGAGCTTTAACCATATAGGACGCAAAACGGGGCCCGTAACCGCCACCGGGTGAATCCCTGCGAACCAGAACATGGAGTCCACCAGATTCAGCACGATTACCGCAAATATGGAATCTCCCACCTTTACCACAGGTTCGAAAATCTTTACCACCAGAGTGGGCAGATCCACCTTGAGAATATCCCGGATAACCCAGAAAAGGCTGACGGTAATTCCGCCGGGCAGGATCGCCTCGAAGGATTTGCTGATAACCTCCGGCACTCCCTTGGGCATGGAAAACATCAACTTTTTGCCTTTAAGGAATCTTAACAGTTCCACAGTGAGAAGCCCGATGATTATCCCTAAAAAAAGTCCTTCGGAACCCAGATATTTTATAGGCAGAGTTACTCCCGTATCCCCCTTGGGAAGTGCAAGAAAAGAACTCCCCTCCACCGCCACTCGGGGAGTGGCACATAATAAGAATACCACTGCGGAGATGACCCCATGTGATAAAGCGTCGGATTCCATATCGTATCTCTTTGTTAAAGAGTAAGCCACGGAAAAACTTACATAAAGAGCGATAAGACCGAACGTAAAACGAAAAGGAACCAGAATCAACGGGGCATAAGGTTCTACCAATTTGGTGAGGAACTCCCCCGGAGGTTGGGCAAGAAGAAGAAAGAAACTGCCGATCAAAATTAATGGCAAAGCCTGAATAACTCCGTCGCGAATCGCCTGTAAATGCCTCTGTTTTGCCACTTTTTCAGTTATAGGTATGATTTTTGCTTCAATAAATTTTAATAACTTTTCCATATTGGTTCCTTTGCTTTGATTTTAGTTTATTTAAGGCAAGCCAAATTATATAATAAAGATATAAAACCATAAGGGACAAAACCACTCTGTAGATCAGGACTTTAGTCCTGCCTATATAGAGGTTGGAAGTTGGATAGGGTGAAGGGAAATGCGGTTGAAAGCCAAATTTCGCTTTCCAACCTCTATCTTCTATCTTCCAACATCCTCAAGGCAGACCTGAAGGTCTGAGCTACGGAGATTACCACGATTTCCAGGATTTTCACCGGTTATGAAGCCAAATTTCGCTTTCCCACCTCTCTCTTCCAACATCCTCAGGGCAGACCTGAAGGTCTGAGCTACGGAGATTACCACGATTTTTTATTCATATTCTTTTTCCTTTCCTTCGGCGTCCATCTGTGTAGGAGGGGTCTCCCAACCCCGATAACCATCGGCTTCAGGAGAAGCCTCCTACAACCTCCGACAACTTTTTTTACAAGATAAGGCTCAGTATGGACAGGGCGGTAACCACCCACATAACCCCTCCCACCTCGGCGATTTTGCCTCTCAGGATCTTGATCAGGGTAAAGAAGATGAATCCGCAGGCAAGACCGGTACTGATACTATAGGTGAGGGGCATCATGACGATGGTTATAAACGCGGGAAAGGCGGTTTCAATTTCTGAAAAGTCGATATGAGAAATATGTTTCATCATAAATAATCCCACGATGATAAGAGCCGGAGCGGTGGCATAACTGGGAACCACCGCAATAACAGGGGCGAAAATCATGGTGAGAAGAAATAAAAGTCCCGTAACCACACTGGTTAAACCCGTTCTGCCTCCCGCTTCGATGCCCGATGCGGATTCGATGTAAGAAGTAGTGGTGGAGGTTCCCAGGACTGCCCCCGCCATGGTAGCTCCCGCATCCAGGGTCAAAAGGGTTCCCAGTTTCTGGATATTTCCCTCATCATCCACCATTTTAGCTTCATAACAGCATCCCACCAGGGTTCCCACGCTGTCGAACATATCCAGAAACATGAGAGTGAAAATCGGTCCGATAAAACCGAATTTCAATGCCGATAAAATGTCCAGTTTCAGAAATACCGATGAAATGTCCAGATTCAGATTAATAAAGGCAGTGGGAGGTTTCACATGACCCGTTATGATACCCAGCACGGTGGCAACGGCGATACCGATAAGAATGGAACCCCGCACTTTCAGTATCTCCAGAACGATGATGACCACCAGCCCCACAATGCCGATGAGAACCGTAATATCCTTTATGTTTCCCAGTTTTACCAGAGTGGCTTCGCTGGCGACTACCAGGTTCATATTCTTCATGCCTATAAAGGTGATAAAGAGACCGATACCTACCGAGATAGCCCTCAAAACCGAGTTGGGAATGGCTTCCACAATCTTTTCCCGGATCCCCAGAACAGATATGATAAAAAAGAAAAGTCCCGATATAAACACGATACCCAGAGCGGTTTGCCAGGATACCTGTTTGGTCAAAACCAGTGTGAAGGCGAAAAAGGCGTTCATTCCCATACCGGGAGCCATGGCGATGGGAGCGTTGGCAATCAACCCCGTAGCTATGGTGGCAAGACCGGCAATAAGGCATGTAACCACGATGAGGGCGTTTTGATCCATTCCCGCGTTTTTCAATATATCCGGATTTACCACCGATATATATGCCATGGTCAAAAAGGTGGTTATTCCCGCAATTACCTCGATCTTCAGAGTGGTATTCCTCTTGCGAAAGTCAAAAAAATTCTCCAGAGCCTCCATTAAAAATCCACATCCTTTCTGTTGTATCCGGTTCTGTCCCTCTATACGGTTTATTTTCCGTTTCGATCTTTACTAAGCCGTACTTCATTTCTTCTTTACATCATTTCTTCCCTCTTTTATTGAAAGAAATCCCTTGAAAACAATAAAACAGGGCGATTAATATCAACCCTGCTTTATTTATGAAATTATATTCTGAATCCGGCTCCTCTTCCTACTGCAGGCAGTGGTTAAGACGCGAATCAATACCGCAACAACTTTTATAGAAGGACTAAAGTCCTTCGCTACACTTTCACCTTTTCGTTTTTACGGAAACACTAAAGTCCTTCGCTACAGAATTTCGCTCTTTTTCACACGGTCTGACTTCGAATTTCCAACCTCAGAGTGTGTAAAAAGTCTGGAAATTGCCGGGAACTTCTGTAGATCAGACCTTTAGGTCTGCATTATATCTGGATTGGCAGGACTAAAGTCCTGATCTACAACGTCGTTTTCAACCTTTTCATACAGTCTAACCTCTAACCTCTAACCTCTTTACGGGAAGAGTCCCCGTTTTTCGATAGCCCCGGCGACTCTGGAAATGCCCACCACATGGGCGGCTCGCCGGATAGAAAGTTTTTGCTCCTCCGCCACCTTCATCACGTCGGATAAGGATTTGGTAATGATGGCACGGAGTTCCTGGGCGATACGATCCTTGCTCCAGAAATAGAAGTTGACGTCCTGCACCCATTCGAAATAACTGACTATAACTCCGCCGGAGTTGGCAACGATGTCAGGGATGATGACCTTGTTGTTTTTCAGAAGAATCTTCTCCGCTTCCGGTGCGGTAGGCCCGTTGGCTCCCTCCACAATGATTTTTGCTCTGATCTTTTCCGCATTTTCTCCGGTGATCTGATTCTCCAGAGCGGCTGGTACCAGAATATCCGTTTCCGCTTCCAGAATCGCCGATCCATCCACCGGATCTCCTCCGGGAAATCCCTGAATAGTTCTATTTTTGGAAGTATATCGGATAAGGTCGCCGATGTTGAGCCCCTGGGGATTGAAGAGTCCTCCGGTTTTATCGGATACAGCGACCACCCTGGTTCCTTTTTTATGGAAAAAGTCGGCGCATACCGACCCCAGATTACCGAAACCCTGAATGGCAACCGTGGCGTTTTTAAGATTCATATTGGTTCTGTGGGCGTATTCCTCCGTCACATATCCCACTCCCAGACCCGCCGCCTCCCGCCGGAGATGACAACCTCCCATGCTGACCGGCTTTCCCGTAACCACACCCAGAGCGGTATGCCCCTTCATCATGCTGTAGGTGTCCATCATCCACGCCATGATGTCCTCGTCGGTGTTGACGTCGGGAGCGGGAATGTCCGATTCGGGCCCGATAAAGTTCATGATCTGATAGGTGTAGCGCCGGGTCATTCTCTCGATTTCCTTACGGGAATACCGGGAAGGATCACACCGGATTCCACCGTATCCTCCCCCAAAGGGCAGGTTGACTACGGCGCATTTCCAGGTCATGAGAGTTGCCAGCGCCCGGATTTCGTCGATATCCACCATGGGATGATAACGGATTCCGCCTTTGGTGGGTCCCCGGGATTCGTTGTGCCTCACCCGGAATCCGTCGCAGACCTCCACCGTACCGTCGTCTCGCTGAAAGGGAACCGATACGTGAACCTCCGAGTTGGTGTTTTTCAACACATCCCGGATTCCTTTATTTAAACCGATGATTTCCGCACACTGATCTATGTCCTCCAGGACATGGCGATAAAAACTGCTTTGATGCTCTCCCATATCTTCCTCCTTCCTGACCGGTTGGATTGGCTGTTATGGCTGTTATGGCAAATTGGGGAAACCCTTTTCGAGAAAAGAGTTTCCCCAAACCCCTTCCTAAAAGCTTTAATCGAATTTCCTTATATATTAAAAGTTTTTTGGAAAGGAGTCTGAGGAAAACCCTTTTTTTCAAAAAACTTGTCCTGAACTTGTTTCAGGAAGGTTTTCCTCAGAATATTAATATTCACGGATATTATGGGAAGAGTCCCCGTTTTTCAATGGCTTCCGCTACCCTGGAGATGGCGATTACATAAGCGGCTTTTCTGATGGAGAGATTTTCCTTGCGGACGATCTTCAGGGCATCGTTTAAAGCCCGGGTAATGACGATTCGCAGTTCTTCATTGACCCGATCCTGGTTCCAGAAGTAGGAACTGAGATCCTGAACCCACTCGAAATAGCTGACGATAACTCCTCCGGCATTAGCCAGAAAATCGGGAATGATTACCGCACCGTTCTCGATGAGGATCTTTTCCGCCTCGGGAGTGGTGGGACCGTTGGCACCCTCCACAATTAGTTTTGCTTTGATCTTGGGAGCGTTATCCTCGGTGAGCTGCTTTTCCAAAGCCGCAGGGATCAGAATGTCCACATCGGTTTCCAGAACTCCTTTGACGGGAAGTTCTTCACATTCGGTATATCCCTTTATGACCCGGTTCTTATCAACAAAGCGGATCAGTTCGGGAATATCGAATCCTTTGGGGTTGTAAAAATCTCCCGATACGTCGGAAACCGCCACCACTCTGGCTCCCAGTCGCTGTATATAATCGGCGGCTACGGAACCCACATTGCCGAAACCCTGAACAGCCACTTTGGCTCCGTTGATCTTTATATTGTATTGCCGGGCATATTCCTCGGCGACAAAAACCACCCCTCGTCCCGTGGCTTCCCGTCTTCCCTCGGAACCGCCCATGCTGACCGGTTTACCCGTTACCACACCCAGAGATGTATGACCCTGCATCATGCTGTAGGTATCCATCATCCACGCCATGGTGTCCGAGTTGGTATTAACATCGGGGGCAGGGATATCGGTGTCGGGACCTATGAACTTCAATATCTGGTAAGTATATCGCCGGGTTAATCTTTCCAGTTCCTTGCGGGACATTTTCATGGGATCGCACTTTACTCCGCCTTTGGCTCCGCCGTAGGGGATTCCCACTACGGAACACTTCCAGGTCATCAGGGATGCCAAAGCGCGAACTTCGTCGATGTCCACATTGGGGTGGAACCGGACTCCGCCCTTTGTCGGTCCCCGGGATTCATTATGACGAACTCTGAAACCCTCGAAGACCTCTATCTGGCCGTTATCCAGCTGAATAGGTACCGATACGTGAATTTCCATATTGGGTTTTTTGATTATTTTTCTTATGCCGGGATCTAAATTGATAATATCCGATGCTTCGTCAATGTCCTTGAGGACATTTTCGTAAAACGAGCTTTCCTTTTTACTCATCGGACGACCTCCTTAATTCTACTTATTTTGTTTCCTTTCCTCAGAGAAACAACAGAGTAAAACCAAACCGAAGGGATTTCTTGATACTTTTGTTTATTCCTTCAACAGGATCATTATTCGTGCCTTTAATTTTTGCTTCTATTATGCTAAAATTTTCACAAACCGGAAAAAAACAGACAGGAGCTTATAAACCGGAGATGGAAGGTCGATTTAGAAGGTAGAGGATATACGGTTGACCGGGTGAAAAGATATTATCGAGACTTACGCAATTTTTTGAAAAAACCCGGATTTTAGGGTCGTTCTCACAGATCCCGAAACAAGTTCGGGATGACGAGATTATTCTGTTTCCTCTCATTTGAGTGCAACTCCTGATTATATCCCGTATCCCACTTCCACCGACAATGAAAGGAGTTTTATAATGCAGATACTCTCCGCCATAAGGGAAGACGCCAGAGACTGGTGTAAGGATAAAAACGGTTGGATTCGGTTCCCCTTTTTACTGTTTTTCTTTTTTCTCCTGGTAGGACATCTCCGGGATCCCCGCTTTAGCAGTATAATAAGTCCCCTGAATCTGGGAGTCCACGAACTGGGGCATGTAATCTTCGGCTTATTCGGCGATTTTATAGGCGTTCTGGGAGGTTCCTTTTTGCAGTGTCTGGCTCCTTTATTGGCTATGATAAATTTTTACCGACAGAGGGACTATTTTGCTCTGGCTCTTTGTCCCGCATGGTTATCGGTGAACCTCTTCGAGGTGGCAACCTATATCGGGGACGCTAAAGAACAGAGTCTTCCCCTGGTGGGATTTGTGGATAATCCCATTCACGACTGGCATTATATTCTGGCCAAACTTCACCTGATAAACCAGTGTGGATTCCTGGCAAACCTGACCCGGCTTATGGCGGTTACTTCCATGATGGTATCTCTGGTGGTAGCTGGAGTGCTGGTCTGGAATATGATTGTAAAACCCCCGACGGAAACCGAAGAACAGAAAATCATGGATTAGGATGTGAGAGATTCTGGATTCAGGGCTGTATTTCCGATTTTATCCCCTTGATGACGAAATAATTGTCTTCCTACGGCTACAGATCTCCTATAGCCTGTAAAAGGATTTTCATTCCCCTTAAAGAAAATTACATAAGCAGGTTATAGTGATTCTGATAAATGATTGCCTTGGCAACTCCGTCATCCTGAACTCGTTGCAGGCTCTATTGAGGAAACTCACTATAATAACCACAGGAGTTACGCTCAAATTCGAGGAAACCGGCGTGAACCCGTCATCCTGAACTTGTTTCAGGATCTTTGGGAATCGGCATAAAATCTGGATTTTGGCGATAAAAGGCGTAACTCCTGTAACCATACAACCCCCGGAGGTGAAATCAAATGAATAAAAAGTTATTGATTCCGGTATTTTTGGTGATATTTTTAGCGGTTTTCTGTTGCCGGCCGCTTTTTGCCGAAGATGATGTTATCAACAAACCCACCCCCAAAGCCAATGCTCTATCCCCTGAAAAGGTCTATTCCAACTATGTGGCAGCCATTCATCGGGGAGATTTTGCCACCGCCAAAAGCCTTCTCTATTCCAAGGCAGTCTATTTTAACAAGCAGTTCATGGAAATAGAGCAACAGTTCGTCCCCCAGCAGGTCAACCTTATCTCCAATCGGGAGGAGCAGGATTATCAGTATTTATACACCATTCTTTCCCTGTCGGGCAAATCCCCCAAAACCGGAGGAAACGTAACGGGAGAAGTCTGGATGATTCTGGAAAACGGCGAATGGAAAGTCTATACCAATAAATGGAAATAACCCGGTGAAAAACAATGGCGAAGGGGGAACGTATATATTCAGTCCTCTGGCGGAGAACCACGTCATCCTGAACTCGTTTCAGGATCTATACAATATCTTGTGCCTCAGATTCCGAAACAAGCCTGCCCTGAACTTGTTTCACGGGTTCGGAATGACGGG
>Ga0067045_1003621_pt1 | contig 17667 bp, 14 predicted proteins | sample TerdegcTABiofilm_FD_59184 | JGI IMG/M metagenome (GOLD analysis project Ga0067045, IMG submission 59184) | Combined Assembly of (Gp0054472, Gp0054536) Wastewater bioreactor microbial communities from Singapore -Terephthalate degrading... | reverse complement strand
CCTGCCGACACCACGCGCGGTGCCGGCTCGCGCACTGCTTCACGCGATGAATCACGCACTGGCTTGGGGGATGGCGTTGCCGCAAATTCGTCCACATGAATCGTCATAGACCTCAATTGTGCCGTGCATCGGCACCGCACTGTTGCGCACAGGCTGTTGGCGCCGCCTTCATGTCACAGCTTCGTCACAGATGTTTCACAGAATGCAGCGCAAACGCCCCGCGCAGCGCAGTTCTGCACCGCAGATACATCGATGCGCTTGCACCAATATCCCCACCACCTCTTGCAGAAGCCCCTCCATGCGCCTCAACCCTCCCACGCCAGCTGGCGCTGCCTTTCGCAGTCTCGCCCAAGTCTCCGTTCTTGCTGCGGCCTCGGCAGCCCTCGCGGCCTGCGGTGGTGGCGATGGATCTCCAGCCCCGGCCCCCGTGCCTGCGCCCGCACCCGCTCCAGCACTGGCTCCCCTTGCAGGCGGCAGCAGCTACCTGGGCACGCTGAGTTTTGGCGATACCGTGGCATTGAGCCTGGACAGCACCACCAAGCAGATCACACTGCGCTTTGTGGATTCGCGCTTTGGTCTGGCCGGAGCCATCACCAGCGTCTACCGCGTGGATGCCAATGGCCAGTTCGTGGCCCAGACATTCCAGGCGGTGGCAGGCAGCAATCTCCCTGGCGCTCTGGTGAGTCGTCTGAGCGACGTCACACTGCGCTTTTCAGCGGAAACCGGACTGGTCACCGGCAACATTGACGGTTTGCCCAATTTGCTGGATACCTCGGCCACATCGACGGCATCGCTGCAGGGCGTTCTCACCGCCTCCAACCAGGGGGCGGCACAGATCAGTGCACTGGCCGGCACCTACAACTATCTGCGCAATGAGGCTGTGTATTCCGCCTCTGGCAAGCCCGGCGCACCCAGCGCCAGCGCGGGCCAGTTGCGCATTGCCAATGACGGCGTTGTGCGCGTCTGCCCCGGCCAGGGCGCAAGCGACACCTGCACCAACGGCATCACCGGTCGAGTGACGGTAGATCCCGACCAGAGCACCTATCCCGGCGCCCTGGTGCTGGAGCTGGGCGGCCAGCGCATCGGCCGCGCCGTGGTGGGCAAGCGCAGCGACGGCGCGGCCATATCCGTCGATGTCTACAGCGCCGCTGCGGGTGGCAGCTTCACCTCGGGCAACTGGACCTTGCACTCTGCCGCCATGGCCCCCGTGGCCGCCACGGCGCTGGATGGCGAATGGCTGTGCACCCATCCCGAGCAGGCAAGCACAGGCCGCAGCATGCGCCACTATGTCTCCATCGGCAACGGCCTGCTGCAGACCGACACCATCGACATCGATCTGAAGCTCCGCGCCAATGCCGCGTCCGGCACAGGCGTCGCGGCCCATGGCCTGTTCGGCGGCCAATGGGCCGGCGGCAACGGTGCGGCGCGCACGCTGCTGCCGGTCTCGGCCAACAGCTTCTACTACGCAGGCAGCAGCGGCCCTGCAGATACCGACACCGGTGCACTGGGCGCGTGCCAGCGGCTGCCCGAGCAGGCAGAGCTGCCCAAGTACCTGGACAAGAGCGCCGCCAGCACCGACCCGGTCATGATCACGCTGGCAGATGCACTGCCCACGCAACCCGCCATCGGCTACGACCAGATCTACTACAAGCAGGGTCGCTATACCCACACGGCGACCGGCAACGTGGCCTCCTCACAATGGCAAAAAGCCTTTGATGACTTGTGCGAAGACAGCGGCCAGGACTCCACGGCCAAGAATGGCATCACGGCCAGCTCCAAGCTCAACGACCGCAGCAGCTTCACCTGCAAGGCCCAGGTCGCCAACTACCAGAGCCTGCTCAAGACAGCCGTGGTCGGACCCAAAGGCCAGCTCTTCCTGACCGACGGACATCACAGCTTCACCAGCCTTTGGGAAGCCCCCAACAGCAACGGCAATGTGGCCACTGGCCTGGCCGGTGGTCAGGTGCAGATGCCGGTGATGATCAAGGGCAATTACAAGGACGCCAACAACGCCAGCTTCTGGCGCACCATGCGTGCCAACAAGTTCGTCTGGCTCAAGCTGCCTGACGGCTCGCCCATCACCCCCGCCGATCTGCCACGCCAGCTGGGCCTTTCCAATGGTCTCAAGGACGACCCCTTCCGCTCGCTGGTCTACTTCACCCGCGAAGTGGGCTACAACAAGCCGGTCAACCCTTCCGAGTTTCTGGAGTTCTACTGGAGCGAATGGCTGCAGGCCTCGCCGCGTAGCTTCAAACTCAGCCAGTACAAGCTGAGCCAGGCGGGCAACGGCTCCGACGGCGGCTATATGCAGGCCATCAAGGATGCGTCCAACCTGATGCTGGTCGCCAATCCCTCGGAGATGATCGGAGCTTCGGGCTACAACGCAGTGCAGATGGGACAGATGACGGCCTTTGGCACGGCAACCTATGCCGACCTGTCCACGCCCAAGCCCGCGGATGGCAAAAAGGCCGGCAAGCTGGCCTATGCGCTGGAATACCGCGCATCGCTGGGCAGCGCAAAGTAGGCACGCAAGCCAGGGGGCCGGCAAGAATGCAGTAGGCCGGACAAGAGCAGGGCGAATGAGGGATGGCGAACAATCCATGGCATCGTAGAGACCACACACATGTTCTTAAAGGCTTTGCCATGTTCAAGATCCATCAGCTCGCCCCTTGGCTGCTTGCCGCCCTGCTAGCCCCCGCTGCCCAGGCCGCACTCAAGGCCGGCGATGCAGCGCCCGGCTTCAGGACGCCCGCCGCCGTGGCCGGCAAGGCCTTTGACTTCGACATGGCCGAAGCGCTCAAGAAAGGGCCGGTGGTGCTGTATTTCTTCCCCAAGGCCTTCACCCAGGGCTGCACGCTGGAAGCCCATGCCTTTGCCGAGGCCACGCCCCAGTTCGCGGCCATGAAAGCCACGGTGGTAGGCATGTCGCATGACGCTATCGACACCCTCAAGCGCTTTTCCATCGAGGCCTGCCGCGACCAGTTTGCCGTGGCCTCGGACCCGAAGGCCGTCACCATCAAGGCCTATGACGCAGGGGCTGCCGCCAACCCGGCCCGGGCCGACCGCATCTCCTATGTGGTGGGCCAGGACGGCAAGGTGAAGTTCGCCCTTGTCAGCAGCGACCCGCTGGCCCATGTGGAGCAGACCAAGGCAGCCGTCAGGCAGCTCCAGGGGAAATAGCCCGGCCCGACCTGGCCCGACCCTCCGTCACTGCGCCAGCCAGTTCCCGATCTGGCTGCTGAAGGTCCGGTCGAAGCGGCTGTAGACGTCGGAGCCGCCGCTGACCGTGCACGAGCTGCTGCCGCCGGACAGCGTGCCCACCACGCGTCCGCCCGCAAACATGGCCGAGCCGCTGCTGCCGCCTTCGGTCACGCCCTTGCTCCAGCCGACATTCACGAAGTCGCTCTGGGCATTGCCTGGGTTGCAGGTGATGCTGCCGGCGCCCAGGCTGCAGTTTCGGTAGCTCTGCACCTGGCCTTCGCTGTATTTGAGCAAATCGCCCTGCGGGTGATGCAGGCCGTAGATGGCCGTCCCCGTCACCGCCGTTCCTCTCGCATCCCAGCCGGCCAGCGTCGCACCGGCGGGCGCCGCGTCATTGAGCCGCATCAGCGTGGCATCGTGCGCCGCCGTGGCATACAGCAAGGTGGCACCGCGCTGCAGCGCCGTGGTCTGGGCACTGGGCTCGAAGCTGTTGCAGCTGGCCGAGCGGAAGAACCAGTCCGTGCGCAGCGAGGTGGCCGACGCCTGGGTCGAGATGCAGTGATTGGCCGACAGGAAATACGGCGTGAAATCGCGCCGCGTGTTGTTCAGCAGGGAGCCCGTGCAGTAGTAGTAGCGGTTGTCGGAGCCCACATAGGTCATGCGCGCCACGGCATTGCGCTCGGTGGCGTACTGATCGGCGCAGCTGGCATCGAGCTCGCACCCCGCAGCATCGCCCACATTCCTGGGCACGAGGCTATCGCGCAGTTCCAGCTCCGTGGGCAGGGCCAGGTTGACATAGGCATGGGTGAGCGTGGGAATGGCAATGCGCAGCTGCGATGTCGACAGTCCCGCAGGCAGTGCGATCTCCAGCGTGACCTCATCGGCTCCCAGGTCGGGAGTCCACCAGATGCCGGCCGCCCGGGTGTCGCCGTCGGCGCGGCGGTTGCGCGCAATGGCCTCGTTGATGGCCTGGCCCGTGGTCTCGAACCCGGTCTTGCTGCGATCCTTGCGGTACAGCCTGAGCTCGGCAGCATCGGGCATGGCGTCGACCACCAGGCCCAGCCGCAGGCCATGGGCGCCGGCCGAGGTGATGCTGATCGCCGCCACCTGAGCGCCCTCCGGGGTCTCGGACCAGTGCAGCTTGCGCGCCATATCGCCTGCGGACTGCAGCGAGGACAGCTCGCGCGGCGCCCCGATCTGCATGGGCAGGCCTGGCATGGGCATGACCGGCGAAGGCGCGTCGCTCCACTGCGGCAATGCCAGGCTGACGGCCCTGGGCCGCACCGCCACGGATGCCACCGCCACGCTTCTGGTCGCCGCCGCAGCCTGGGCAGCCGGCACGACCAGCGAATCCAGCACATTGGCCGTGGGCGGACCCGAAGGGGAACTGATCTCTGACGCGCCACCGATGATCGCGCCATTGCCGCCTGAGCCCCCGCCGCCGGGGCCGGGACCAGGGTCCGGAACATTGCCTCCACCCCCGCCGCCGCCGCCGCAAGCCGTCAGCACCACCAGCATCAGGCTTGCGCATCGGGAGGCAATGCGTCTGCCCTGTTTCCACCCATGCATATCGTGCTCTCCTGCAGTTCACGATCGGACTGGCGCAGGGCCAGCGGAGCTATTTGGTCAAAGCCTTGAGCGCGAGCTTAATGCCCTCGCTCACCCCTACTTCGGGTGGGAGTTTCTTGAGGGCGGCCGAGGCTTCCTTGTCGGAATAGCCCAGCGCCATCAGCGCCTGCTGGATATCGTTTTGCTCGCTGTTGTTGGCAAACAGCGACTGCGCACCGGTATCCGCACCGATCTTGCCCTTGAGCTCCAGCAGCAGACGCTCGGCGGTCTTCTTGCCGATGCCCGGCACCTTGACCAATCGCCCTGCTTGCTGCTGCGATACCGCGTCCGCGAGATCATCGATGCTCATGCCGCTGAGAACGGCCAATGCCATGCGCGGACCGATGCCGGTGATCTTGATGAGCTCACGGAAGGTCTGGCGCTCGCGGGCCGTTGCAAAGCCGAACAGCAGCTGGGCGTCTTCCCGCACCACAAAATGGGTCAGCAGGGCCACCTTGGCGCCATTGGCGGGCAGGTTGTAGAAGGTGCTCATGGGCACCTGCACCTCGTAGCCCACGCCAGCGCAGTCCACCAGGACTTCGGGCGGGTTTTTTTCCAGCAGCGTTCCCGTCAATTTGCCTATCATTGAAATCCTTTGCCGCACCGTGCGGCGATTCTTTTAAGAACACAACTTACGCAAAACGGGTTCAGGCCGGGCGACTGCCTCAGGAGGCAGGCCCTTGTTGCATTCCTATTTGCGTAAGTCCTAAAGAAATTATCCGCGTGATACTGCGCCATACCTTCACTCCCCACAACAATACGCGCCTGACCCATCTCTGTGGTCCGGCGGATGCGCATCTGCGCACCATCGAAGTCGCGCTGGGCGTCAAGATCGCTCACCGTCACGAGCAGTTCAAGATCGACGGCCCCAAGGCCAAGGCCAATGAGACGCTGGAGCTGCTGCAGGCGCTCTATGAAATCGCCGACTACGTGATCGCCGAACAGACGCTGCAGCTGATGCTGGCCGGCGATGTCGAGATGCTGGAGGCCGATCTGACGGCACCGCAGCTGACCACGCGCCGTGCCGATCTGCGCGCCCGCACGCCCAACCAGGCCCTGTATCTGGAAAACATCGCCCATCACGACATCAGCTTCGGCATCGGTCCGGCCGGCACCGGCAAGACCTATCTGGCCGTGGCCTGTGCCGTGGACGCTCTGGAGCGCAGCGCCGTGCAGCGCATCGTGCTGACCCGGCCCGCCGTGGAGGCCGGCGAACGCCTGGGCTTTCTGCCCGGCGACCTGACCCAGAAGGTGGACCCCTATCTGCGCCCTCTGTACGACGCGCTCTACGATCTGATGGGTTACGAGAAGGTGCAGAAGGCCTTCGAGCGCAATGCGCTGGAGATCGCGCCGCTGGCCTTCATGCGCGGTCGTACGCTGAACAATGCCTTCGTGATCCTCGACGAGGCACAGAACACCACGCCCGAGCAGATGAAGATGTTTCTGACCCGGATCGGCTTTGGCGCCAAGGCCGTGGTCACGGGCGACGTGAGCCAGGTCGACCTGCCCAAGGGCGCGCCCAGCGGCCTGGTCGATGCCGAGCGCGTGCTCAGGCGTGTCAAGGGCATCTCCATCAACCACTTCACCAGCGCCGACGTGGTGCGCCACCCGCTGGTGGCCCGCATCGTGGACGCGTACGACGCACGCGGGCGCGTGTCCGAAGGCACTTCGGCGCCCAAGCACCGCAGCAGCCCGCGTACGGCCCGCTCCCTGCCCACGGCCGACGAGCTTTAATCAAAATCCATAGCTACTAGCACTTACCAAATAAGGGCTAAAAGCCAAAATGACCTTGAATCAACTGCAACTATCGCTGCAATTCGGCCCCAGCGCCGAGGCGGCCGCCCACCGCGAACTGCTGAGCCGCAGCCGGGTCACGCGCTGGATCCGCCATGCGCTGGCCGTGGATGCCGAGATCACGGTACGCATCGTCGATGCAGAGGAAGGCCGCAAGCTCAACCGCGAGTACCGCCAGAAGGACTACGCGACCAATGTGCTGACCTTCGACTATCAGCAGGAGCCGACCGTGATGGCCGATCTGGTGCTCTGCGCCCCCGTGGTGGAGCGCGAGGCACTGGAGCAGAACAAGACGCTGGAAGAGCATTACGCCCATCTGCTGGTGCATGGCACGCTGCATGCCCAGGGCTGGGACCACGAGACCAGCGAGGAAGATGCCGAAGAGATGGAGGCCTACGAGACCGACATCATGAAGGAAATGGGCTACGAAGACCCCTACGCCAAATAGCGGACAGGCATCGGCCCACGGCCGCAGACTCCTGAAAACAGAGCTGCCTACGCACGTCAATCATGTGTTCCAAAGGCATTTAGCCTTAAAACTCAAGAATGACAAGCGCAGGCAGCTCTTTTTATGAGAGCACCCCGGCCGGGCTTACTCCACGCTCAGGCCGATACTGCGCACCAGCTGGGCCACGCGCACATCTTCGGTCTTGATCTGTCTGGCAAACAGCTGCTGGCCCTCGCCCACGGGAGTGATGCCCTGCTGCAGCAGGCTCTTGCGCAGCTCGGGATCCTTCAGCGCCTTGTCGGTATCCTGGGCAATGGCCTGGACCACGGCAGCCGGCGTGCCCTTGGGTGCGAACAGGCCGAACCAGGCGCCGGCCTCAAAGCCCTTGTAGCTCTCGGCCAGGGTCTGCACCTGGGGCAGCAGCGCATGACGCTGCAGGCCGGACACGGCCAGCGCCGTGAGCTTGCCGCTCTGGATCTGGGTGAGCGCCGGAGCGATCGCAATCAGCATCACATCGACCTGGCCGGCCAACACATCCTGCAGGCCCTGAGGGCCGCCGCGATAGGGAATGTGCGTGGCGAAAAAGCCTGCGCGCTGCTTGAACTGCTCCATGGCCAGATGCTGGGCACCGCCCGTGCCCGAGGAGGCGTAGTTGATCTTGCCCGGGTGGGATTTGGCGTAGGCCACAAAGTCCTGCAAGGTCTTGAAGCCCTTCCTGGGATTGGCCACCAGCACGAAGTCGGACTGGCCCAGCTTGGTCACCGGCACCAGATCGTTCTTGACGTCATAGGGAAGATTGCGCTGCACATTGGGCATGATGGTGATGGCGCTGTCGCCGCCCACCAGCAAGGTGTAGCCGTCGGGCTGGGCCTTGACCACAGCATCCACGGCCGCGACGCCGCCGGCCGCGCCCTTGTTTTCCACCACGATGGCCTGCTTCCAGTCCCTGCCCACCAGATTGCCCACCTGACGGGCCAGCAGATCCGGAGCGCTGCCGGGGCCGTTGGCCACCACCAGCTTGACGGAATGCGCCGGAAACTCCGGCTGCTGCGCCATGGCTGCGCCCGGCACCCAGGTTGCGGCCAGCATGGCCCATGCGGTGCGGGAGAGGAAACGGGGCAGATTCACGGCAAAACTCCTTAACTAAGGAGTTGATTGTCAAAACAATCACTTATTCCTCAAAATACTGTTTTCAAATTCTTTTATTTCCAAAAATAATTAACCACACAAGAAAAGAACAGCGGCGACGCAGGCCTGCGCCTAAGATCGCCCCCATCACAAGGCCCAAAGCCGACAGAGAAAATCAGGAGACAAGAACATGGAGAACCTGGGCCACCTTGCCCTTTTGCTGGCCGCAGCTTTCACGGCCGGTACGCTCAACGCCGTCGCCGGTGGCGGCAGCTTTCTGACCCTTCCCGCCCTGGTCTTCACGGGCGTACCGCCCGTGATTGCCAATGCCACGGGCACCGTGGCCCTGCTGCCGGGCTATATCGCGGGTGCCTGGGGCTTCAAGGACGATATGCAGTCCCCGCCAGGCCTGTCCATGAAGCAGGTGGTGGCTCTGTCCCTGATCGGCGGCTCCGCCGGCGCGACGCTGCTGCTGTTCACGCCCGACGCCACCTTCCGCAAGGTCGTGCCCTGGCTGCTGCTGGCCGCCACCGCCATGTTCGCCTTCGGCCCGCAGCTGCGCGCCTGGGCCTCGGGCAAGAATGCCGACCACGCCGCCACATCTGCGGCCAAGGCCACTGCAGGCATGCTGATCGTGGCGATCTACGGCGGCTACTTCAACGGCGGCCTGGGCATTTTGCTGCTGGCCTTGTTCGGCCTGCTGGGCCAGACCTCGCTCAACGCCATGAACGGCATGAAGAACCTGGTCTCGGCCCTGCTGACGGCAATTGCCGTGGTGATCTACGCCGTGGGCGGCATTGTGGAATGGAAGCTGGCCCTCGTCATGATGGTGGCCGCCACCCTGGGCGGCTATCTGGGAGCCCGTGCGGCGCGCAGGATTGCACCTCATGTCCTGCGCTGGGGCATTGTGGCCACGGGGCTGGCGATGGCCGGGCTGTTCTTCGCCAGAGGCTGAGCGCCACCAAAGCAAAAAGCCTTATCGGTCACGAGAAGGCTTTTTGGTGAGCATCCAGCGCCTTGTGGACAAGCGCTGGAGATCAATCTGATGGCTGATGCTTAGAGCAGCCGCGCCTTCACCGTCTTGCCCTTGACCTTGCCCGCATTGAGCCTGGCGCAGGCCGCCGAGGCGATCCTGCGGTCCACGGCCACATAGGTGGAAAAGTCGTTGACGCTGATCTTGCCGATCTGGTCGCGGCTGTAGCCGAAGTCGGCGCACATGGCACCCATCACGTCGCCGGCGCGGATCTTTTCCTTGCGCCCGCCGATGATCTGGATGGTCATCATGGGTGGCAGCAGTCCGCCGCCAGCGGCGGGCGTGAGCTCGTCCACGGGGAAGAACTGCGAAGCACGGCCTTGCAGCTGCTCGATCTTGCCCACGCTGCCCATCTCGTCCATGGACACCAGATTCAGCGCCAGCCCTTCGGCATCGCCACGGCCGGTGCGGCCGATACGGTGGATGTGGACCTCGGGGTCGGGCGTGACATCCACATTGATGACGGCAGACAGGTCGGCGATGTCCAGGCCGCGCGCCGCGACATCGGTGGCGACCAGCACGCTGCAGCTCTTGTTGGCAAACTGCACCAGCACCTCGTCGCGCTCGCGCTGCTCCAGCTCGCCGAACAGGGCCAGAGCGCTGAAGCCCTGGGCCTGCAGCTCGCTCACCACGTCACGGCATTGCTGCTTGGTATTGCAAAAGGCAATGCTCGATTCGGGACGGAAGTGCGCCAGCAGCCTGGCCACCGTTGCCACTTTTTCGCGGGCACCGACTTCGTACCAGCGCTGCTCTATCTTGCCCGCGCTGTGCTGGGTCGCGACCTTGACGGTCTGCGGGTCGCGCATGAAGCGGCTGGCCAGCGAGGCAATGCCTTCGGGGTAGGTGGCCGAGAACAGCAGGGTCTGGCGATCCACCGGGCATTGGCGCACCACGGTTTCGATGTCGCCGAGAAAGCCCATGTCCAGCATGCGATCGGCCTCGTCCAGCACCAGGGTCTTGAGGTTGCCGATATCGAGCTTGCCGCGCTCCATCAGATCCATCACGCGCCCGGGTGTGCCGACGACGATGTGGGCGCCGTTTTCCAGCGAGGCGATCTGGTTGCGCGAGGGCACGCCGCCATAGACGGTGACGACCTTGATATTGTCCTGCGCGCGCGCCAGGCGGCGGATTTCGGTGGCGACCTGGTCGGCCAGTTCGCGCGTGGGGCACAGCACCAGGGCCTGGACGGCAAACCAGCGCGGGTTCAGGCGATCGACCATGGGCAGGCCGAAGGCAGCCGTCTTGCCGCTGCCGGTGCTGGCCTGGGCGATCAGGTCCTTGCCCTGCAGGGTCAGCGGCAGGCTGGCGGCCTGGATGGGCGTCATCTGCGCATAGCCGAGCTGCTGGAGATTGGCCAGCATTTCGGGGGACAGGGGCAGCGCCGAGAAAGCGGTGGAATCAGAGGCCTGGGCGGCGCTGGTGGAGGTATTCATGGNAGCGGATTATCCCGGGCCTGCGCAGGAAAAGCCTTGTGCCATCGNTATTCACGGTGCCATTTGCGGGTTGCCCCTCTTCAATCCGGNCCGGCCATGCTCCTAGTCTGAAAGCGCGGTCTTCAATGGCCGCCTCTGTTTGAAGCCAACCACAGACCCTCACATGCACCCTAGCCTTACCCGCAAGTTCTGCGCCGTCGCCGCGCTGGCCGTCACTCTGGGCTCGGCCCAGGCAGCAGAGCTGGACCCCCAGCCGCTCAAGCCCCAGCTGCAGCAACTGATCGCCCAGATGTATCCGCAGATGCGCGGCATCTACGAAGACCTGCATGCCAACCCCGAGCTGGGCTTCCAGGAAACGCGCACCGCCGCCAAGCTGGCGGCCGAGATGCGCAGGCTGGGCTTTGAAGTCACCGAGGGCATCGGCAAGACCGGCCTGGTCGCCATCTATCGCAATGGCGCGGGCCCCACCGTCATGGTGCGCACCGAGCTGGACGCCCTGCCCATGGAGGAAAAAACCGGCCTGCCCTATGCGAGCAGGGCCAAGGCCCAGTACAACGGCAAGGAGAGCTTTGTCGCCCATAGCTGCGGCCACGACATGCATATGACCAGCTGGCTGGGCACGGCGCAGGCGCTGCTGGGCCTGAAGAGGCAATGGAAGGGCACGCTGATGTTCGTGGCCCAGCCGTCCGAGGAAACCGTGACCGGAGCCAAGGCCATGCTGGCCGACGGCCTGTTCCAGAAGTTCGGCAAGCCCGACTACGCCTTTGCGCTGCACACGGGCTCCATGCCTTATGGCACGGTGGGCTATGTGGCCGGGGCGGCGACCTCCAATTCGGACTCGCTGGACATCACGTTTCACGGTCGCGGCAGCCATGGCTCCATGCCCGACAAAGGCATAGACCCCGTGCTCATGGCCTCGCGCTTTGTGGTCGATGTACAAGGCGTGGTCAGCCGCGAGAAAGACCCCATGGAATTCGGCGTGGTCACCGTGGGTGCCTTCAATGCAGGCAGCGCGGGCAACATCATTCCCGATCAGGCGCGGCTGCTGGGCACGATACGCAGCTACAAGAGCGAGGTGCGCAGCAAGCTGCATGACGGCATAGAGCGCAGCGCCAAGGCGCAGGCCGCCATGTCCGGTGCGCCGGCCCCCGAGATCAAGCTGACCAAGGGTTCGGACGCCGTGGTCAATGACGCGGCGCTGGTCAATCGCACGGTCAGGCTGTTCAAGGCTGCGCTGGGCGACAAGAACGTGCTGCCCATCCCCCCGGCCACGGCCAGCGAGGACTTCTCGGACTTCATCAACCAGGGCGTGCCGTCCATGTTCTACATCCTGGGGGTGTCCGATCCCCAGAAAGTGGCACAGGCCAGCCAGCCCGGCGGCAAGCCGCTGCCCTTCAATCACTCGCCCTTCTTCGCTCCCGAGCCCGAACCCACGTTCAAGACCGGCGTGGAAACCATGACGCTGGCCGTCATGAACGTGATGCAGTAACTGCAAGCCAGCCCCGCCATCGGGGCTGCCGTCACTGCATCTGCTGCAGATTGCCGATGCGCACCAGCATCTCGGTGAACATCTGCATGTCCGTGCGCAGGTCCGGCAGTTCCTGGTACTCCAGCGCATTGTGGGCCGTGTACTTCTTGCCGGGCATGGCCGGACCGAAGTTGATGGCGTTGGGCATGAGCTTGGCCGTCGTGCTGCCTGCGGTAGGCACGGGCCTGGCGTCCAGCCCCGTGGTGTCGCCAAAGATATTGAGCAGGGTGCCCAGCCACGCGCCCTTGGGGTCGCGGGCCATCCAGTTGCCCTGTGTGTACTGCACGGTCACCGCAACCTTGGCCGCATCGCTCCAGCGGGCAATGCCCTGTTCCACCTCGGCGCGCAGCTGCTCGGGCGTCTTGCCCCGCGGCATGCGCGCATTGGCCGTCACCTCCAGCTTGCCGTCAGCAGACTTGATGAGGTTGGGCGACAGCGTCAGCGGCCCCATGAAATCATCGGCATAGGCAATGCCCAGCTGCCGGCCCAGATAGTCCAGGCCGAACACGCCATTGATATAGCGTACGGCCTGACTGTACTGATTGGGCTGCAGCAGCGCCGCGCCCTGCTCCGGCATCAGGCTCTGCTGCAGGAACAGCGCCAGGCGCGGCACGGGATTGACCCCTTCTTCAGGACGAGAGCCGTGAGCGGATGCGCCGCTGACCTTGACCGTGACCTGGCCCTCGGCGCGCTGCACGTCGATGGAGAACTTCCCCTGCGCCTCGTGCCGGCGCACAAAGTCGTCCTTGTCCTTGGACAGCCGCTGCGCAATCTGATCCAGCGCAGCCGCATCGGTGGCGGAGACGGTGGCGGAGGCCGTATGCGCAATGGAGTTGGCCGAGGCGGCGCCGGCCATGGCGGTGATGGCGGGTCTGGCGGCATCCACTGCGACATCCGCAAACAAGGCCTTGAGCGCGCCCGTGCCCTTTTCAGCGACCACGGCCGGATACTTGCTGTCCAGCACGATGTTGTACTGCGGCAGCGCGGTCTTGCTCTGGTAGTACTTCATGGCATCGCCGCCGGTTTCCTCGGTGGTCTCTATCATCAGGCGAATGCTGCGCGACAGCGGCAGACCGCTGTCCTTGACCGCCTTCATCGCATACAGCACGGTGGCGATGGAGCCCTTGTCGTCAATCGTGCCGCGCCCATAAAGCCGGTCGCCCACACGGGTGACCTGGAAAGGATTGATCTGCTTGCCGTCCAGTACCCACTCGGCAGCCACCACCGGCACCACATCGGCATGGGTCAGGATGCCGAACTCGGTGGCCTCGCTGGCACGGCTCGCCGCATTGGCAGGCAGCGTCACTTCAAAGATGCGGTTGTCCACATTGCGAAAGCGCAGCCCGAATTCAGCAGCCATGGATGCAACGAGCTTGCCGAAGTCCAGGATGGCCGGACTCTCATGCGCAGGCACCTTGGAATCACGCACCGTGGGCAGCGCCACCATGCGCTGCAGGCTTTCCAGCACCGCTGTCTCCTGGGTCAAACGGTTGTATACCCCCAGCAACCGGGCGATATCCGCGAGTTCGCCGTCCGACAGCGTCTGGCCGCGCGTATAGCGCTGCACGGCTGCCGCCACGCCAGGCTCGGCCCTGGCTGCCTGCTGCGCAAAGGCCTTGAAGGATTCTGGGGGGGTCGCAGCGGATGATGCGATCAGTGCGTCCAGCGCGGGTTTCTTCAGGGTCTGCGCCTGGATGGGCAGGCTGGCGCCGGCCAGACCGAGAATCAGGCCGGCGGCGATGAGGGATAAAGAGGGCTTGCAGGATGGCTTCATGGACAGCTCTTGTTGAAATCGTGGTGACGGATGGGCGCGCAGGCCTGGCCTTGCCTAGGCCTGCGGCTCCATGCGCATGGGAATGGTGACGGGCCCGTCATTGACCAGATGCACCTGCATGTCGGCGGCAAATTCACCGGTCTGCACCTGAGCGTGGGCCAGCCTGGCCTGGTCCACAAAATAGTCGTAGAGTCGCCGGCCTTCGTCGGGCGCGGCGGCGGCCGTAAAGCTGGGGCGGTTGCCGCCCCTGGTGTCGGCCGCCAGCGTGAACTGGCTGACCAACAGCAGCCCCCCGCCAACGTCCTGCAGGCTTTTGTTCATCTTGCCGGCCTCGTCGCTGAAGATGCGCAGCTTGAGCATCTTGGCCAGCAGCTTGTCGGCCTCGGCCTCGGTATCGCCGCGCTCGGCACAGACCAGCGCCAGCAGACCCTGACCGATCTGACCGGTAATGCGGCCGTCGACCTCCACGCGCGCCTGCTTGACGCGCTGAATCACACTCATCATGTACTGAAACCTTCCCTGGCCGCGCCCTGTGCTTCGCCGCCCTGCTCTCCATCGGCCACTTCACTGACCGTGTTCATGCCCATGGGCAGCAGCTCGATGCGGGCATACAGGCCTGGAATGGCCTGCAGCAGCGCGGCTTCAATCTCCGAGCGCAATTGTGCCGCCCGCTGGACGCTCCACTGGCCGGGAACATGCATGTGAAAGTCCACAAAGCTGCGCTCCCCCGCCTGGCGGCTGGAGATATTGTCAAAGCTCACGCCTTCGCTGCGCCTGGCGAAGCTGTCCAGCAAAGTGTCTATCCTGAGGCGCTGCGGCGCATCCAGCGCCTGATCCATCAGGCCTTGCGAGGACTGCCAGACCAGTTGCACACCCTGCACGCAGATATGCACGGCCACGGCCAGAGCCACCGCGGCATCCACCCACAGCCAGCCCGTCAGGGCCGCAGCCAGCAGGCCGACCACCACGCCCACCGAAGTCCAGACATCGGTGAGCAGATGCCGTGCATCGCCCTCCAGCGCCATCGAACGGTATTTGCGCGAGGAGCGCAGCATGACCCATGCCAGCAGCCCGTTGAAGACCGTGCTGAGCAGCGACAGCATCAGGCCCCAGCTCAGTTGCTCCAGGGGCTGCGGGTTCCACAGCCGCGACAGCGCTGCCCAGGCAATCGCCAGGCTGGCGCCTATGACCAGCACGCCTTCGAAACCGGCCGAGAAGTACTCCGCCTTGTAATGTCCATAGGGGTGTTCGGTATCCGCCGGTCGCTTGGCCACGGTCACCATGGTCAGTGCAAACATGGCACCGGCCAGATTCACGAAAGATTCCAGCGCATCGGACAGCAGGCCCACCGAGCCGGTCAGCCACCAGGCCAGGGTCTTGAGAACGATGGTGAGCAGCGCCACCACCACGGACAGGCGCAGCAAATTGTGCGGCTGCAGCCATTTTGAAGAGCTTGAGAGGTCGGAATTGAGCATATTCGGGTTCCTGGGCCTCTATATCACCAAGTGTTCTGATACATCAATAGTCTTTGCAAGTTGTCTGAAAAGCAATTCACAATCCCTTATCGTGATGGACATGTCATGGTCGAGGCTGGCCTGATTCCTATATAAATACTCCCAGAAAAAAGGGAGGCGCATGCCTGATACGTCGACAGCACAGCAAGCGGGGGATGAGGACGCCATTCTTCGACTGGTGGCCGATACAGCACCCGCAATGCTGGCTTATTTTGATGCCGAAACCCGTGCCTGCCGCTTTGCCAACGCGCGCTATGCAGAGCACTTCGGTCACACCATGCAAAGCATCGTGGGCATGGATGTGCGCGACGTCGTGGGCGAGCCGGTCTGGACACAGATCGAACCTTATCTGAACTCCGTGGCAGTGGACAGCACCCAGACCCTGCGCTATACGCGCCAGGTCGAAAACGAGATCGGCCGACTGCAGCACATCGAGGCGGTGCTGCGCCCGCATGAGGAAAAAGGCGTGCTCAAGGGGGGCGTGGCGCTGATGACCGACGTCAGCCACCATCATCTGGCGACACAGCAGATACGCGACAGCGAAGAGCGCATGCGCAAGTTCGCTGCCATCACCACCGAAGCCATCGTGCTGCACCGCGATGGCGTCATCATGGACGGCAATGATGCGCTTTCCCGGCTGGTTGGCTATTCGCTCGACGAGCTGCGCGGAACGCCGGTGCTCGATTACGTGGCGCCCGAGGCGCGTCTGCGGGCGCTGCAGAACATGCGCAGCGAGCGTGAAGATCGTCTTGAGTCCGTGGTCGTGCACAAGAACGGCCAGCTCGTCCCGGTGGAGATAGAAGCCAGCACCATGCCCGGGGAAAAAGACCGGCACCGCATCGTCCTGCTGCGCGACCTGACCGCAAACCTCCAGACCCGGCAGCGCATGGACTATCTGACCCAGCATGACCTGCTGACGCATCTGCCCAACCGGGCCCGCCTCAACCATTTGCTGGCCGACGCCATCGCCAGGGCAGCCGGCGAGCAGTCGCGCCTGGCGGTGCTGTCGCTGGACCTGGACCAGTTCAAGTCGGTGAACGATTCGCTCAGCCATCAGGCTGGAGATCTGCTGCTGTGCGAGCTGGCGCAGCGGCTCAGAAGCACCGTCGGCACTCAGGATATCGTGGCCCGCACCGGCAGTGACGACTTTGTCATCGTGCTCCCCGACAACCCAAGCCTGCTGGAGACCGAGGCCCTGCTCGCGCGACTGCGCGCCACGGCAGAGGCGCCCTATCTGATAGAGGGCACCCAGCTGGTGATTTCCGTCAGTGTCGGCGTCGCCATGTATCCCAAGGACGGGAAATGCCCAGCATCCCTGCTGAGCAATGCCGAGGCCGCCATGCAGATGGCCAAGAGCCGCGGCCGCAGTTTCTCCCAGTTCTACACGCCAGCGCTTGAGAGCCGCGCAACACGCATGCTGATGCAGGAGCAGATGCTGCGCAACGCCGTGGAACGCGGCGAGTTCGAGCTGCATTACCAGCCGCAGACCCTGATGCAGACAGGCGAGCTTGCAGGCTTCGAAGCCCTGGTGCGCTGGAGGCACCCGCACCGTGGCCTGGTCTCGCCCGACGAATTCATCGGCTTTGCCGAGAACCGGGGGCTGATCGCGGCCGTGGATCGCTGGGTGCTCAATCAGGCCTGCCGTCAGGCCCATGCCTGGCAGCAACAGGGTTTTCCCGCCATCCCCGTGGCCGTCAACCTGTCGGCACAGGAGTTCCGCCAGCGCGATGTCGTCAAGGAAGTGGCCCAGGCTCTGGCCGACACGGGGCTGGAAGCCTGCTATCTGCATATCGAAGTGACAGAAACCACGCTGATGCTTTCGGGCAACCAGATGCAGCAGACCCTGCATGCCCTCAAGGCGCTGGGGGTGGGCCTGGCCATCGACGACTTCGGCACCGGCTACTCGTCTCTCGCCTATCTGCGCAAGCACCCCATAGACAGGCTCAAGATCGACCGCTCATTCGTGACCGATCTGCCACACAACCCGGATGCCGCCGCCATCGTCAATGCCATCGTGCAGATGGGCCAGAGTCTGCATCTGGAGATTCTGGCCGAGGGTGTGGAAAGCACTGAACAGCTGGACATGCTCAGAGAGATGGGCTGTGCCATGATGCAAGGGTTTCTCGTGTCAGCGCCATTACCTGCCGAGCAGGCTTCGGCATGGATGTCGCAACACTGTCAACTGCTACAAAGACAATAGTGCATG
>Ga0067045_1029906_pt1 | contig 17668 bp, 14 predicted proteins | sample TerdegcTABiofilm_FD_59184 | JGI IMG/M metagenome (GOLD analysis project Ga0067045, IMG submission 59184) | Combined Assembly of (Gp0054472, Gp0054536) Wastewater bioreactor microbial communities from Singapore -Terephthalate degrading... | reverse complement strand
CCCGCCGCACCGCAAGCCGTCAGTATTTGCCCCGAATATGGCAGGCCACCTCGCGTTCGTAGAACCGCCCCAAGCGGTTGTGCAATTCGCCGGAAAGCGGCGGCAAATCGCTCGCGGCGGCGTTGGACCGAGCCTGATCCGGCCTGCGCGCCCCGGGAATGACCGTCGTCACCGCGGAAAAGTCCAAACACCATCGCAAGGCCGCCTGAGCCAAGCTCGTGCCGGCGGGAAACCACGGCCGCATGCGCTCCACTAGCTCCAGGCCCTTCTCGAACGGCAATCCGGCGAACGTTTCGCCCACGTTGAATTTCTCGCCGTCGCGATTGAAATTGCGATGATCGGTGGGGGCGAATCGGGTGTCGCGGGTGAACTTGCCCGCCAACAATCCGCTGGCCAACGGCAGCCGAACGATGATCGCCACCCCCTTCGCCTTGGCTTCGTCGAAAAGCTCGTCGATGGGCTTTTGGCGGAAGATATTGAAGATGATTTGCAGCGACGCCATGCCTTCCACGCCGAGGCAAAAACGCGCCTCCTCGACGCTTTCCACGCTGGCGCCGAAGGCCTTGATCTTGCCTTCCTCGCGCAGTTCGCGGAGGGCGTCGAAAATCGGCGTATCGCGCATCGCCTCCAAGGGCAGGCTGTGCGTTTGCGTCAAATCCAAGGCGTCCACGCCCAGCCGGCGAAGCGAGTCCTCGGTATGCCGCCGGACGACGTCGCGGGTGAAATTGGCGGGCCAACCCGGCTCGGGGTGACGCCCCAACTTGGTGGCCACGAAGAAGCGATCGCGATCGGACCTGCCCCGGAGGAACCGGCCGATCAGGCTTTCGCTGCGTCCCAAGCCGTAGATGTCGGCGGTGTCGAGGAAGGTGATGCCGGCATCGGCGGCCGCGGCAAGGGTATCCAAGGCCTCTTGTTCGGGCACGTCGCCCCACTCCGTGCCGCCCAATTGCCAGGTTCCCAGCCCGATTTCGGAAACTGCTCGCTGCAAACAAGGAAACAAACGCTCTTTCACGCGGACCTCCCTTTTTCCTCTGGTGCGCCCGATACCCGTCCGATCATGCCAAATCCATTATCTTGCGGAATATACCGGAAGCATATTCTGTCCGATGCCGGCGGAGGAGGACATCCCCCCGGCCGCCGGGTCGTGCCCCGCTCGGCTCTCCGCTGCGGCGAAGCCCGACTCCGCGTCATTCGCACGCCGGCGCGACATCGACATGACGCAGGATCCGCGCGACCGGATGCGGGCGGTCCAGCGGGTTCTGGCCGCTGGCAGCGGGGGACTCTACAATAAACAGCTTGTTATTGCGGCCGTTCTCAACGGCGCGTCGCGGACGCTCGTGGGGGCGTTTTCGAGGTGGGCCGGTCCCCGCCGTTGCGGACCTCGCCGGCCCGGTCTCGCGTGTCTTCAAAAACAGGACTTTCGCCATGCGTTCCGATCAAGTCAAACTGGGGGCGGCCCGTGCGCCGCATCGCAGCCTGCTACGTGCCACCGGCGTGCAGGACGACGATTTTCGCAAGCCGTTCATCGCCGTCTGCAATAGCTATGTGGACATCATCCCCGGGCACGTTCACCTGAACGAGGTCGGGCAGTTCGTCAAGGAGTGCGTCCGCGCGGCGGGCGGCGTGCCCTTCGTCTTCAACACCATCGGCGTGGACGACGGCATTGCGATGGGTCACACCGGCATGAAGTATTCGCTCCCCAGCCGGGAATTGATCGCGGACTGCGTGGAGACCATGCTCGAGGCCCATTGCTTCGACGGCATGATCTGCATCCCGAATTGCGACAAGATCGTGCCCGGCATGTTGATGGCCGCCGTGCGCTGCAACATCCCCACGATCTTCGTCAGCGGCGGCCCCATGGAGGCGGGACGCCTTCCCGACGGACGCAAGGTCGATCTGATCGACGTATTCGTGGGCGCGGCGGCCCGGCAGGACGGAAAAATCAGCGAGGAGGAATTGCTGGAACTGGAAAAGGCCGGCTGCCCCACCTGCGGTTCGTGCTCGGGAATGTTTACCGCCAACAGCATGAACTGCCTATGCGAGGCCTTGGGGATGGCCTTGCCCGGCAACGGCACGCTGGTGGCCACCAGCGCCGAGCGACGGCGCCTGTTCCGCCGCGCTGCCGAGCGGATCGTGCAAATGGTGCTGGAGTTCGAGAAGCACGGCCCCGGCCGTGGGCTTCTGCCGCGGGAAATCGTCACCACGCAGTCCGTGGACAACGCCATGATCCTGGATATGGCGATGGGCGGAAGCACGAACACCGTCTTGCACATGCTGGCCATCGCCCGCGAGGCCGGCATCGAATACGACATCCATCGCATCGACGAGCTGAGCCGCCGCACGCCGAACATCTGCCGCGTGGCCCCCAGCAGTCACTATCACGTGGAGGACGTTCACAATTCCGGCGGAATCCACACCATTCTGGGAGCCTTGGAACGCGGCCGGCCCGGTTTGCTGAACCTCGATTGCCCCACGGTGACCGGCAAGACGTTGGGCGAGAATATCGCCGAGTACGACATTCGCCGCACGACCGCCGCGCAAGAGGCCCTGGCGATGGCCGCCGTCACCGCTCGCGGGGAACGCAACGTCCGCGGCATGAGCGTGGAACGTACGTTCGGCGACGTCCGCGAGCTGAAAGACGAGGAGTTGGGCTTCGATCCGTACGATTGCGTCCGCGAAGTCGAGAACGCTTACAGTCCGGAGGGCGGGTTGGCCATTCTGTACGGCAATTTGGCCCCTCGCGGCGCCGTCGTGAAAACGGCCGGGGTGTTGCCGCAGATGCTCCGCCACACGGGCCCGGCCGTCATTTTCGAGTCTGAGACCGAAGCGTATCAGGGGATCGTGAACGGCAAGGTCAAGGCCGGGGACGTGGTGGTGATTCGCTACGAAGGCCCCAAAGGCGGGCCAGGCATGCAGGAAATGCTCGCCCCCACCACGGCCATCAAGGGCATGAAGTTGGACGATAAGGTGGCGTTGATCACCGACGGACGGTTCTCGGGCGGCACGGCGGGAGCCTGCATCGGCCACGTCAGCCCGGAGGCCGCCGCGGGCGGTCCGATCGCCCTGCTTCGCCCCGGCGACATGATCGAAATCGACATCCCCAAGCGAACGCTCAACGTGCTCCTCAGCGAGGAGGAGCTGGCCGCGCGGCTCAAGGAATGGAAGGCCCCGCCGCCCCGCTTCACCAAGGGCTATCTCGCCAGGTACACGCGAATGGCCACGAGCGCCGATACCGGCGCCGTCCTCCGTTGGGACTGATTGCGCCCCGCGGCACAGCCATCCATCATCCGGTTCGCGTAACAATAGTTTTTGGGACGTAAGCTTCCGTCGGGCCGAGGCGGAGTTCTCACGCTCCCTTCGCGCATTCCTCGATCTCGGGTGCATACCTCCATGTCCGATTCCCATGCCGATTTTGATGACCGCTCTCGCTCCTTGCTGCGCGACGGCGACGCCGTTCCCGACGATTTGGTCCTGCAAGGTCCGGGTCCCGAGGGCACGCTGCCTTTGAGCGACGAGCTGCTGCGCTATGAACCGAGCGGCCATGTTTTCGGGATGAGTCAAGACGCGGGCATGGGCTGGGATCCTGCGCGGACCGACGCCCCGCCGTACGTGATCCTGAGTACGATGGGCGGGTTGAGGGAGCCTTCGGGTCGCCCCATCGCCTTGGGATACCATACCGGCCACTTCGAGCTGGACGCCGCGGTCCGCGAGGCCGCCGAGGAGTTCTCCCGCGCCGGCGCGATCCCCCACGCCGGATTCTGCTCGGATCCCTGCGACGGTCGGACCCAGGGCACGCCCGGCATGTTCGACAGCCTCCCCTACCGCAACGACGCGGCCGTGATCTTTCGTCGCTTGGCGCGCTCCATTCCGCGGGCCAAGGGCGTGCTCGGCATCGCCTCGTGCGACAAGGGCTTGCCCGCCATGATGATGGCCCTGGCAGGGCTGCCGCACCACGCCTGCGCGATCATGCCGGGCGGAGTGATGCTTCCCACGACCGGACCCGAGAACACGGCTTACGTCCAGTCGCTGGGCGCCCGATATGCGAGGCAGGAAATCACCCTGGACGCCGCCCGATCGGCGGCGTGTCATGCGTGCGCCTCACCGGGAGGGGGCTGTCAATTCTTGGGCACGGCCGCCACTTCGCAGGTGGTGGCGGAAGCCCTCGGCTTGACGCTCCCGCACGCCGCTCTGTCGCCGTCCGGCCAGAGCATTTGGCGGGAATTGGCGCGGCGGACCGCCCGCGCCGTGATGTTGTTGACCGAGCGAGGCGTGACGGTCCGGGACATCGTGACCGAGGACGCCCTGCACAACGCCATGGTCGTTCATGCGGCCTTCGGCGGCTCGACGAATCTGATCCTACACTTGCCCGCCGTGGCTTTCGCCGCAGGTATCCGCCGTCCCGCTCTCGACGACTGGGAGCAGGTCAATCGCCGGGTGCCCCGACTGGTGGATGTCCTTCCCAACGGTCCCAACAACTACCCCACGTTGTATGTCTACCTGGCTGGAGGCGTGCCCGAGGTCATGCTGCACCTCCGTGACCTGGGTTTGTTGCGGACCCACGCCTTGACCGTGACGGGGAGGACGCTGGGGGAAAATCTGGAATGGTGGGCAAATTCGCCGCGCCGCGCTCGATTGCGAGAACGCCTGGAGCGGGAGGCGGGCGTCAAGCCCGAGGATGTCATTCTTTCTCCCGATGCGGCCCGTGCGGCGGGCATCACCTCCACGACTTGTTTTCCGCGGGGCAATCTGGCGCCGGAGGGTTCCGTAGTCAAGAGCACGGCCATCGATCCAGGCTTGTTGGACGAACACGGCGTGTACCACAAAGTGGGACCCGCGCGCGTCTTCACCAGCGAGTCCGAGGCGGTGGCCGCCGTGAAAGGGCAAGGGGATCGCCCCGTCCGGCCCGGGGACATCGTCGTGCTGATCGGGCGGGGACCGCTCGGCTCCGGCATGGAGGAGACCTATCAACTCACCTCCGCTCTGCGATACCTCTCATGGGGACGTGAATGCGCGATTCTGACCGATGCGCGTTTTTCCGGCGTGAGCACGGGAGCCTGCATCGGATTGATCGCCCCGGAGGCTTTGGCCGGCGGGCCGGTGGGAAAGCTCCGGGACGGCGACCGGATTCGGATCCGGATCGACACGCGACGTTTGGAAGGCTCGGTCGATGTGGTGGGCGACGCCGACGAGGCTTGGTTGCCGGAAACGGCCGCGGCGAAACTGGCCGCGCGACCGCCGCACCCTGACTTGCGCCCGGACCCCCTCTTGCCGGAGGACACCCGGCTCTGGGCGATCCTCCAGCAATGCAGCGGCGGTCCGTGGTCCGGTTGCGTATTCGATCTCGAGAAGATCCGGGCTAAGCTGTCGGACTGACATCCCGGCTGAGGCCTTCCGCAGGGCGCGGCCCGGTCACTTCAGCCGGTCCGGTTTCTTCCTGCGGCTGGGGAGCCGTTTGTCCGCCGAACCGTCGGCGAAAGGCGTTTGCAATCAGGTCGGCGGCCGCCTCGTTGCCCCATCGCTCCACGTTCAGCACCAAGTCGTAGCAATGGGGATCGGCCACGTCACGGTGGAAGAATCGGGCGACGAATTCCCGGCGTCCCTCCTCCCATTCCCGAATCAGCCGTCTCGCCTCGGATTCGCTCACCTGGTGATCACGGCGGACCCTGGCAATGCGAAAGCGTTCGGAAGCGACCAAGCGAACGGAAAGGCTTTTCTCGGCCGGCAGAATAAAATTGATTCCCCGTCCCACGAAGACCGCATGTTCGCGTTTGGCCGCCTCCGTGACGACCTTTTCCAGGCAGGTCAGGAACTTGTCGGTCGGAATGAGGTGGGCGTCCAACCACGTCCCCAGCATGTCGCGGATCCAGTTTCCCCGGGTTTCATCGACGGCCTCAAGCAGGGAGTGTTCCACGCAATAACGCTCGGCGATGAGCTTGATAACCTCCTTGTCGATGACGGGAAACCCCAGTCGCTGACCGACCAGCAGGGCCACCTCCTCCGCCCCGCAGCCCGCCTCCCGAGAAATGACCACGTGCTCTTTGTAGCCGGGCGTGGGCGAGTGCGGCCGATCGACGCGGAGCAAATGCTCCGCCACTCGTTGAGCGACGTCCCAGCGTCGCATTTCGCGCTCGGCCTGGGCCGAGACCCTCGGTTCGCGCAAATCCGTCATGGCACCCCTCCCATAGGCAAGAGAAGAAAAACGGTCGCAATAGGCTATGTGATAGGGGGAGACGAATCCCCCTCCGCCTTTCGCCGCTCGGTGCCGATGAGGCCGGATTCTCAGGCGCCCCTATTATACCATGGCGAAGCGAAAAGCCACGGAAAAATCTACGCGGAACCCGGGGTGCTCCGCGCGTCCAGCCACTGGATCAAGTCCGCCAAGACCGCATCTCTTTCCGGCTCACTGATGACCTCGTGGTAGAGACCGGGATAGATGCGCAGCGTCTTGTCGGGCGAGGGGGATCGCTCGTGAAAATCCCGTGCCCCGGAGGCGGCGGATAGCTTATCAGCCCCGCCCTGGAGAAAGAGATAGGGCAAGTCGAACTTGGCAGCCGCCTGCTCCAACTTGGCCGGCAAATCCAGGATTTCCACCGCCGTGCGCACAGGAAAGCGTCCGCGGTAGACCAACGGGTCCTCACGGAGGGCCCGAATCACATCGGGGTTGCGCGACACGGCATGGGCGCCCAACCGTTCCGCCGTTCGCAGCCGCGCCAGGCGAAAGCCGGGCCACAGGTAACTGAGCAGGCGAGCCACGGAGCGAAGCGGAGGCAGGACCCTCGCGGCGATGCGGATGGGGGGACCGCTCAAAACGGCGCCCCGAACCGGCGGCCGGCGCGTTGCCGCGTGAAGGATCAGCACCCCGGCCCCCATGCTATGGCCGAAGAGGAAGTCCGGGGCGCGACCGCGACGTTCTCGCCACTGACGGAGAACGCCGTCGAAATCTTCCACCAACGTCTCGATCCGCTCGATGTACAGCCGGGGGCCTTCGGAGCGACCGTGGCCGCGGTGGTCGATCATCTGCAAGGCGTATCCCGCGGCGTTGAGGCGAGCGGCCAACTCGGCGTATCGCCCGCAATGCTCCAAAAGGCCGTGCAACCCCAAGATCTCGCCGCGAATGGGGCCCGACGGCTCCCAGCGGCGGGAAAACAGAGTCGTACCGTCCTGGGTGGTGAAAGTGGAGGTTGATTCGCTCATGGCGGCGGGCTTGCGATCGGAAGGCGTGCTGCGACAGCGACCGGGAACAGGCTTATTCGCCGATGATTTTAATCAATACCCGCTTGGGGCGCCTCCCGTCGAACTCGCCGTAGAAGATTTGCTCCCACGGCCCGAAATCGAGTCGCCCGTTGGTGACCGCCACGACCACCTCGCGCCCCATGATCTGCCGCTTGTGGTGCGCGTCGCCGTTGTCCTCACCCGTGCGGTTGTGTTGGTAGGCCTGCGGCGAGGGATCGAAGGGGGCAAGTTTTTCCAGCCATCGCTTATAGTCTTGGTGCAGTCCCGGCTCATCGTCGTTGATGAAGACGCTAGCCGTGATGTGCATGGCGTTGACGAGGCAGAGTCCCTCGCGGATGCCGCTCTTCTCCACGGCGGCTTGGACTTGCCGCGTAATGTTGATGAAGTCCATCCGCTGGGGAACGTTGAACGTCAGGTATTCCGTGTGCGATTTCATGAGAGGATATCCGTGACTGCCCAGCCGGCACTCTCGACCGAAGCCGGCGCGAAGCCCGCCGCCCTCGCCGCCCTAATCGCAAGGTACGGACAAAGGCCCCGGCACGCAAGTACCGGAGTTCGCGAGTGCAAGCCGGGGGAGCGGCGCGCCGTCGGCGTGAGCAGGTAGCGGAGCGGGTAGAAGGCCGTCGCCGGCCCGCACCGGCCGCGTCGAAGGAAACGGCTCCCCCTGCCGGATCGGCGCGGCCTGCACGCCTCTCATGCGTGGACCAGTTCCCGCGAAGCACGGCGGCGTTCGCGTGCCGCGGTCGTATCGGCCACCAAACGCATCGTCACCGCCCATTGGCCGTTCTCGTCCGGGCGAACAAGCCAGTATGGTTGTACGGCGACCGACTGATGCACCAACTCGAAGCCGCCCTCCGATTGGCTGACCGTCTCGACGGGAAAGGCGCGAATGCCGCCGGGAACGGAGATCAGGAGTCGCAGGTCGATCCCTTGCCAGCCGTCGATCAAGCCCAAGCCGGCGGTTTCGGCCAAGTGCACGCGCGTGCCGAGGTGTCCGAGCCGCTTTCCGAAGGGGTCCACGAAATAGCGATCCTCGGCCCCGCCGGGCAGACCCGCGAAATTGAACTCCACGGCGAATTGGCAGGCGAAATGGGGGGGAAGATTCTCCAGCCGATACGCGATCTCCAAAACGGAACTGCCTTCGCTGAGGAGGACGGCCTTGGTCAGCCGAATGGATTGTCCCGCCGCCGTGCCTTGTCGTGACATCATCACGCGAACGCGGTCGGGATTGGCGTGGATGGCGGCCTCGTACGGCGCCGTGTGAAAATCGCTGACGAGAACGGCTTCGCCCGCTTCCACCGCCTCCGGCGTGGTATCCGGATTGAAGAACAGATCGACCAAGCTCTTGCGCGGGTAGCGATCGTAACGCACGTGCCGGTCGAGATCGGCCTGTTTGAAAACGACCCGATCATGAATGCTGGCGCAACCCGCGTCGCCGCGATGCTCGCCTTGAAGAACCTTCTGATGATAGGCTTCAGGCCGCCGCATAATGCCGGCTCCCAGGTTCAGCCGGATTTCACGGACGTCCAGCTCGTACATCATGCCGCCTTCATGCGGGGCCAGGAACGCCGCGAACTGATCGTTGGCCAGCCGGATTTCCGGCTCACCGTCGAAGTTGTAATCCTCCGCCCGGGCATCCACCCAGACCTCGCTTTGGCGGGACCATTTCTCCAGAATCGTGTCGGCGGCGATCAGGTGATGGTAGATCGCATTGCGGAGGTGCGGCAAGTAAATGCCGCCGAAAGCCCCGTGCCAATAGGGGCAATTGCACTGGCCGCGGTAAAGGTGGAGCTGCGCCTCGCGAAGATCGGGATTGGCGGAATCCGCTTGCAGAGCCGATTGGAGGCGGCGGCTGACGTTCATCATGCGGGCGTACATTTCATCCGCTTCCCGGTACTTGACCCGGAAGTTCCGCCAGAATCCGCCTCGGAGGAAGGGCCGGATGCGCTGCCACCGCGGATCGTGCTCCATCTCGCGGCGAACGGACTCCAGCTCCAATTGCCGGGAAACGGGCAACGCCCACTCCGTCATTTCACGGTAGCTGCAATCCGGCAGATACACCTTGCCCCGGGGAGCGACTTGGTCGTAAACCTCGCCCAAGGTGGACACGCGGAGCCAGTCGGCGTTGGCCGACAAGGCGTCGAAGAACCGCTCCAGCCAGCGGTCGTGATAGACGTGTTTTTTGGTCTCGGGCCAGGTGCCGAACTTTTCCCCGTCGTCGCCGAAAACGACCACGGCGCCGGGCCGTCGCTCCGCCAAAGCGCGGACGTGATCGATGGTAGCTTGCGGGTCGGCGAAGGGAATGGTGTAGCGAAGGCGTTCGCTGCCGGGAAAGACCGCCATCAAGCGACCTTCGTCCTCGGTCAAATAGTAACCGTCCAGTTCCTCGTCACGGAGTCCGGCGGCTTTGAAGTGGTAGTCGTCCAGCACGGCGTACTCGATTCCCGCGTCCGCCACGTCCCGCGTGAAGGATTGTTCCCACACGCGTTCGGGAAACCACATGCCGCGGACCTCGGCCCCCAGGCGATCGCGAAGCCACTTGGTATAGCGGCGAATCTGACCGATGCGATCCGCGGAGGGGATCATCGCCAGAATCGGTTCGTAAAAAGGACCGCCGATGATCTCGATCCGGCCTTCCCGAAGCAAGGAACGAACCCAGTCGAGGTAGCCGGGCTGGTTCTGTTCCAGCCACTCCATCAGGGGACCGCTGGTGTGGAGGGAAATCTTGATGCCCGGATAACGAGCGAAGACCTCCAAAAAGGGTCGATAGCTGTCTTCGTAAGCCTGACGGAAAACGTGGTCGAAGTTGCCGATGGGTTGGTGATTGTGTAGGAGCAAAACGAGGTGGGCCGTCGGTGTCATCGCAGTTGCTTCACACGGGGCTAGGGGTCAGGGTGGTACCTTGCGAGCGGCACCTGCCGCAAGCAACCTCTCTTGTTATGGCATCGGCAATCTCTCGCTGGTCACTTCAGTTTGCCTAATCGATTCATCTTCAAATTTGGAGGGCCTTGCAAGGGTTTGCCTCAACTCCTGGGCCGCTTGTTCCGGATAAACCGGATTGATGTGGAACCCGCTTCCCCATTCGAACCCCGCCGCCCGCGCAAACGCCGGCAAGACCTCGATGTGCCAGTGGTAATGTTCCAAAGGCGGTCCGCCCAAGGGTGCGGTGTGAAACACGAGGTTGTACGCGGGCGGGCGGACGGCCGTTTCCACCGCCTTCAAAACCTTGGGCAGAACGTCGGCCAGGTCGCGGATTTCGTCGTCCGTAATCGCCGAAAAGTGCGATGCATGCCGGTTCGGCAGGATCCATGTCTCGTAACCGAATCGGGACGCGAACGGGCAAAAGGCTGTGAAGCGGTCGGAAACCAGGACGCCTCGGGGCGAGACGCCCTCCGAACGCAACATCCGGCAAAAGACACATCGTCCCGATGCGTCAAACCGCGCCTTCGCTCCCTGCAATTCCGCCGCTTGAAGGGTGGGAATCATGGGCAGGGCGATGAGCTGGCTGTGCACGTGCTCCAAGGATGCCCCCGCCTCGGCTCCCATATTCTTGAAGAGCATGACCGACGACAGCCCGGGATGGGACTCCAAGGCCTGAAAACGCCGACGATACGTTTGCAACACCAGGATGATTTCGTCCCCCGTCAGTTGCGTCAGACTGGAGACGTGCCGCGGAGATTCGATGATGACCTCGTGGATGCCCTGCCCCGGTCCGGCCTGGTGAAGTCCGTCGTCGCGGTCGGTGATTTCACCGCATTCGGCCTCCCAAACGGCGGGGAATTTGTTGGGCACGACACGGATTTTCCAGCCCGGCCCGTTCGGCGACGAATGCGGTTCACGAACACATAGGACCTCACCAGGGGTCTCGCTCTCGTTCCCCTCACAGAACGGACACAAACGGCCGGCCGATCGCCGCGGGGCGATTTCGAAGTCTTGCGGGCGGCGGCCCCGGTTGTCCGCGATGATCACCCAGCGATCGACGACGGGATCTTTGCGCAACTCGGGCATGATGATCCTCAAGCAGGGAAATACCCTTATTATCCGCACCGTTTGCTTTTTGGGAACGCCGCTTCTATCCTGATCGTACCGCCGCCGGCCATAGGCCGCGCGTCGCTTTCACGCTCGACCGTGCCCCTTGCATCGGCGGAATGCAGGGGTGTCGGGATCTTCGTCTTGGCAAGCAACGCTTTACCGACGACAAACTCAAGGAGCAACACTGCCGTGGAGATTTTTGGAAGCGAAGGATTCCTTCTGAACCGGGTTCGTTATTCGGCCCTTGGTGCGACGGTTTGCATGTGCTTGCTGTTCGCGGGGATTTCACCCCCCTGCCGAGCGGAAGGGCAAGCCGTCCCGGACGACGCCTTGCCGGACGCTCGCCCGGTACCCATCCTCCAAGTCATCCCTCTTCCGTACGATCAGGCGGCGTTCGTCTTGGCGGACGGCCGGGAATTGACCCGCTTCCATTTCGGTCCGCAATTGCAACGGCCGTTTCTATTTCCGCTGGGCGGGCCCGGCGGACGGTCCTTGACTCGAATGGGACACCCCCACGACCCCGTGACGCACAGCCACCACAATTCCGTTTGGATGTCCCATCAAAACCTGGCCGGCGAAGACTTTTGGAAGGACGGGCCGGGACCGCGAATCCGATGCCGCAATATCTTGCGCTACGAAGACGCGATCGGCGACGCCGTCGATTCCCCTGCCGAGGCGTGGCTCTTGGCCGACCTGGAATGGACGGCCTCCGACGGTTCTCCCCTGCTGCGAGAACGCCGCCGCGTGGCGGTGCGAGTTGCCGCCCCGAGCGGGAGTGCGGCTTGGCTTCGCGACGCATCGGCCCCGCCGCACTTTCTGGTCCTTTGGGATAGCGAATTCCGGTGTCCCGGCGACGCCAACGTCATCTTCAACGCCACCCCCTTCGGCTTGATGGCCGTCCGCATGGCGAAAACGATCGGGGTACGGGACGGCGGGGGACGCATCCTCGACAGCGAAGGCCGACGCAATGAGGCCGAGATCTTCCGAAAACCGGCACGCTGGGTGGATTACAGCGGTCCGATCGGACCGGGCGAACGGGCGGGGGTCTCCCTCTTCGATCATCCCCTCAATCCCGGCCATCCCACGCCCTTTCATGTGCGAGATGACGGTTGGATGGGGGCCTGCCTGACGCTCAACGGTCCGGTCGAAGTGACCCCCGACAAGCCGCTGCGACTGCGTTACGGCCTTTGGGTTCACGGCGGAGTCCCGAATCGGGAAGCGGTGGAAAGCGTCTGGCGGCCGTTCGCCGAGGAGCCGCTCCCCAGCCTGAACCCGTGACCCAGAAGCTTCAGTCGTGTCGCGTACTGCGGCCCTGGGGCTGGAGGGGCTTGCACTTCAAAAACCTGCCCGCCGCGGTACCAAACTCGGCCAAGCGACCGAAAGCAATTCGGAGCTAGCGCGCAAAAAAAAGGCGCACGCCGTGTCGCTTGCGCCTGAGAACCGAAATGGAAACTGCTTGGCCGCGGAGCTAAGCCGACGCAGTCCCTGGAGCGCCGGGCCAAACTCCCAGAAGAAGGCTGGAGAACGTATTCCCGCGTCCGCCGATCGCTCGCCGCTGGATTAATAAAGAGACGCTCTAGAGGCAACTTGGATGAGGCTCATCACTCGTCTTCTTCCTCATCTTCCTCGTCATCCTCATCCCAATCGTCGTCTTCATCTTCTTCATCGTCCCAGTCTTCTTCTTCGTCCTCCTCCTCTTCCTCCTCCTCTTCTTCGTCCCAGTCGTCCTCTTCTAGTTCCTCGTCCTCTTCATCCCAATCCTCTTCATCTTCGTCCCATTCCTCGTCTTCTTCGTCCTCTTCCCAATCCTCATCATCGTCATCCCATTCCTCGTCATCATCGTCCCAGTCGTCATCTTCTTCCTCTTCTTCGTCTTCATCCTGGGCGAGGACTAAGGGCAGGGTCGAGCCGAGCTTGTGCTCGCAAAGGGCCGGTCCGCCTGAACCGAGTTCACTCTCTAGAATCCATTCCGCCTTGGCCTTGGTCATGATTTTCACGAGATCACCCCCGTACTGGTACTTGAGTCGTTACCGTTATGTGCTTGTCCGAAGGTTTTGAAGACCTTCCCGTTTACGATTGTTGCTGTACTTCGGGCGGGAAACCGGCCCCCCCGGAAATTTGCCGCACCACCGTCCCGGTTGCGGCGGAGCGAGTAAGTATACTGGCTATTTTTCGTCGGCAAAGCCCTCCTCACTTTTGTCCGGTTTCACCTCGGAAGACACCGTCGTGGAACGTTTTGAGACCGATGAACAACGATATTCGGGATAGGGCAGGTCGTCCAGTCCACGCAGCCCGAACAGCTCCAGGAAACGCGTCGTGGTACCGTAGAGGTAGGGACGCCCCAATTCCTCGGACCGCCCCACGACGCGGACCAGCCCGCGATCCATCAATTGTCGAATGATTTCGCCGCACTGCACGCCGCGGATGGATTCCAGTTCCGCCCGCAAGATCGGTTGCTTGTACGCCACCACGGCCAAGGTTTCCAAGGCGGGGGGCGACAATCGCAATTCGATCGGTTCCCGGTAGCGGCGGGTCAACCACGGGGCGAACGCAGCCCGGGTCCGCAATTGCAGCCCGCCGCCGACCTCCACCACGCAAAAGGCACAGCCTTCCTCATCGTATAAGCGGTTGAGGCGTCGCACCAACGCCCGGACCAACGCACCGCTCTCCATGCCGGACAATTGCGCGATCTTTCGGATCGGCAACGGCTCCCGCGCTAGGAAAAGCACGGCCTCGATCCGCCGAATCTCCTCGTTTCTGGGGGCATCGCCGGGCGCATGCTCGACGTCGTCGTCCGTGCCGGCTCGTACCGAACCGACCCCTTGCCGCGCTCGGCCGCGCGACGACTCGCGGATTCCGACGGTCTCCGCCCGACAACCCGTCCACAAATTGGGGCGGAGCCACGGCATGGCATAGCGGTTGAAAATCATTCCGGATTTCGCATAGCGCGTCCGCTTGAAACACAGAATACAATCTAGCGCGCCGCCGACGGTTGGGCAAGGGTTCCGGCCCCCGCCGCGAATCCGCCGGGAAAAGAAGAGCGGCTCACATCCCCTGCCTTGCCTGGGCCGCCTCGATTTGGGAGAGGACTTGTAGCATCGCCATTTCGGGATGCTCCGCCACGGCCTCCCAGTGCCGCACCATCCCCGGCTGCCCGGCCACGGCGGTATCGCAATAGAAGCGATACAGGCGTCCGTCGGCTCCCCACTTTTCCATCCGGTAGTAGACGGCTCCCAACGACTGGAGCCGTTGCTCCAAGTCGGTGGTGGGCACTCCGGGATTGGGAGTCGGCGTCTCCGCGGAACTCGTCGCCGAGACTTGAGGCGGCTCGCCGAACGCGGTCTGCCGGGTACCCGGCGGGGCATAACCCGGCCCAACCGAATTGCGGTCCGGCCAGCCTTCCACCGAAGTTTCGTATGACGGATTGCGGTACCCGGGTCGCAAGCCCTCCTCGACCGAACTTTGCCACGGCGCGTATCCCGCCGGGGACGATTCCGAGGCGCGGCCCGGGGTTGCGATGGCTTGGACGGCCGAGTCGCTGCCGCCGTCATTCGGTTGGAACCCGCCGGCCCAGCCTTCGGCCATGCCGGCGCTGCCCGGCTCCGCAAGGATGGGGGCTGACCTCCCCTGCGTTTGGAGCGTCGCGTCCCGGTTCGTCGTTCCCAAGGACATCGGTGGTGTGCTTATTGTTTCGTCCGAGGAGTTCGGTCGCGAGAGCTCCGCCGCGGCAGGCCCGCCGTCGTACGCATTGGGCCAAACCAGCCGACACACGGACGGGAAGACGGCTGCCGTCACGGGAAGCACCACAAAAATCCCCAACAATAGCAGCCCGCGTAACGTCTGACCGAAGTCGTTCCGTGCTTCCAAAACCGAGGCTCCTTCCCCTGGGGAGTGTGCGGACCGACTCTCGGCCGCCCTCGCGACTCCGCGACACCGAACTCGGATCCTCCTTCTTCCGATGGGGGCATCTTACGCTATTTGGCCGAAAAGCCACAACACCAATGCTCGGCCCCAGGCGACCGACTGCTCCGAACGGCGGAACACTCGGAACCGGCGTTTCGCACGAACCTTTTCCCCGGTGCGTTGACCCCTGCCTGCGACGAAGGTAACCGGAACCTTGCCGCGGGGCGCGGCCGCGGACGCGATCTTGCGATTGCAAACAGCCATCCGATACCCTGAAGGAAGGCGGCTGGATTGATCGTGCACGTCGTCACACGCCGCAGCGCGATCCATGACCGCGGAGCTTCCTCATGTTTTTGGTTCTGCAAAAACTCTCCCCCCGTCGCCGAACGTTGAAAGATATCCCGAGACTTGGGCTTAGTGGCGACGGCTGGCGCCGATCCCGCGGAGATTGGACCCTCGGCCGAGCGATACGGCGATGGCTGCCTCTTCCCTTGTCGTATCCCGCGATGTTGGTAGCCATCGTTCCGCTCTGGACCGCTTGGCCGACCGAGTTCGCGAATCCGATCTGCCGGGCGGCCGTCTCCCAGGAAATTCCCGACAGCGGGCCGGGACAAGCACCGGAAAACCTTGCGGCGGATCGGGAGACCGGCGACGTCGCCGACCGGGTACGAACTTGGATCGAGCAACTGGACGCCCCGCTTCGTTCCCAACGGGATGCCGCGGAACAGGCCCTGCGCGAGGGCGGGCCGAGTTTGCTCGAGATTTTGCCCCCGGCGGAGGAGGCGTCTTCCGCCGAGCGGCGCCTGCGGTTGGAGCGGATTTGGCAATCCTTGGCCGCGGCCGCCGTCGAGCAGGCTCTCCGCGGGTCGACGATCGAATTGGCAGGTGATGGAGCATCAGCAAGCGAAATCCTGCGGCGGATTCGGCAACAGTCGGGAATCCGCTTGCAATGGGCCGTGGCGGACGCACCCGTCGCAGTGTCTTCCGACCGGCTCTCCGGCCCTTTCTGGCCGGTGTTGGACGGCCTTCTCGACACCTGGCACGCCGACCTCCAGGCCGCCGAAGAGCCGTTTGCGCTGCGGATCGTTCCGCGGCCGCCGGACAGGCCTGCCCGACTAGGAACGGCGAACTATTCGGGGGCATTCCGTCTGCAACCGACCCGGTTTCGACGCTATGCGGAATCGGACGGCACCGTCACCCTGCGGATCGGGTTGAGTGTGGAATGGGAGCCGACGCTTTGGCCGGTCGTGGTGTGGCAGGATCCGGTTTGGAACCGAGTTACCACGGTTTCGGGCGGGGAGGCGACTCCGCGTTCCGGCGGTCGCCGCGAGATCCCGCTACCGCGCATGGTGTATCCCTTGCCATTGACGACCGACTTTTCGCTTCCCGCCGGAGACACCGAGATACGCCGCTGGACCGGCCGCATCGAAGTGCTGGCGGCGGCCGTCCCGCACTCCTTCGCGTTCAACCTCCGCGCCGGAATTCCGAGGCGGCGAAGCCTAGGCGATGTCACCGTCGAGCTGGAGCGGCTGGAAACTTCCGATACCTCGGTGATCGCGACGTTGCGAGTCGAGTATCGTAACGTCGAGGTTCCGTTGAAATCGCATTTGGCGGGCGTCTTCGAAAACCCGGTGCGGCTGGAGTACCCCGACGGGACGATTTGCAGGGGTGTCATCCGTGAAACGACGGCGGAGACCGACCGCTCGGCCGTCATCCGTTACGTCTTCCGGAAGCCGGAAACTGCGCCGCCGAACTCCCCGCCGGATCGGTTGGCGGCGACGATTCCCCTCGCCGTGCGAACGGTCGCGGTGGACTACGATTTTGCGGGCGATCAACTGTCGCCCTCGGCCGGGCCGCCTTCCCTCGAAGATTCCACCCCGTGATCGGATGCGATCTCGGGTTCGCAGGGAACCTGCGATCCCGGAACAGCGCCCGTCGGCCCCCCGGAGGCGTCGCCGTCCCCGCCGGGCCCCATCATCGCCACCGGAAGCATGTTCAGAAGCTCGGCCGTCCCCAAAGGATCATCGGGGTCCAATTGCCGCAGCCGGTCGGCCACCTCCTGCGCGAGGCTTCGTTCACCGAGGAACAGCAAACATCGCACGAGGTCATGGCCGGCCTCGTGAAACGGACGATTGGCGGGTCGCGCGTACGGCAGCGTTCCGTCGAAACGATCGCCCAACGCGTTCGACACCAACTCGAAGGCGTAGCCGAGGTGCGCCCGAGCCAGGCTCCAGCGGGCCGATTCCAGCGCCAAAAGCCCTAACAGCCGGTGCGCCTCGAGCAACTCGCGGCACCCTTCCAGCAGCCACCGCAGTTCGTCCTCGGCGGCATCGATCTCTCCCAATTCCAGCATCTTGTAGACTTCTTCCATGTCTTCCCGTCGCTCGCGGACGCAAGCCGGATAGACCAGCTCGAACCCCTTTTGCCGGTCGATCGGCCGAATCCGAATTGCGGTGCGACCGGCGGGGCGGGTCGTACCCTTCGACAACCTGCGTTTGCC
>Ga0067045_1029903_pt1 | contig 17687 bp, 13 predicted proteins | sample TerdegcTABiofilm_FD_59184 | JGI IMG/M metagenome (GOLD analysis project Ga0067045, IMG submission 59184) | Combined Assembly of (Gp0054472, Gp0054536) Wastewater bioreactor microbial communities from Singapore -Terephthalate degrading... | reverse complement strand
GTCAGGGGCATGAGACGACTTTTGCCCAGGTGGTGGCGGCGCGGCTGGGCATTCCCGTCGAGCATGTCGAGATCGTCCATGGCGATACGGGTCGCGTGCCCTTTGGCATGGGAACCTATGGCTCGCGCTCCATCAGCGTGGGTGGCGCTGCCATCATGAAGGCGCTGGACAAGATCGAGGCCAAGGCCAAGAAGATCGCCGCCCACCTGATGGAGGCCAGCGATGCCGACATCGATTTCGCGGGAGGCGAGTTCACGGTGCGCGGCACCGACAGAAAGCTGCCGTTTGCCCAGATTGCGCTGACGGCCTATGTGCCGCACAACTATCCACTGGACAAGCTGGAGCCGGGGCTGGACGAGACTGCTTTCTACGACCCCACCAACTTCACCTTCCCGGCCGGCACCTATATCTGCGAGGTCGAGGTGGACCCTGCCACGGGCGTGGTGCGCGTCGACCGCTTCAGTGCCGTGGACGATTTCGGCACCATCATCAACCCCATGATCGTGGAGGGTCAGGTTCATGGCGGACTGGCCCAGGGGATAGGTCAGGCGCTGCTGGAGAACTGCGTCTACGACCGTGACTCGGGTCAGTTGCTGACCGGCAGCTTCATGGACTACGCCATGCCCCGCGCCGACGATCTGCCCGACTTCAAGCTGGGCACGGTCTGCACGCCCTGCACTCACAACCCGCTGGGCACCAAGGGCTGCGGCGAGGCCGGGGCCATAGGCTCGCCGCCCGCCGTCATCAATGCCGTGCTCGATGCCCTGCATTCCCTGGGCGTCAAGGACCTGGACATGCCTGCCAGCCCACATCGGGTGTGGGAGGCCATCGATGCTGCACGCCCCTGAGGCACCCGACTGAGAGGAAGAGAGGACAACACATATGTATGCCTTCAGTTACTCCACCCCCCGGACGCTGGATGAGGTGAGCGCTGCCAGCGGTCAGTTTCTGGCCGGCGGCCAGAGCCTGATTCCTTCCATGAAGCTGCGCCTGGCCCAGCCCGGCGCGATTGTGGATCTCAACCAGGTCGATGGCCTGGCGGGAATCCGCGTCGGCGGCGATCAGGTCGAGATCGGCGCCATGACGCGTCATGCCGATGTCGCCGCCAGCCGCGAGGTCCAGGCAGCCATTCCTGCGCTGGCCGAGTTGGCCGGCGGTATTGGCGACCGCCAGGTGCGAGCGCGCGGCACGATGGGCGGCTCGCTGGCCAATAACGACCCTGCGGCCTGCTATCCCAGTGCGGTGCTGGGTCTGGGTGCTGTCGTGGTCACCAGTCGGCGCGAGATTGCGGCAGACGACTTCTTCCAGGGCATGTACACCACGGCACTGGAAGAGGGGGAACTGATCAAGGCGGTGCGCTTTCCCGTGCCCAGAAAGGCTGCCTATATCAAGTTCAAGCAGCCCGCGTCGCGCTTTGCGCTGGTGGGCGTGTTTGTGGCGCAGACGGCGCAGGGCGTGCGCGTGGCCGTGACCGGTGCGGGACTATCGGTCTTCCGCCACGCAGGCCTGGAAGCGGCGCTCAACCAGAGTCTCACGGCGGCTGCGGCGGCTGCGGTGCCTATTGACGACAGCGAGCTCAACAGCGATCTGCACGCGAGTGCGCGCTACCGGGCGCAGCTGATCAGCGTCCTGACGCAGCGGGCGGTGGATCAACTGCTCTTTCCCTGAGCGGCTCTGTCTGAGTGGCTGCTCCTGCCTGGGCGGAGGGCAGCCTCGCCACGGGTGGGGCGAGTGGGCGGTCGGCCGGGGCGTTTGCTTGCCGTCTCCTTGCGGCAGTGTGACTGTCATAGGATGTGATTTTTGAATGAAAAGTGGCTTAATCCCTTATCAGTAAAGCGCAAGCAGCTATGAATACTGAAGTGAAAAGCGCTTTGCAGTCGGTGGATGGGCTGCTCGCCGCCTTGCAGGAGGTAGGCTATTTTGCGGACCGGCGTCTGGCCACGGCCGTGTTTCTGGCGCTCAGGCTTCAGCGGCCCCTGCTGCTGGAGGGCGAGCCGGGCGTTGGCAAGACCTCGCTGGCGCAGGCGCTGTCCCAGGTGCTGGCGCGGCAGCTGATCAGGCTGCAGTGCTATGACGGCCTGGAGCAGCGCGAAGCGCTGTATGAATGGAATTACGCCGCGCAGCTGTTGCACCTGCGCGCGGCCGAGCTGCGTGGCGCGGCGGAACTGGAAGCTGTCGAGCAGGAGGTCTATCAGCCTCGCTATCTGGTACGCCGCCCTTTGCTGCAGGCCCTGCAGGCACCTGCGCCTGGCGCGGTGCTGCTGATTGACGAGGTGGACCGGGCCGACGAGCCTTTCGAGGCATTTTTGCTCGAGTATCTGGGCGAGTACCAGGTCAGCATTCCCGAGCTCGGCGTCGTCCGTGCCCAGGTGCCGCCCGTGACCATTCTTACCAGCAATCGCACGCGCGATCTGCATGATGCGGTCAAGCGCCGCTGTCTGTACCACTGGCTGGACTACCCCGAACGCGAGCGCGAGCTGGCCATTGTCCAGTCCAAGGTGCCCGAAGCCGGGGCGGCGTTGACCGAACAGATCGCCCGTTTTGTGGACCGGCTGCGCAGCCGCCCGTTTGCCGATGCCTTCGAGCGCACACCCGGCATTGCCGAAAGCGTGGAGTGGGCCAAGGCACTGGTAGCGCTAGACACGCTGGTCATAGACCCCGAGCTGGTGCACGAGACGGCGGGCATTCTGTTCAAGCAGCGCGAAGATGTGGCGGCGCTCACTCCAGAGCGTCTGCAGCAATTGCTGGAGCCCGATGCCACAGCCTGAGCTGCAAGCGCAGTCGCCAGAGCGGCCCGCAAGCGCGAGCTGGTGGGGGGACGCGCGCAGCGGAAAACTGCCCATCAATCTGCTGGGGTTTGGCCGCGCGCTGCGCCGTGCGGGGCTGGCGGTGGATGCCGAGCGCCTGGCACTGGCCCAGCAAGGCCTGATGCTGGTGGGGATGAACCGCGAGGACGTGGCCGCCGCGCTGGAGGCCGTGTTGGTTTCACGCGAACAGGACCTGGCGGTCTTTCGCGAATTGTTTGCTGCCTACTTTCGCAATCCCGAGGTGGCCCGGCAGCTTCTGAGCCAGTTGCTGCCGGGCTCGCCGGAGGCGGCCAGGCCGCGTCACAGGCCACGTGTGCAGGAGGCCTTGTCGGCGATTCGTGCCGCACAGCAAAAGCCCGCGAGCGAGGAACTGGCGCTGGATGCCGCCATGTCGGCCAGCGACCGGCACAGGCTGCAGCATGCGGATTTCAACCAGCTCAGTGCCAGCGAGTACCGCCTGGTGCAGCAACTGGCGCGCGATATCCGCTTGCCGCTGCCCAGCTATCGCAGTCGCAGAAGCGAGCTGCGCGCCTCGGGGCTGCGTGTGCACTGGCCCGCCAGTCTGAAAGCTGCGGCAGCCACGGGCGGCGAGCTGGCAAGTCTCAAATGGCGCAGGCGCAAGCGGCTGCCCATGCCCTGGCTGGCGCTGGTCGATGTGTCGGGCTCCATGGAGCGTTATGTGCGTCTGCTGCTGGCATTTCTGCACCAGGCCACCAGCCCCCAGCGCTATCCGCAGCTGCGCCGCCATGTCTACAGCCTGGGAACCGGCCTGCAGGAGCTGGACCGGGCTTTCGCCCACCGCGACCCCGATGCCATGCTGGCCCAGCTCAATCACGACATCGATGATTTCGGCGGCGGCACCTGCCTGGGGGAATGCCTGGCGCAGCTGCGCCGGCAGCAGGCGCGCCATCTGGTGGGCAGGCGTACCCTGGTGCTGCTGGTCAGCGACGGGCTGGATACCGGCGACAGTGCGCTGCTGGAGCGGGAGCTGCAGTGGCTGGCACGGCACAGCGCGCGCATTGTCTGGCTCAACCCCTTGTTGCGCTTTGACGGGTATGCCCCGCTGGCCAAGGGCGCGCAGGTGCTGCATCGTCACAGCCATGCCATGCTGGCCGTGCACAACCTGCAGTCATTGCAGCAACTGGCTGCGCACCTGGCGAAGCTGCTGCAGCTGCCGCACCGAGATTGAAAAGGAGAACACCATGGAAATGCATGCCAGCCGCCCTCTTGCCGTGAGCCAGCAGCAGGCCTGGGAGGCGCTCAACGATCCGCAAACCTTGCAGCAATGCCTGGCCGGCTGCGAAAATTTCGAGGATGCGGGCGATGGCTCCTATGCCGTGATCATGTCCGTGAAGATCGGTCCGGTATCGGCCAAGTTCAACGGCCGAGTCACGCTGTCGGATGTGCAGCCGCCCAAGAGCTACACGATTGCCTTTGAAGGACAGGGCGGTGTGGCCGGCTTTGGCAAGGGCCAGGCCAAGGTGGATCTGACTCCCACCGATGAACGCCACTGCGAGCTGCACTACGAGGTGCAGGCCCAGGTCGGCGGCAAGATTGCCCAACTGGGCCAGCGGCTGGTCGACGGCGCTGCCAAGAGCATGGCCGAGGATTTCTTTGCGCGCTTCGAAGCCGTGATGCAGCAGCGCCACCCGAGCGAGCCGCCCGAAGACGAAGGCAGTGCGGAGGAGCTGGATACACGCTCCTGGGAGCACGACGCGGCCTCCACCAGCTACGCTCCGCTGGACGCCACACCCTCGGCGCCGCCGCGCGAATCGTCTGGCATCCCCGTCTGGGCCTGGGGCCTGGGGGCTGTCATCGTTCTGGGCGCGCTCTGGCTGCTGACTCGCTGACCAGCGCATCAATAAAAAAGCCCCTGGGCCTGAGGCCAGGGGCTTGGTGCAGGTGGCTTAGCCTTATTGAGGCTGGGCGTGGAAAGCCTTGTTGGCGATCTTCCAGCCCTGCTCGGTCTTGAGCAGCACAAAGTAGTCGGTGAAGGTCACGGCACCATGGTAGAGCGTGACCTTGGCCATGGCGGCCGTGCCCACGATGTCCAGGGAGTCGATGACGCGGCGACGCGTGGCTTCGTCGGCGGCGGGCGTGTTCTTGAAGCGCTGGCAGTAGAAGTCCAGGTCCCAGGAGGTCAGCGGGCCTTCGCGCACGGACTCCAGCCGGGCCGTGGGCATGAAGGCTGCGCGCATATGCTCGGCCTTGTCTTCGGCATGGCCGCGCATGTACAGCTCCAGCGGCACGCGCACGGCGGCTTCTTCGGGGTGATTGGTCAGGCGTTCGGTGGTCATATGGGTTTCTCCTTGGAGCCGGATTCCTTGCGCCGCAAGGCGGACGCGGCAAGGGGCGGTGTCAGCCGCCAAGCATGAGGCCTGAAAACACCGACATTGAGGCTATGAAAGTCAGCACTGTTTTAGTCTGCCAAGAGGGAACTTAACGAGGTAAACCCGAGGTAAAGCCGGGGTAAATGCTGGCAAAGCCGGCGCTGCCTGACCCGGGATTTGCTTGCAACTGGATACCATTGGCGCCAATTCAGGCTCGAAATTCCTGCGCTCAACCATGTCCAGCTCATCCCATCTGCACCCCAATCGTCATTTTTTACAGCAGGGCAAGGTCCGGCCCGCCTTGCTTGCCACGGTGGTGCTCGCTGTGGCGGCCGCTGGCGGCGGCTATTGGTGGTATACGCAAAAACAGGGCGCAAGCGGCGATACGTCTGCGTCTGCAGCTCCTAAACAGGGAGCGGGTGGGCCTGGCGCACGCGCCGGGCGCAACGGTCGCGCAGGGCCGGGCGGCCCCGGCGGCATGAGCCAGGCTCAGCCTGTGAGCGTCGGAGTGGTGGAGCAGCGTGACATGCGTGTGCTCGTCAGCGCCATTGGCACCATGAATGCACGTGCCACGGCTGTGGTGCGTGCCAAGGTTTCGGGCGAGCTGCTCAAGCTGCACTTCAAGGAAGGTGACGAGGTCAAGGCCGGTCAGTTGCTGGCCGAGATCGACCCGCGCAGTTTTGCAGCCTCGCTGGCGCAGGTGCAGGGCTCTCTGGCGCGCGATCAGGCCCAGCTCAAGAATGCGCAGCTGGATCTGCAGCGCTACAAGGAGCTGCAGGCCCAGGACTCGATAGCCCGCCAGCAGGTCGATACCCAGGCCGCGCTGGTGCGCCAGCTGCAGGGCACGGTGGCGGCCGATCAGGGTCAGGTCGATGCGGCCAAGCTGCAGCTGAGCTATACCAAGATCACGGCTCCCATCTCGGGCCGCCTCGGCCTGCGCCAGGCCGACCTCGGCAACGTGGTCAATCCTTCCGATACCAACGGGCTGGTGACGATCACCCAGATTCGCCCCATCGATGCCGTCTTCTCCATCCCCGAGGCCCATGTGGGGACGCTGGCCCAGCAACTGCGCGAGGGCAAGGTCATGCCCGTCGAACTCTGGGACCGCGAGCAAAAGCAGATACTGGCCAAGGGCCAGCTCAATGCGCTGGACAACACCATCGACACGACCACGGGCACGGTCAAGGCCAAGGCCTCGTTCGACAACGCGGAGCGCAAGCTGTTCGCGAATCAGTTCGTCAACGTCAAGCTGCAGCTGCGCCAGATCGATCAGGCGCTGGTCGTGCCCGCGAATGCGGTGCAGAACAACTTTGTCTATCTGGTCAAACCCGACAACACGGTCACCCAGCGCAAGATCACGGTGGGGGTGACGGACGGTGACTATGTCAGCGTGCGCGGCGAACTGGAGCCCGGCGACAAGGTGGTGACCGACGGCATCGACCGTCTGCGCGAAGGCGCCCAGGTAACGGTGGTGGACTCGGAAAAAGTCAAGAAGGTCGACCAGGCCGTGCAGGATGCTGCCAGCCAGCCGCGCGGCATGATGCGCAACCTCAGTCCCGAGCAGCGTGAAAAAGTCTCCAAGATGACGCCCGAGGAACGCAAGGAGTTCTTCCAGAAGCTGCGCGCCGAGCGCGGTGCCAATGGCGGCAATGCGGGCCCGGGCCCGGGACCTCGCGGCGCGGACGCCCGTGGCGATCAGCCGCGTGAGGTGCAGGGCAGTCCCTCCAGGCCGGACGCCAAGGCCGATGCAAAGCCGGATGCCAAGCCTGCCGCTGCGAACGAGGCCAGGTCCCAGGCCGGCGCCGAGCGTGGTGACGGCGGCGAGGGCCGAGCCGAGAGAGCCGAGGGCCGGGGCGACCGTCCCCAGCTGACGCCCGAGCAGCGCGCCAAGCTGGAGGCCCTGTCGCCCGAAGAGCGCCGCGCCTTCTTCCAGAGGCTGCGCGCCGAGCGCGAAGCCAATGGTCAGACCGGTACGGCGGCCGGCGGCACGAGTCGCTGAGCATAGTCAGAGCCTGCGGCCATCATGAATCTCTCGCGCCTCTTCATTCTCAGACCCATCGCCACCAGCTTGCTGATGGTGGCGGTGCTGATCTCGGGCATTCTTGCCTACCGTCTGCTGCCCATCTCGGCCCTGCCCGAGGTGGACTATCCCACCATACAGGTCACCACGCTCTACCCCGGGGCCAGCCCCGATGTGATGACCTCCAATGTCACGGCACCGCTGGAGCGCCAGTTCGGTCAGATGCCGGGCCTGGACCAGATGTCCTCGACCAGTTCGGGTGGCGCATCGGTCATCAGCCTGCGCTTTGCGCTCGACATGTCCATGGACGTGGCCGAGCAGCAGGTGCAGGCCGCGATCAACGCGGGCACCAATCTGCTGCCCAGCGATCTGCCCATGCCCCCGCTCTACAGCAAGGTCAACCCGGCCGATGCGCCGGTGCTGACGCTGGCCATCAGCTCGCCTTCGCTGCCCGTCATCAGGATCAACGACCTGGTGGAGAACCGTCTTGCGCCCAAGCTCTCCCAGGTCAAGGGCGTGGGTCTGGTGGCCATTGCCGGTGCGCGCCGCCCGGCCGTGCGCATTCAGGCCAATCCGGCTGCGCTGGCCAGCTTCGGCATGACGCTGGATGATGTGCGCACCGCCATCTCTGCGGCCAACGTCAAGACCGCCAAGGGCAGCTTTGACGGCCCCAACCGCGCATCGACCATCGATGCCAACGACCAGATGCAGTCGGCGGCCGAGTACCGCAACCTCATCATCGCCTTCAAGAACGGCAATCCCGTGCGCCTGTCCGATGTGGCGCAGACCGTGGACGACGCCGAGAACACGCGTCTGGCCGCCTGGTCGGGTACACCGGAGACCGGCTCCAAGTCGGCCGTGATTCTCAATATCCGTCGCCAGCCCGGCGCGAATGTGATCGAAACGGTCGATGCCATCAAGAACCTGCTGCCCCAGCTCAAGGAGACGCTGCCTGCCTCCGTCGACGTGCAGGTGCTGACCGATCGCACCGTGACCATTCGCGCCTCGGTCAAGGACATGCAGTTCGAGCTGGCCCTGGCCATCGCCCTGGTGGTGATGGTGATCTTCCTGTTTCTGCGCAGCGCATCGGCCACGCTGATTCCCAGCGTAGCGGTGCCGCTGTCGCTGATAGGCACCTTCGGCGTCATGTATCTGGCGGGTTTTTCCATCAACAATCTCACGCTGATGGCCCTGACCATCGCCACGGGCTTTGTGGTGGACGATGCCATCGTGATGATCGAGAACATTGCCCGCTATGTGGAAAAGGGCGAGGCGCCCATGCAGGCCGCGCTCAAGGGCGCCAGGCAGATCGGCTTCACCATCATCTCGCTGACCATCTCCCTGGTCGCGGTGCTGATTCCGCTGCTGTTCATGGGGGATGTGGTGGGGCGTCTGTTCCACGAATTCGCCATCACCATGACGGTGGCGATTCTGATCTCGGCCGTGGTTTCGCTCACGCTGACCCCCATGCTGTGCGCGCGCCTGCTGCGCCACCGGCCCGAGGGCGAGAAGAACCAGGCGCAGTCCAAGGGCTTGGGCGCTGCGGTCGCGCGCTTTTTCGACAAGGTGATTGCCGGGTACGGCCGCATGCTGACCTGGGTGCTGGATCACAGCAAGCTGACCTGGCTGGTGTTCATCGCCACGCTGGTGGTCACGGTGCTGCTGTACTTCGTCGTGCCCAAGGGCTTCTTCCCGGAGCAGGATACGGGCACGATTGCCGCGACCACCGAGGCCGACCAGTCCATCTCCTTTGCCGCCATGGCCGAGCGCCAGCAGGCGCTGGCCGAGCATTTGCTCAAGGACCCGGCCGTGGCTTCCATCTCCTCGTTTATCGGCGTCGATGGAACCAATACCACGCTGAATACCGGCCGCATTCAGATCGACCTCAAGCCCCATGCCCAGCGTGACCGCCTGCCGGTGGTGCTCAATCGCCTGGCCGACGATTCCCAGGCCGTGCCCGGCATCCGCCTCTATGCCCAGCCCGTGCAGGACCTGACGATAGAAGACCGCCAGGCCCGCACCCAGTACCAGCTGCTGCTTTCCTCGCCGGACATGAACCAGCTCACGGCCAGTACCCGAATTCTGGTGGAGCGTCTGCAGCAACTGCCCCAGTTGCTGGATGTGAGCAGCGATCTGCAGAACCAGGGCCGTCAGGCCTATGTGCAGATCGACCGTGCCCAGGCCAGCCGTCTGGGCGTGACGGTCTCGTCGGTGGACTCGGCCCTCTACAACGCTTTCGGCCAGCGCCTGATCTCCACCATCTTCACGCAATCCAACCAGTACCGGGTGGTGCTGGAGGTGGCGCCGCAGTTCAAGATCGGGCCCGAGGCCTTGCAGAACATCTATGCCGCATCCAGCAACGGAGCGCCGGTGCCGCTGTCCTCGATTGCCACGGTGAGCGAGCGCCCGATGGCACTGGCCGTCAACCATGTGGGGCAGCTGCCTGCGGCCACCATTTCGTTCAACACCGCATCCGGTGTGTCGCTGGGCCATGCGGTGGAGGCGGCCCAGGCCATCATCGGGCAGCTGCGCGACGAAGGGCAGATCCCGCTGTCGGTGGACTCGCAGTTCCAGGGCGCGGCGCTGGCTTTCCAGGCCTCGCTGTCCAATACTCTGCTGCTGGTGCTGGCCGCCATCATCACCATGTACATCGTGCTGGGCGTGCTCTACGAGAGCACGATTCACCCGATCACGATTCTCTCCACCCTGCCGTCGGCGGGCGTGGGGGCGCTGCTGGCCTTGCTGGTGGCGGGGCTGGATCTGGACATCATCGCCATCATCGGCATCATCTTGCTGATCGGCATCGTCAAGAAGAACGCCATCATGATGATCGACTTCGCGCTGGACGCCCAGCGCGAGGAAGGCATGAATGCGCGCGACGCGATCTACCAGGCCTGTCTGCTGCGCTTCCGCCCGATTCTCATGACCACGCTGGCGGCCCTGCTGAGCGCGCTGCCCATGATGCTGGGAACGGGCGTGGGCAGCGAGCTGCGCCAGCCGCTGGGCGTGACCCTGGTGGGCGGTCTGCTGCTGAGCCAGCTGCTGACCCTGTTCACCACGCCGGTGATCTATCTGACCTTTGAGGGCTGGGCCGAGGGCTGGCGCACCAGGCGCGGCCTGCCGGCCGTCAAGCATGTGCCGCATTCGGAAGCCGAAGTCATGGGCGAGGCAGGCGATGGCGACCGGGACGGGGCGCGTCCATGAGCATCTCCACGCCCTTCATCTTCCGACCCATTGCGACCATGCTGCTGACCATCGGCATGGCCCTGGTGGGCGGCGTGGCCTATTTTCTGCTGCCTGTGGCGCCGCTGCCGCAGGTGGACTATCCGACGATTTCGGTGACCGCCAGCCTGCCCGGCGCGGCGCCGGACACCATGGCGGCCACCGTGGCCACGCCGCTGGAGCGTGCCCTGGGCGCGATTGCCGGTGTCAACGAGATGACGTCCAGCTCCAGCATGGGCAGCACGCGCATCACGCTGCAGTTCGATCTGACGCGCACGGTGGACAGCGCCGCCCATGACGTGCAGGCCGCCATCAATGCTGCGCGCACGCTGCTGCCCTCGGGCATGCCGGGCAACCCGACCTATCGCAAGGTCAATCCGGCAGACGCGCCCATCATGATTCTGGCGCTGACTTCGGATTCGCTCACGCGTGGCCAGATGTATGACGCGGCCTCCACGGTGCTGGCCCAGAAGCTGGCCCAGGTGGAAGGCGTGGGCCAGGCATCGATCAACGGCGGCGCGCTGCCGGCCGTGCGCGTGGAGCTGGATCCGGTGCGTCTGGCGGCCAATGGCGTATCGCTGGATGCCGTGCGTACAGCCATCACCGCCACCAATGCCAATCGCCCCCTGGGCGCCGTGGAGCGTGAAGACCATTACTGGCAGGTGGCGACCAACGACCAGGCCCGCACCGCCGCCGAGTACGCGCCCCTGGTGCTGCGCTGGAACAACGGCAATGCGGTGCGCCTTTCCGATGTGGCCGACGTCACCGACTCCGTGCAGGATGTTCGCAACTACGGCGTCATGAACGGCAAGCCCGCCGTGCTGCTGCAGGTGTTCAAGCAGCCCGACGCCAATATCCTGCAGTCCGTGGACAAGGTGCGCGCCATGCTGCCCCAGCTCAGGGCATCGATCAATCCGGCCATCGATGTCACGGTGATCTCGGATCGCACGCCCACGCTGCGCGCCTCGGTCAAGGAGGTGCAGAACGCGCTGCTGATCTCGATAGCGCTGGTCATCATGGTGGTGTTCGTCTTTCTGCGCCGGCTGCGCGCCACGCTGATTCCGGCCGTGGCCGTGCCAGCGTCGCTGATGGGCACCTTCGGCATCATGTACCTGTGCGGCTACACGCTGGACAATCTCTCGCTGATGGCGCTGACGGTAGCCGCAGGCTTTGTGGTGGACGATGCCATCGTGGTGCTGGAGAACGTGATGCGCCACATGGAGCGCGGAAAATCTGCGATGCAGGCGGCCATCGAAGGCGCGCGCGAAATCGGCTTCACCGTGGTCTCCATGAGCCTGTCGCTGATTGCGGTGTTCGTGCCCATTCTGTTCATGGCCGGCGTCGTGGGGCGCTTCTTTCGTGAATTTGCCGTGGTCATGTCGGCGGCGATTCTGGTCTCCATGATCATCTCGCTGACCACCACGCCCATGATGTGTGCGGCCCTGTTGCGCACGCCTGCCGACGAGGAGCGCCGCCGCGCCGAGCGTGCCCGGCGCCCGTTCACGCGCCGCTGGGATGCCTTCTGGCTGCGCGTCTCGCTGGCCATGGATCGCTTCGAGGCGCGTGTGACGGCGCTGTACCGTCACACCCTGGCCTGGGGGCTGCGCCACCAGCCCGTGGTGCTGCTCAGTCTGGTGGCGGTCATCGGCCTCAACATCCATCTCTACCAGACCATAGACAAGGGCTTCATGCCCAGTGAGGACACGGGCCGCGTCATGGGTTTCATCCGTGCCGACCAGTCCACGTCCTTCCAGGCCATGGAGCGCCGCATCAAGCGTTTTCTCGATGTGGTGCAGCAGGACCCGGCGGTGGAGTATGTGACCGGCTTTACCGGCGGCGGCCAGGCCAATTCGGCCAATATGTTCATGTCGCTCAAGCCCATGGCCGAGCGCAAGGTGTCGAGTGACGAGGTCATCAACCGCCTGCGTGAAAAGCTCAAGGACGAACCCGGTGCGCGCCTGTTCATGATGACCCAGAGCGATGTGCGCATTGGCGGGCGCCAGAGCATGTCCTCCTATCAGTACACGCTGCAGGCCGACGATACGGCCGAGCTGCGCCTGTGGGAGCCGCGCATCCGTCAGGTGCTGTCCACGCTGCCGGAGCTGACCGATGTCAACAGCGATGTGCAGGACAACGGCATGCAGACGAAGCTGGTCATAGACCGCGACCAGGCCACGCGCCTGGGCCTGACGGTGGCGCAGATCGACAACACGCTCAACGATGCCTTCGGCCAGCGCCAGGTGGGCGTGATCTACAACCCGCTCAACCAGTACCGTGTGGTGATGACGGCCTCGTCCCAGTATCTGCAGAGCCCTGAGACGCTGCGCGGCTTCTTCTTCGTCAACAGCGCGGGCCAGCAGATTCCGCTGACGGCCTTTGCCAGGATCACCACCTCGACCACGCCGTTGTCCGTGCAGCACCAGAGCGGCACGCCGGCCAGCACCGTGAGCTACAACCTGGCGCCCAATGTCTCGCTGTCGCAGGCCAATGACGCGATCCGCAATGCCATGCTGGAGCTGGGCGTTCCGGTGTCCATTCGCGGCAGCTTCAGCGGCTCGGCCGGGGCCTTCCAGCAGGCGCTGGCGGGTCAGCCCCTGCTGATTCTCGCGGCCATCATCACCATCTATCTGGTGCTGGGCATCCTCTACGAGAACCTGGTCCACCCGCTGACGATTCTGTCCACCTTGCCCTCGGCCGGCGTGGGGGCGCTGCAGGCGCTGATGTGGTTCAAGACCGAGTTCTCGCTGATCGCCTTCATCGGCGTGATCCTGCTGATCGGGCTGGTCAAGAAGAACGCCATCATGATGATCGACTTCGCGCTGGAGCGCGAGAAAGGCGGTCATGCCACGGCGGCCCAGGCCATCTATCGGGCCTGCCATCTGCGCCTGCGCCCCATACTGATGACCACCATGGCGGCCCTGTTCGGCGCGCTGCCCCTGGCCCTGGGCCGGGGCGACGGTGCCGAGCTGCGCCAGCCCCTGGGCATTGCGATCGTGGGCGGCCTGCTGCTGAGCCAGTTGCTCACGCTCTACACCACGCCCGTGGTCTATGTGCTGCTGGACCGTGTGCGCCGCAGTGTGTTGCGCCTCTGGGCGCGCCGTCCGGCCAGAAGGCGCGGCGGCCAGGCCTCTGTCATGGCTGAGGCGAAGTGAGACGAATATGCCAGCACATTTTTTGAATCAAATCGGCGTCAATCCCAATCAGGGTAAGCGTAAGCAGCTCACTTTTATGAAGAATTCTCCCCGGGCGCTGCCCCGCTGGATGCCGCGTCTGCTGCCGCTTGCTGCGGCGCTGACGCTGGCCGCCTGTTCCACCCAGCCCGCCTATCAGCCGCCACGGCTGGATGTGCCGGCCCGGTTCAAGGAGGCCACGCCAGAGGCCGCGCAGTTCGGCGTCTGGCAACCCGCGCAGAGCTCGGCGGCCAGCCCGTCCGCCGCAGTGCCCGACCAGTGGTGGACGGTGTATGGCGACAGCACGCTGGATCAGCTGCAGCAAGCGGCAGCCGCAGGCAACCCCAGCGTGGAGCAGGCCGTGGCCCGTCTGCGCTCGGCCCAGGCGGCCGTCGCCAGCAGCCGCGCCGCGCAATTACCCACGCTCAGCACCACGGGCAGCGGCTCGCGTGCCTTGACCGGCGGCGGCACCTACAGCAATACCAACGGCGAGAACGTGGCGCGCAGCGGCAGCATCAACAACAACTTCTCGCTGGGCCTGAGCGCCAGCTGGGAGCTGGATCTCTGGGGCAAGCTCTCGGGCGCGGTGGATGCCAGCCGGGCTTCGGCCCAGGCCAGTGCCGACGATCTGGCTGCGGCCCGTCTGTCGGCCCAGGCATCGGTGGCCCAGACCTATTTCTCGCTGCGTGCCGCCGAGGCGCAGATGAAGTATCTGCAGGAGAGCCTGGAGGCCTACGGGCAAAGCCTGAAACTCACGCAGAACCGCTACCAGGCGGGCGTGGTGTCTTCGGCCGATGTGGCCCAGGCCCAGTCCCAGTACAAGAGCACCCAGGCCAGCCTGCTCGACGCCCAGATCACCCGTGCGCAGTACGAGCATGCACTGGCGGCCTTGCTGGGCAAGGCTCCGGCCAACTTCAGCCTGCCGGTCACCGGCCACCTGCCGACGCCGCCGGCAGTGCCCGAGATGCTGGCCTCCACCTTGCTGGAGAGGCGCCCCGACATTGCTGCTGCCGAGCGCCGCGTGGCCTTGGCCAATGCGCAGATCGGCGTGGCGCGCGCGGCCTATTTCCCTTCGCTGACCCTGTCGGCATCGGCCGGCTATCGCAACTCCGTGCTCTCCGATCTGCTCAATGCACCGAATCTGTTCTGGTCGCTGGGCCCGGCGCTGGCCATGAGTCTGTTTGACGGTGGAGCGCGTTCGGCGGCCGTGGAGTCGGCCCGTGCCACACTGGACCTGAATGCCGCCGCCTACAAGCAGACCGTGCTGACGGCGCTGCAGGAGGTGGAGGACAATCTGGTCGCTGCCGTCAATCTGGCGCAGGAGGAGCAGGTGCAGACCGAGGCCCTGGCCGCAGCGCAGAAATCGCTGACCGTGGCCAACAACCAGTACCAGGCCGGTATCGTGGCGTATCTGAACGTGATCTCGGCCCAGACGACGGTGCTCAGTGCCCAGAACAACCTCAACAGCGTCAGAAACCGCAGGCTGACGGCCGTGAACACCTTGCTCAAGAATGTGGCAGGGCGCTGGGAGCCTCTGGGCGCGGGGCTGCGCAAAGAGTGAGCGGGCCGTGCAGGCTTGTGGTCTGGGTTACAACCGTGGCTCCGTTGTTGTGAAGATCAAACCATGAGCATTGCTGTTTTCTACCTGCGCAATTCCGAGCCCGAGGGCCAGACACCGGTCTGGCAGCCGCAATGCCGGGCCTTCTCCGATGCGCAGATGAGCGAGGCGCTGGCCCTGTGCCAGCAGCTGCGCAAGGACGAGCGCCATGCCCATGTGGTGATTTCGTCGGAGTTGCGCGATATGGTCGGGCCCGTGGGCGTGTCTGCGGTCGAGGACGGCAAGACGCCCGATGGCGTGGACTATCAGTGGAGCAAGGCCGGGCGTGCCGGGGCCAGTCGCAGGAATGCGGCCGAGCCGCCCAGGCAGCGCCAGGATATGGACTGCTGAGCCCGGCCGGCTGGGCCTCGAATATGGCGCGTCGGCGTGCAGCTGCTGTGCACGGCTGTCCCACCGTGATTTGAGGGACAGGCCGGACAGCTTCGTGATAAAACCTGCTCCATTCCCTGGCCGCCATCTCTGGGGCAGGGTTGGGTCTGCGGTGCAGGGCATGTCGGCTTGTGCAGCCTGTCGCCCTTGTCTGCCAGCTACCGCCTGTTTCACCGGGAGTCCGAGATGTTTAAGAAAGCTCTGCTCTTAGGGACTGTCGCTGCCGTTGCGGGGTGCAGCAACAACGGAGCACCTGGCGAAACCCAGGTCAAGCAAGCGCTCCATGACTACTACGCGACCGCGGATGGCAGGGCCGATCTGAATCAGGCGCTGGATAAAGAGGTCAGCGTGAAAAACTGCCGACAGGATGGTTCGGGCTATCGCTGCACCATTCAGAACCAGAGTCTGGGAAGCACCATCGACATGCTGTTCGTCTTTGACAAAGGGGACAGCAAGTGGAAATTCCAGCGCGAAGCTTCCTGATCCGCGAAGCATCAGAGAGGGTCAAGCAGATGTCGATTCAGGGTCTGTGAGCCGCGAGACCAGGGGCGCCAAAGCGCACTCAGGCCGCGACGGCCTGGGCGCACCGGACGGCAGCCGTGCCGCTCCAGGGTGGCCAAACAAGTGCTTGACGGTCTGCCATCAGGCCGCCTGTACCTTGGCCAGATAGCCGGCCAGCAACTGCATGCTGCCGCTCCAGCCCATCTTCATGCTGGCATGCGAGCTGTCGAACAGCGCTTCTTCGACCGGGCTGGCATCGAGAGCGCGCCATTCCAGATGCAGGCGCGTGCCGCCGGCTTCCTCGCTGAGCGTGGTGGTCGACAAGGTGTAAAGCGGCCATTGCGGCGCCATCGGATGGCGCGTGACGCCGCCAGCGGCATCACTGAACTGCACCACGACGACGATGCGCTCGGGCGCTTTCAACTCCCTGAAGCGCCATTTGCCCCACATGGCGGGCGCCTGGGGCATGGCCTCGGCGCGCATGCCGTAATGAAAGCTGCCGCCTTCGCGTGCATCCACATCGCATTGCGTCATGATCATGCCGGGCGGGCGCATCCACTGGCTCAGGTGCTCGCCTTGCGTGAAGGCCGCGTAGACCAGCTCGCGCGGTGCCTTGATGAATTGCTCGATGACAAACGGGGCAGAGAGTCGCTCGGTCATGGACATGCCTTTGCAGATTGCTTGGAGCCATCCATTGTGCACAGCGAGCACCTGACTTCAAGCGCCGCGTCCTCGGGCTTGGATGTCAGGCTTCGAGATCAAAGGCCTGGCGCAGTGCATCGCCGAACTGCGTGGAGCCCGAAAGACAGAGGCTGACCGTGGTGCGGCCCGTGGCCGAGGCCTGCAGCTCCAGCCTGCCTGCTGCCCTGTCGAAGCGGGCGCTCAGGGGTTGGCCGTCATCGTCCTGTGCCTGCAGGTCATAGTCCCAGTCATTGCCGTCTTCCAGGGCGCCCTGGCGGCCCGCAAACTTCTGGCTGGCCCAGCGCAGCAGGGCTTCGATTTCGCCGGCCAAAGCCGGCACGCGCTCAGCCTTGACGCTGGCCATGGCGTCCCAGGTGCCCGTGCCTTCTTCATCTTCGCTGTAATCGAATTCCAGATAATCCAGAGCCATGGCATATTGCGCGCTGTTGAGAGGGACGCCATTGTGCCTGTGCCTTGCTTCGCGCATGGCTGTGGGTTCTTTGGTCAAAATCAGCCGTAGACATATATATACAAGGCATTGTCAGCTATGAATTCTGAACTCGACGATGGCTGCGAGTCGCTGTGCATGGTGCAGGCCCTGCAGGTGAGCTTCGGCTACCCGGGCCGGGTAGTGGCCCATGAGGCCTCGCATTGCTGGCATGCCGGACTGTGTCTGCTGCAAGGCGACGAGGGCACGGGCAAGACCAGCTGGCTCAAGGCATTGTCCGGGCAATTGCCGATGCGCGTGGGCTTGCTGCACTATCCGTTCGCCGACAACGGCCGCCTGGCTGCAAGCTCCTGCTTCTGGCAGGATCCACGCCAGCCGCTCAACGATGTCTACAACCAGATGCCGGCCGAGAGCTGGGTGGCTTTGCAGCGCACGCTGTATCCGCATTGGTCGCAGAAGCAGTTCGAGCAGCATGTGCAGGGCTTCGGGCTGGAGCCGCATTTGCACAAGCCGCTGCTGGC
>Ga0067045_1004986_pt1 | contig 17687 bp, 18 predicted proteins | sample TerdegcTABiofilm_FD_59184 | JGI IMG/M metagenome (GOLD analysis project Ga0067045, IMG submission 59184) | Combined Assembly of (Gp0054472, Gp0054536) Wastewater bioreactor microbial communities from Singapore -Terephthalate degrading... | reverse complement strand
GCATCGGCGGGTATTGGTTGTGACCGGCCTGCATGGCCTGCGTGACCGCGTTCACCAGGGCCGGGTCGCAATCGAAATCGGGAAAGCCCTGGCCCAGGTTCACCGCACCGTGCTCGGCGGCGAGCGTCGACATGACGGTGAAGATGGTGGTGCCGACCTTGGGCAGGCGGGAGGAGAGAGCAGGGGTGTGGGGGGGAAGGGAACTCATGGGAGTCAAAGCTCGTAGTCGTCCGGGGTGCCGCTCATGGCGCGCAGGATGAGATCACGCGAAAGGCGGTCGCTCAGCAGTTCAGCGAAGCGCAGCACGAAATGGCGCAGGTAGGTGCCGCGCTTGAAGGCCACGCGCGCCAGGTTGTGGCCAAACAATTGCGCGGCGGGGCGGGCGACGAGGTCGGGCGTCTGGTTCTCGCCCTGCATGGCCATTTCGGCCACGATGCCCACGCCCATGCCCAGCTTCACATAGGTTTTGATGACGTCCGAGTCGATCGCCTCAAGCACGATGTTGGGTTGCAGGTGGCGCAGGGCAAAAGCCTGGTCGATGCGGGTGCGGCCGGTGAAGCTGGGGTGGTAGGTCACCAGCGGCACCTGGGCCAGGTCGTCGAGCGTGATGCGCTCGCGCTCCAGCAAGGGGTGGTCGAACGGCAGCACCAGCACGTGCTGCCATTCGTAGCAGGGCAGCGTGACCAGCTCGGGGTAGTTCACCAGCGACTCGGTCGCCATGCCAATCTCGGCCACTTCTTCCATCAGCATCTTGGCCACTTGGTCGGGCGAGCCCTGGTGCAGGCTGATACCGACCTTGGGATAGGCCTGGCGCAGCGCGGCCACCGGCCCGGGCAGGACATAGCGTGCCTGGGTGTGGGTGGTGGCAATGGACAGCGTGCCGCTGTCCTGCGCCGAATACTGCTCGCCGATGCGCTTGAGGTTGTTCACCTCGCGCAGGATGATGTCGATGCTCTTGAGCACCTGCTGGCCCGGCTCGGTCACGCGCTTGATGCGCTTGCCATGGCGCGCGAAGATCTCGATGCCGAGCTCGTCTTCCAGCTCGATGATGGCTTTCGAGACGCCGGGTTGGGAAGTGTGCAGGGCCTTGGCGGCCTCGGTGAGGTTCAGGTTGCGGCGCACCGCCTCATGCACGAAACGGAACTGGTGCAGGTTCATGCGGTGGTCTCCAGCGCGATTTGGGCGAGCAGGGCGGTCAGGCGGGGGTCTTCGCCAGCCGCAGGCAGTTGTTCAAATGTCACGGTGGGGTGCGTGGCGGCCAGTTGCGCCATCAGCACCGGCAGGTCTTCACGGGCGTGTTTGCCCATGCCGAAGAAGAGGGGCAGCACGCGCACCCGCGTCACCCCCTGGTCCACCAGCTGGCGCGCCGCCGTGGCCATGTCGGGCTCGCTCAGTTCGAGGTAGGCGCACGACACCACGGCCGAGGCGTCGCGGCGCGAGATCTGCTGCGCCACCGACTCGACCGGCTGGCGCCACAGCGGGTCGCGCGACCCATGGGCGAAAACGATCACACCGAGCATGGCCGCTACCTTCGAAGCACCAGCCACCCGAAGGCGCCGAGCGAGAAAACGGAGTAGATCAGGGCCGGGGAGGCCGCAGCCAGCCAGGGTTGCCACTGGTTGAGGTTGCCGATGTAGCCGAAAACGTTGTTTAGCAGGAAGAAGCTGATGCCGATCATCACGCCGCCAAACACGTAGCCCGTGATACTGCCGGAGCGGAAGTGCAGGTAGGCGAAAGGCAGCGCGAGCACCACCATCACCAGGCAGCTCAGCGGGTAGAACACCTTGCGCCAGAACTCGATCTCGTAGCGCTGCGCCGTCTGGCCGTTGGCTTCCAAGTGGCGGATGTAGCCGAACAGGTCGGCCGTGCGCATGCGCTCGGGTTTGAGCAGCGCCACCGACACCATCTCGGCGTTGATGCCGCTGGGCCAGCGCAAGGTCTCCAGCTCGTCACGCTGTATGCGCCCGGACGCCTGGCCAGCGGCGTCGAATTCACGTCGCTGAACCTGCCGCAAGGTCCAGGAGTCGTCGGCTTCGATCTGCCCGGCCTGGGCGTGGAGCGTGGAGACCAGGAAGCCCTGGTTGTTGAACTCGAAGATGCGCACGTTGCCCAGTTCACCCTGGGGCGACATGGAGCCGACGTTGACCGAGAAGTTGCTGTACGGTTGCTTTTCCTTGAGCCAGGCGCCGGTTTGTCCCAGGCTGATGTTGCCCTGGTAACGCGCCTTGAGCAACTGGGCGGTCTTGTCCGAAAAGGGAGCGAGGTAGTCGCCAATGGCGAACGTGAGCACCACGAATACCGCGCCCAGGCCCAGCAACATGCGAAGTGCCCGCCAGGGTCCCAGACCGCTCGTGCGAAGGATGGTGTATTCCGAACCCTGCGCCAGGCGCGCCAGCACGAAGACAGAGCCGATCAGCACAGCAATGGGCAGCAGCTCATAGACACGACTCGGCATCAGCAGTGCCACATAAAGCAGGGCATGAGGCACTTCGTAGATCAACGAAGGATCGAGCGCCGAAGGCTTGCCCAGCGCGGGCAGCTCGTCCACGAAGTCGAAGAAGAAGAACAGCGAGAGGAAAGCCAGCAGCACGAAGGTGACGGCGGCAAACACTTCGCCATAGATGAGGCGTCGGATGGTTCTCATGCGCCGGCTCCCACGGCAGCGTTGCGCTGCGTGCGCCGGGCACTGAGCCAGCCGCGCAAGCTCAGGTTGTAGTGGCGCTTGAAGAACCACAGCACGGTCAGGGCGAACACGCCGCCATGCAGGCCGACCATGTAGCCTCCCAGACTGAACAGGCCGCTGGCCACCCAGCTCTGGCCCAGGTTGAGCAGGTTGTAATAGAACACGAAGGCAAAAAGGGTGAAGAACAGGTTGCCGCCGCGCCCCGCGCGCGGGTTGCCGGTGGTGGTGGCCACGGCGATCAGCACGAAGTTCATGGCGGTCAGTGCCATGCCGATGCGCCAGCCCAGCTCGCCCAGGTTGGCCCGGGTGGGTTCGCGGATCAGATCCCAACTGTTGCGGGCCTTGAGCGCCTCGCCGCGCTGGCTGATGGCGGAAGAGCCGATCTGAGTTCCGTATTCCTCGAATTCGCTCACCTTCAGGCCGCTCTGGTCGGCCGCCGTCTCCAGGCGCTGGCCGTTGTTGAGCATCAGGATCTGCTGCTCGTTCATCCACTCGATGCGGCCCGAGCGCGCCGACGTCACCGTTTCACGCCCGTCGTTCTCGGTGCTGGAGATGAAGATGTTGCGACCCTCGGTGCCATCCGCCGTGTCCTTGTCGATGAAGAACACGCGCCGTCCGCTCGACGACTCCTGGAACTGCCCGGGCGCCACGCGCTCCAGGTCGCCCCGCCGCTCAAAGCGGTCGCGCAACTGGTCCGTCTGCGCATTGGCCCAAGGCCAGACGAAGAAAACCATCACCGTGATGACGATCAGGATCGGCCACGAGAAGCGCATCACCGGCCCCAGAAAGCCCCCGAGCGAGCGCCCGCTGGAGAACCAGATGATCATTTCGCTGTCGCGGTACATGCGCGAGAGCGTGAAGACGATGGCAATGAAGAGCGCCAGCGTGAGGATGGTGGGCATGCGGCCGATGACGGTGTAGCCCAGCACCAGCGCGATCTCTTGCGGATCGACGCTGCCTTTCGAGGCCAGGCCCAGCGTGCGGATCAGCAGCATCGTCAGCACGATGGTGAACAGCACCACCAGCGTGGCCCCGAAGCTGCGTGCCAGCTCTTTGCGAATGGAAGAATGGAATAACATCGATCGAGAACAGGAAAACACGATTATGGACTTCGAACTCAAATCCCTTTCGCCCACCCAGGCCGCCCAACTGACCGCCGACGCCCTGCTGGTGCTGGTGCCCGACACCGCTGCCGGCAAGACCGCCGCAGGGGCGCTGCAAGAACTCGTGGTCAGCGCCTCGAAATTGGGCGACCTGGAAGCCGGCGTGGCGAAGCAACTGGCCTGCTACCGCCCTGCGGGCATCAAGGCTGCGCGCGTCGTGTTGGTGCGGGTGGGCGACGGTTCCGCCGCCTCTGTGCGCAAGGCCGTGGGCGCCGGCATGAGCTCGCTCAAACAGCCCGGCATCAAGAAGCTGGGTCTTGTGCTCAGCCTGTTCGATGCAAACGACGACGCCGTGCGCGCCGCCGTCCAGACCTGTGCCGACGCGACCTACACCTACACCACCACCAAGCCCTCGGCCAAGGTGCGCACACTGCAGCAGGTGGTGGTGGGCGTTGAAAACGTGGCAGCCGTGCGCAGTGGCTTTGAAACCGGCCGCGCGCTGGTGACGGGCGTGGAGTTCGCCAAGGAGTGGGCCAACCGGCCGGCCAACCACGCCACACCGAGCATGCTGGCCGAGGCGGCCCGCAAGCTGGGTCGCAAGCCCGGCATCAAGACGGACGTGCTCGGCCCGAAACAGGTCGAAGCGCTGGGCATGGGTTCTTTCCTGGCCGTGGCCAAGGGGTCGGCCGAGCCTCTGCGCTTCATCGTTCTGCATTACAGCGGCGCGGCCAAGACCAGCGCCCCCGTGGTGCTCGTGGGCAAGGGCATCACCTTCGACACCGGCGGCATTTCCATCAAGCCTGCGGCAGAGATGGACGAGATGAAGTTCGACATGGGTGGCGCGGCCAGCGTGCTGGGCACCTTCGCCGCCCTGGCCGAGCTCAAACCCGCCATCAACGTGGTGGGCATCATTCCCAGCTGCGAAAACATGCCCGACGGCATGGCTGTGAAGCCGGGTGACGTGGTCACCAGCATGAGCGGCCAGACCATCGAGATTCTCAACACCGACGCGGAAGGCCGCCTGATCCTGTGCGATGCGCTGACCTACGCCGCGCGTTTCAAGCCCCACAGCGTCATCGACATCGCGACACTCACCGGCGCCTGCGTGATCGCCCTCGGGGGCGTGCGCTCGGGCCTCTTCTCGACCCGCGACGATCTGGCGCAGGCGCTGCAAAAAGCCGGCGATACCGCGCAAGACCTGTGCTGGCGTATGCCGTTGGACGACGAGTACGCCGAAGGCCTCAAGTCCAACTTTGCCGATATGGGCAATGTGGCTGGGCGCGCGGGCGGCGCCATCACCGCCGCCAAATTCCTGCAGAAGTTCACCGTCGAGCTGCCCTGGGCGCACCTCGACATTGCCGGCACCGCATGGAAGAGCGGCGCGGCCAAGGGTTCTACCGGCCGGCCGGTGCCGTTGCTGCTGCAATACCTGATCGACCAGGCTGCGGTGGTGGCCCCCAAGAAGGCCTCCAGAGCACGCAAGGCCTAATCAGCGCGCACCATGACCGAGGTGGCCTTCCATTTCAACGCGCCCGACAAGTTGGGTTACGCCTGCCGCTTGTTGCGCAAGGCCTACCTTCGCGGTGCGCGCGTGGTGGCGCTGGTGGAGGACCGCGACCGGGCTGCACTGGATGCCGCGCTCTGGACCATGGCGGGTGGGGAATTCATTCCCCACAGCGGGCCGACAGACCCCGTGCATGTGCAGACCCGCTCACCCATCCACATTGCGAGCGAGGTATCTGCCTCCAATGGCGCCACCGTGCTGGTGAACCTGCGTGTTGGCCTGCCGGCCGGTTACGAGCGCTTTGCGCGGGTGATCGAGGTGGTGACCGGCGATGAAAACGATCGCGCGCACGCACGTGAACGCTGGAAGAGCTACAAGGCGCAGGGCATCGAGCCGCAGCGGCACGATCTCCAGCTTGCACCTCAGGATTGAGTCCGCGGCAGCCCCCGTCAGGGCAGCATGCGCCGAGCTTATGGTGCATTCAACGGCGTGATGTGCCTTTGGGAAAACCCTCGATCCTTCCTACAGGCGCTGCGCAATGCGAAATCCGCTGGTTTTTTGGAGTATCTTTATGGGCGTGGAGAAAAAAAGTTCCCTCCGCATTCCAACCTCCCATCCTTTTCCGAGGAAAACCATGCAACTGAACATCAAACTGGCCGTCATCGCGGCGGCTGTCGCACTTGCCGCTTGCGGCAAAAAAGAAGAGGCCGCGCCCGCAGCCGCTCCTGCCGCTGCCCCCGCAGCTGCAGCTCAGGTCATCAAGATCGGTCACGTTGGTCCCACGAGCGGCGCCATCGCCCACCTCGGCAAAGACAATGAGAACGGCGCCCGCATGGCGATCGAAGAGCTCAACGCCGCTGGTCTGACCATCGGTGGCGCTCCGGTCAAGTTCGAACTGCTGGCAGAAGACGACGCAGCAGATCCGAAGCAGGGCACCGCTGCCGCCACCAAGCTGGTGGACGCCAAGGTGGCTGGCGTGATCGGCCATCTGAACTCCGGCACGACCATCCCTGCCTCGCAGATCTACAACGACGCTGGCATTCCCCAGATCTCGCCTTCCGCCACCAACCCCAAGTACACCCGCCAGGGCTACGCTGGCGCGTTCCGCGTGGTGGCTGACGACGTGCACCTGGGTGGCACGCTGGGCAAGTACGCCGTTGAATCGCTCAAGGCCAAGAACGTGGCCGTGATCGACGACCGCACTGCGTATGGCCAGGGTGTGGCCGACGAGTTTGAAAAGGGCGTGGCCGCTGCTGGCGGCAAAGTGGTGGGTCGCGAGTTCACCAACGACAAAGCAACCGACTTCAACGCCATCCTGACCACTCTGAAGGCCAAGAAGCCTGACGTCGTGTTCTTCGGCGGCATGGACGCCGTGGCCGGCCCGATGCTCAAGCAGATGAAGCAGCTCGGCATCAACGCCAAGTTCATGGGTGGCGACGGCATCTGCTCGACCGAGCTGCCGAAGCTGGCCGCTGATGGCCTGGCCGACGACCAGGTGTACTGCGCTGAAGCCGGTGGTGTGGAAGGCGAGCAGAAGGAAGGCATGGAGAAATTCCGTACCGACTTCAAGGCCAAGTTCGGTGCCGACGTTCAGGTGTATGCCCCGTACGTGTACGACGCTGTGAAGGTCATGGCCAACGCCATGGTCACCGCTGGTTCGGCCGACCCCAAGGTCTACCTGCCTGCGCTCAAGGCCACGAACTACAAGGGCGTGACCGGCAACATCGCCTTTGACGAAAAGGGCGACATCAAGAACGGTGCCCTGACGCTCATGACCTACAAAGGCGGCAACCGCACCACCCTGGCCGTGATCCGCTGATCGGCCAGCAACCTTGAGCAGGAGGGCCTCTTCGGAGACCTCCTGTTACCCAAAAAGCCACCGCATGCGGTGGCTTTTTTTCGTCTGCTCGCAGCGTGGGCGTCGTCCTACAGCGAAGGGGGGCGTCTGCCGACACCCCGACCGCCCGGGGCTTTTTAGACTGGTTGTGCGTGGCAATCCTGCCCGCAGCCAATTTCTTTTCCGGGAGATTTCGCATGAGCAACCAAGGCAAGTCCAACCAGCAGCAGCAACAGCAGAATCCGAACCAGCAACAACCTGGCAGTCAGAACAACCCGAATCAGCAGCAACAGCAGCCGAGCCCCAATCAGCAGCAACCCGGAAGCCAGAACAAGCCAGGCCAGCAGCAACAGGCTCAACCCGGCCGCGAAGACAACAAGAAGTCCCCACAACAAGGCAGCAACCAGGCGGACAACGATCCCTCGCGCAAGCAGCAGGGCGGCAACAACCCGCAACGCGGTTGATCCTCACCCCTTCGCAAGCGTTCCCCTTTCGGGTTGAGTGCATGAGATGAGGGATGCCCGGCCTCGGCCGGGTTTTTTTATGCAGGAGATTTTTCATGGACAACATTTACGAAGCCCTTCGCGAAAGCCACGAGACCCAGCGCACGCTGTGCCGCAGGCTGTTGCGCACCAAGCCCGAGGATCCCCGTTCCAAGGAGATCTTCAAAGCCTTGCGCATCGAGCTGGCAGCCCATGCCGCCGCCGAAGAGCGGTACCTGTATGCCCAGATCCTGTTCGATGACATGGGGCTGGATTCATCGCGCCATGCCTTGCACGAACACCATGAGATCGATGAATGCGTGGAGGCCATGGAAGAGGCGCGCAACAAGCCGGAGGCTTGGCCAGCGCTGGCAAAGAAGTTGTCTCACGAGGTGCATCACCACCTCAGGGAAGAAGAGCGCAAGTTCTTCCAGCTCTCCGGCAAGATCCTGAACGACAAACAAAAGGTGAGCCTGGCCGGCCAATACCGGCGCGACCTCGATCGCATGCGGCACGTGGTGGCCTGATGGAGGGGTAAAACCCCTCGCCTGCGAGAGATGCTGCATTGCAGCAAGATCGCGGGAATGTCTGCTGCTCCTTCCCTCGCCCCCGCTGGTGACGCTGCCACCAGTCCCGCATTCCGCCCCACCGTCTGGGCCCTCGGGCTCGGTGGGTTTGCCATTGGCACGGGCGAGTTCGTCATCATGGGCCTGTTGCCCGAGGTGGCGACCAGCCTTGCCGTCACCATTCCACAGGCCGGCCACGTCATCAGCGCCTACGCCTTGGGTGTGGTGGTCGGAGCGCCCTTGCTGGCCATTCTCACCGCCCACTGGCCCCGGCGAACGCTGCTTGTTGTGCTGATGGTGCTGTTTGGCCTGGGCAACCTGGCCAGTGCGGCCGCCCCCGGCTACTGGAGCCTCAATCTGCTGCGTTTCATCGCTGGCATGCCGCACGGCACCTACTTTGGCGTGGCTTCGCTCGTCGCCGCCTCGCTGGTGCCACCGGGGCGCCGGGCCCAGGCCGTGGGCCTGATGATGCTGGGCCTCACCGGCGCCACGCTCATCGGCGTGCCGATGGCCGCCTGGCTGGGGCAGCACTGGGGTTGGCGCAGTGCCTTTGTACTGGTGGGTGTGATTGCCTTGCTCGCCAGCGCGATGATCCACCGTGCGCTGCCCGACCTGCGGGCGCCCGAAGGGGCAGGCCCTTTGCGCGAGTTGGCGGCGCTGAAGAACCCGCAGGTCTGGCTCACGCTGGGCATTGGCGCCATCGGTTTCGGGGGCATGTTCGCTGTGTTCAGCTACATCAAGCCGACCCTGATCGAGGTGACCGGCCTCTCGCTCGGTGCCGTACCGCTGGTGCTCGCCCTGTTCGGCGTCGGCATGATCGCCGGCAACCTGGTGGGCGCGCGCCTGGCCGACAAGGCCTTGTTGCCCACCATCGGCGGTACTTTGGTGTGGTCGGCACTGGTGCTGTTGCTCATGCTCGTGACGGCGCCTTATGCGGCCGCTGTGTCGCTCAATGTGCTGCTGGTGGGCACCGTGGTGGCGCTGGCGCCGGCGCTGCAGATCCGTCTGATGGACGTGGCGGGCGATGCGCAAGCTTTGGCCGCCGCGCTGAACCATTCAGCCTTCAACCTGGCCAATGCTCTCGGTGCCTGGCTGGGTGGGCTGGCGATTGCGGCGGGTCTGGGCTGGACGTCCACAGGCTGGGTCGGCGCACTGCTCGCGGTAGGCGGGATGGTGGTCTTTGCTGCCTCGATCTGGCAGCAACGTCGCGGCGGCAAGCCACGCCTGCCCGTGGCTGCCTCACAGGCCTGACCGACCGCTGCGTCCCCCGCGCCAGGTCGGCGATCAGAAACCGCCGTCGTCGAGCAGCCCATAGACCGGGTTCTCCTCCAGCACACCGCACGCCGGGTCTCGTGTCGGCCTGTTCTTCCCGGTTGATCGTGTCAGACCGTCATCGTCATCCTTCAGGGGCTCAAGGTCTTCGTCCTCGAAAACGCAGTACACCGATGGCGCCAAGGGCTCCAGGGTGTCCGCGTCTCGAATGCGAAGGGGGCCGCCCAGCGCGATGGTTTTCCAGGGAAAGAGACTGGCTGCCCACTGACCTGGACCACCCCACTCCTCGCTGGGGAAATACGGGCTGACGACAAGGACAATGGCGCCCTTGTTCCAGCCTTCACCAATCACTTTGGCGCGCTGCCCGGGTTTGCAGCGGCGGCTCATTGCGCTTCTCCCGCGAGGAGGGATGCATCGGGCGTCGTGAGCTTGTCGAGCTGAGCGTAGAAGGCCGGATCGGCCGCGCGGATGACCGCCCGGTGTGCCTCCACAATCTGCGCATGCCGCTCGGCGTCAAAGATCACCTCGCCCTGCATCAGCGCTTCGATGATCGCGTCCACCGCCATCAAGGCGGACTCCTTCGTCTCGGTGCTGAACCTGTAGCCGTGCCAGCTCTTTTCCTCATCCAGCCGCCTCAGGAAAATGACGTCCGACAACTCGCGGATGCTGGAGGCGACTTCACACACGAACTGCCGCTCTGAGCCGGGCATCCGCGCGAGTTCGCGCTCGGCGTGTTCGGCCTTGCATTTGGCGACGCTCAGCGCCCGCTCCCTGCGGCGCTTCTCGCGGGCCTTGGCCCTGCGCTGGAGAAGTTCGCCACGAGGCAGGCCGACACACACCAACCATGGCATGTCGGCATCGTTGCGTCGGCACACGCGAAGGTAGGTCTCATCCAGCCGACAGCGGCGAGGCATCACCACGCCGCCCAGGTAGGACACGCTCCGTTTGCCCGCAGGCGGGAACTGCTCGGGCCTGACCAGGCCGGCTGCCATCAGATCCTCGGCCTTGCCGATGTACGCGTCGAAATCTTTCTCCTCTATCTTCTGGATGGAGGAGGGGAGTTGGCTGACTGACATGTCGCACCCCCTCACAGCGCCGCACGGGCGGCGTGGCACATCCGGTCGCGGCGGATGCAGCGCACGGGGCGAGCGCGACGAATGCGCGCTGCGCAGGGTTTGGCAATGTCGACGACATTGCTCGCGGTCTTAGAATCGGTATTAGCCATGATGTGCGGTCCTTCCAAGGTTGTTGCACGTTGTGGTTAGAACGGCTGCAGGGTTGCCCCCCTGTGGCCGTTCGCTTTTGTGTCTCGGATCAACCCCCTGCATTGCAGGAAGTCACGCCCCGAGGCGCGGCGCTACTCCTTCGGTTCCTTCGCCTTGTCGATCTTCTCGCGCACCCAGGGGGCGCCACCCAAACGCATCAGCTTGTCGCGCTGGGGAGGGGTGAGTTTGATGGTCACCGGAGAGGTGGCAGGCGCTCCGGCCACCTTGGGCTTGGGGCCTCGTTTCGGTGGTGGAGACGGTTTGTGTTGATCCATGAATAAATAGTACACCTGTTTTAATATGGGTGTACCTATTCCAGGAAAAGGCATGTCTTTGCCCGATGAGCGGTGAGCCCGTTTTAGTCGAGAGCGCTGCCCAACTCCAGTTTAGAAGTGACCGGATATGGGGGAGACGTCACCCATTCGCCGAACTGTCACATTGCCGGCCTATACTGCATGTGCGCCCGCCGGTCCTGACGGGTGAGAAGTATCGGGGCACCAAAATTCAGAGACCCGCTTCGGCGGGTTTCGCGCTTTCTGGGCGCTACTTCTGCTGAGCCTCGATGCCTAGCTTTGCAAGGTAGGCGATCCCCAGAATTCCAACGATCGCTATGGCTGCCGCAGGGTTCTCTTTCACGAGCGTAGTGATCTTGTCGAGAACCTCCTTTGACGGGAGGTCGGCAAAGTTCTTCGCGAGTTCTGTTGCGTCCAAGGTGTTCCCCTAGTCAAGATACAGGCCTGTGGCAGGGTTGGTGAGTCTTTAACCGTCCCGCGCTCACAGGGGTTTAGTTGCCTGCGAAGGGCTACTTTTTGCGCACTGAGGCCCGAGCTTTGTCAAGCGCGGCAATTGCCTCGTCTAGACCTTCCCAGTCGTTGATCGCCATGTGCATCGACTCAATAAGCAGCGAATCGGCCTTGTTTTGACTTGCGTGGTCGTTCACCGTCGTGTGACTTGAAGCGAAGTCAAACGTGGAAATGTCCGTGGTCTTATCTTTAAGGCCTACCATCGCCCAGCCAATCGACCGATTGCTCAAGACTACAGCGTTGCCGACGATCATCAGTCTCGCGTTTGCCTTTGCAAGCTTTGCGCACACCGCGTCGTAGTTCTTGATGCTCCAGCCGTCCCACTTCGTGCTTTTTTGCACCTGGACAACTTGCGAGGTTCGCTCCGCGCTAATAGCGCACTCAGCCCAAGCTGTCGTGCTGGCGAGGCCAAGAAGTACGGCGAGTAGTTTTTTGGTCATAGTGAAGTGATAAGTGCCACGAGGTGCTCAACTTATCGGCTTCTGCTTGAAAAACTGTAGCGCCTTCTCGATGCAGAGGCGAATGTCGGCCACCCCCCCGCCGCGAAACATGCGCCCCAGCGGGGTGACCTGCGCGGCTTTTTCGAGCCATTTATTCCTGTAAGACGGCCCGGTTTGTGCTGTTTGAATTCGTGGGGTGTGAGGCAATCCAGACTGCTGTGGGGACGCACCGTGTTGTAGTGGTGCCGCCAGGCTCTTCGTAAGGACGACGCCCGCCTGTTAAGCACAACTCAACGCTTGGAGCCACTCGCGGTTAAGACGCCTGCGCCTGCGCCTGCATCTGGAAACCCTTATGCGGAGGTCAAGGGCCGCTCTCGAACACGTTGACATGGAGCCATGACCGGATACGCACGGCAGGCCATGGACACGGAACTGATCCAGTGGGCCACTGAGATCAAGGTTCGGGCGGAGTGTAGGGACGGCGAAATGATTAACTAAAGGCTGCTTTTAGAGGCGAAACCAACACGGAACCACCCGAATGCCCTCAAAGATACCAACAGGAAAATCTGGCTGTCAAAGAACGAAAAGAGCCTTGACAAACAAAAACCCCCGTAAATCAAGGATCTACGGGGGTTTTTGAGGGGTGATTCGGACGTCCGCGAACGTCAGAAAACCGATTTTTGGCGGAGAGGGCGGGATTCGAACCCGCGGTGGGGATTAGCCCACACACGCTTTCCAGGCGTGCGACTTAAACCACTCATCCACCTCTCCGCGAAGCCTGCGATTGTAGCAGGCGATTTGCGCTTATCCCGCCGGGCTGCCGTCCGCCGTCTTGTGCCAGGCGTGCTGCAGCAACACGTCCAGCGACACGTACTGCAGCGCCGCCGCGTGCGTGCTGTCCAGCACCACGGGCGGGGCGACGCCCGCGCGCAGGGCTTCCAGCCAACGCTGCACGCAGAGGCACCAGCGGTCGCCGGGCTTGAGGCCTGCGAATCGCCATTGCGGGTGCGGCGTGCTCAGGTCGTTGCCGTTTTCTCGCGAGAACTCGAGAAACGCCGCCGTGACACGGGCGCACACCACGTGCGTGCCGTGGTCTTCTGCGTCGGTCTCGCAGCAGCCGTCGCGGTAGAAGCCGGTGAGCGGGTCGTAGGAGCAGGGCACCAGCGGACCGCCCAGCACATTGCGCGACAAAGTCATGGTGGCGGCTCCGTGGTGGCGTCTGGTCAGACGTTGGTCTTGCCAACGCCGACCATCTTCATGGCGGAGGTGATCAGCGCCGACACTTCGGTCATGTTGCTGGGCACGATCAGCGTGGTGGTGGCGTCGGCGGCAACCTTGCCGTAGGCTTCCACGGCCTTCTCGGCCACCTTGAGCTGCACGGCCTCCTGGCCGCCTGGCTGTCGGATGGCTTCGGCCACCTTGCGAATGGCCTCGGCGTTGGCTTCGGCCACCGCGAGGATGGCGGCGGCTTCGCCTTGCGCGTTGTTGATCTCGGCCTGCTTTTCGCCTTCGGAGCGGGCGATGAAGGCTTCGCGCTCGCCGGTGGCGATGTTGATCTGTTCCTGACGGCGGCCTTCAGACGCTGCGATCAACGCACGCTTCTCGCGCTCGGCGGTGATCTGCGATTGCATCGCGCGCAGGATGGCCTCAGGCGGCGTGAGGTCCTTGATCTCGTAGCGCAGCACCTTCACGCCCCAGTTCAGCGCTGCTTCGTCGATGGCCGAAACCACTTGCGCGTTGATCACGTCGCGCTCTTCAAACGTCTTGTCGAGCTCCAGCTTGCCGATGACCGAGCGCAGCGAGGTCTGGGCCAGCTGGGTCACGGCCACGATGTAGTTGGACGAGCCATAGCTCGCGCGCATGGGGTCTGTCACCTGGAAGTACAGGATGCCGTCCACTTGCAGCTGGGTGTTGTCGCGCGTGATGCAGACCTGGCTCGGCACGTCCAGCGGAATTTCCTTCAGGCTGTGTTTGTAGGCCACTTTGTCAATGAAGGGCACGAGGAAGTTCAGGCCTGGCGCAAGGGACGAGTGGTACTTGCCCAGGCGCTCCACCACCCACGCGTTCTGCTGCGGCACGACCTTGATGGACCGTGTGATGAAGATGACGGCGATTATGAACAGGAGGATGGCAATTTCCATGGCAATGGCTTCTCAGAAAAGTTTCAGGAGGGGGCGAGGGTAGCGCATGCGCGTTCCTCAGACCTTGTCAACAAGCAGGCGGTTGCCCACCAGCTCGGCCACGCGATAGGTGCCCGGCGTGGGCGGGTTGCCCGGACGCTGGATCACGGTCCATTGCGCGCCACGGTATTTCACGCTTGCGGTGCCGTCGGCGTGCCATTCGTCGATCTGCAGCACCTCGCCAATGTCAAGGTTGACGCTGCGCATGGCGCGCACCGAGGGGTCTCCGGCCCCGCGCTTCTTGACGAAGTACCAGCCCACCACGGCGGCCGAGCCGACGAGCGCCGCCACGATCAGCTGCGCGGTGGTGCTCAGGCCGGCGTGCGCGGCGAGCGCGGCAGCGGCCATGCCGACAGCGAGCATCAGCAAGTAAAAGGTGCCTGTGAATAGCTCCAGCGCGACGGCGGCGCCGGCCAGCAGCCACCACACGGTTGAGTCCGACATGAATACTCCTGTCTTCAGAATGCGAAGGGAACCCGGCGAGAGAGCTCGGGTCTAGCCAGGAATGTCTGGCTTGCGCCACATTCTGCGACAAAAGGCCAGCGCGATCCGCAGGCGGACACGCGATTTCCGTACACTTCGCGCCTGCTTTGCCACCGTTGGGCTCCCCGCCAATGGTGCCCTTCCCCCGTAGCCGGCTGAACACGGCTGGAGAATCACATGAAATTCCGCTTTCCCATCGTCATCATCGATGAGGACTTTCGCTCGGAGAACACTTCGGGTTTGGGCATCCGCGCGTTGGCTCAGGCCATCGAAGTCGAAGGCTTCGAGGTGGTGGGCGTGACGAGCTACGGCGACATGAGCCAGTTTGCACAGCAGCAAAGCCGGGCGAGCGCCTTCATCCTGTCGATCGATGACGAGGAGTTCAGCCATGGCGACGACATCGACCCGGTGGTGCTGAACCTGCGCAGCTTCATTGACGAGGTGCGTCGCAAGAACGCCGACGTGCCGATCTACATCTACGGTGAGACCAAGACCAGCCGGCACCTGCCCAACGATGTGTTGCGCGAGTTGCATGGCTTCATTCACATGTTCGAGGACACGCCAGAGTTCGTGGCGCGCCACATCATCCGCGAGGCCAAGAGCTACCTCGAAGGCATCCAGCCGCCGTTCTTCAAGGCGTTGCTCGATTACGCGGAAGACGGTTCCTACTCGTGGCACTGCCCAGGGCACTCGGGTGGGGTGGCCTTCCTGAAGAGCCCGGTGGGCCAGATGTTCCACCAGTTCTTTGGCGAGAACATGCTGCGCGCCGATGTGTGCAACGCGGTGGAAGAACTGGGCCAGCTGCTGGACCACAACGGCGCGATCGGTGCGAGCGAGCGCAACGCGGCGCGCATCTTCAACGCCGATCACTGCTTCTTTGTGACCAACGGCACCTCCACATCCAACAAGATGGTGTGGCACCACACGGTGGCGCCGGGCGATGTGGTGGTGGTGGACCGCAACTGCCACAAGTCCATCCTGCACAGCATCATCATGACGGGCGCGATCCCCGTCTTCCTCAAGCCCACGCGCAACCACTACGGCATCATCGGCCCGATCCCGCAAAGCGAGTTCGAGATCGAGGCGATCCAGGCCAAGATCCGCGCCAACCCGCTGTTGGCGGGCGTGGACGCCGAGACGGTGAAGCCGCGCGTGCTCACGCTGACGCAGTCCACCTACGACGGCGTGCTCTACAACACCGAGGCCATCAAGCAGATGCTGGACGGCTACGTGGCCAACCTTCATTTCGACGAAGCCTGGCTGCCGCACGCCGCCTTCCACCCGTTCTACGGCAACTTCCACGCCATGGGCAAGAAGCGCGCGCGGCCGATGGAGTCGGTGGTTTACGCCACGCAGTCCATCCACAAGCTGCTCGCCGGCATCAGCCAGGCCAGCCACGTGCTGGTGCAGGATTCGCAGAACGTGAAGCTGGACCGCCACCTCTTCAACGAGGCCTACCTGATGCACACCAGCACCAGCCCGCAGTACGCGATCATCGCGAGTTGCGACGTGGCTGCCGCCATGATGGAGCCGCCCGGTGGCCGTGCGCTGGTGGAAGAGAGCATCTTCGAGGCGCTCGATTTCCGCCGCGCGATGCGCAAGGTGGAAGCCGAGTTCGGCGAGGACGATTGGTGGTTCAAGGTCTGGGGGCCGGACGATCTGGCCGATGAAGGCATGGGCGAGGCCGGCGACTGGGTGCTCAAGCAGAAGGACGTGTCCTTCAACGACAAGGATTGGCACGGCTTTGGCGACATGGCGCCCGGCTTCAACATGCTGGACCCGATCAAAGCCACCATCGTCACCCCGGGTCTGAACCTGGATGGCCGCTTTGAAGCCAATGGCATTCCGGCTTCCATCGTCACCAAGTTCCTGGCCGAGCACGGCGTGGTGGTGGAGAAGACGGGCCTGTACAGCTTCTTCATCATGTTCACCATCGGTATCACCAAGGGCCGTTGGAACACGCTGTTGACCGCATTGCAGCAGTTCAAGGACGATTACGCCAAGAACCAGCCGATGTGGCGCATCCTGCCGGAGTTCTGCCAGAAGCATCCGCGCTATGAGCAGATGGGCCTGCGCGACCTGTGCCAGCACGTGCACGAGCTGTACGCCCGCTACGACATCGCGCGCCTCACGACCGAGATGTACCTGAGCGACCTGACGCCCGCCATGAAGCCGACCGACGCGTTCGCGCACATTGCGCAACGCACCACCGAGCGCGTGCCGATCGACGCTCTGGAAGGCCGCATCACCACCAGCCTGGTGACGCCGTACCCCCCGGGTATTCCGCTGTTGATCCCGGGCGAGGTGTTCAACAAGAAGATCGTGGACTACCTGAAGTTCGCGCGCGAGTTCAACCTGCAGTGCCCCGGCTTCGAGACCGACATCCACGGTCTGGTGGAAGTGGTGGGCGACGACGGCCGCAAGAGCTACTTCGCAGACTGCGTGAAGGCCTGAGGCCTTCGGGTCTCAGCGCAACACGTCGGGTCGCACCCGCAAGAAGCTGGCGAAGCGCGGTGTGCCACTGGCATTGAGGCCCCGGAAGCGGTAGGTCACCCATTCGCCCACGGCGGGTGGCCGTTCGCGCTGGTTGTCGGTGAAACCGGTGCCCAGGCGAAAGCGCAGACCCGTGGGCGTTTCAACGAGCAGGGCGCCCAGGCGCCCGGTGTGGCGACCCTGGCCGGGCAGGTGTGCGATCACGCGGGCCTCGTCGTCCTGGTGGGTCTTGACCTTGAGCAGGTCGTCGCTGCGCAGCGCGCGGTAGGGGGCATCGCCGCGGTGGAGCATCAGGCCTTCGCCGCCGTCCCTCACCAGGCGGTCCAGCCGCGCCATGAGCACCGCGTGGCTGGGAACCCGTTCCTGCAGAACAGCCCGCACCCAGGGTTGGTCGATGCGGGAGACCAGCCCGTGGTAGGCCGCGATGCGGTCGGTGAAGTTGCCGGGGTGCGCGGGCAGGTCGAACACCATGAAGCGGATGCGGCGCCAGCTTTCTTCGTCGGGTGTCTGCTGGCGCACGGTGGACAGCGCTTCTTCAAAACGGCCCCTGCCAGGCCACAGCTCACCGTCCATGGG
>Ga0067045_1003805_pt1 | contig 17696 bp, 14 predicted proteins | sample TerdegcTABiofilm_FD_59184 | JGI IMG/M metagenome (GOLD analysis project Ga0067045, IMG submission 59184) | Combined Assembly of (Gp0054472, Gp0054536) Wastewater bioreactor microbial communities from Singapore -Terephthalate degrading... | reverse complement strand
GGTCTTCCCGAGGGTCAATACCATTTGAGCCTCGCCACCCTTTACCTCGCTACCTGCCCCAAATCCAACTCCACCATGGGATATTTTGACGCGCTTGCCGCCGTTGAACAGGAATTCGCAGAAGTCCCCAACCATCTGAAGGATGGCAACCGCGATCAAAAAGGCTTTGGGCACGGAGAAGGATATAAATACCCCCATGCCTACAAGGATCATTGGGTTGCTCAGCAATATCTCCCCGACTCCCTCAAACAGGCGGTTTTCTATTTCCCGAGTGACAGCGGTTTTGAAAAAGAACGAAAAACCGCGGTGCTTGAAAAACGGGAAGCCCAGCTGGCACTCACTCCCGGGGATATCGACAGTCAGCCCCTGCCCGATGCCGGCGAAGCGGCAATCTGGTCCATGGAAGGCGAAAAACGAAAAAAATGGCTTGCCCGTGCTGAAGGATCAGCGTCTTCCCGGCTCATAACGGCGCGCGCCCTCGTTTTTGATTACCTGCGGCCGGCGCGGAGCGAAAATCTGCTCACCATCGACCCGCGAAAGGGATTTTATTGCCTTGAGACAATCAGGCGCTGTCCGGAAGGCACCAGCGCCGTGATAGTCCAGGACGAAGAATCCAGATCCCTCATTGAGCTGGAAACCAGAAATCTGCCAGAACTCGCACGGCCTTTTATCCTTGTGTGGGACCAGCAAAATGGTTCTGCCGACATGCAGACGGCATTCGGATTTTCTGCATTCGACCTGATTCTGGTCTGCGAAATCTCGAAAACCGAAAACTTCGTCGATCAGCTTTTTTCACGGCTTCTGACCGATTCAGCCTATGAAAAGCTGCCACGCCTAATTGCTTTCTTTGAAATTCTCGCCGGACGCTCGAGCCGGATTTCCGAATTCCTCAAACTGAGCGTACCGCCGCAGGACAGTGAAAAGATGCGGATCATCACTGAGCTTGAGAATTTTGAAAACGAATACGGAAGCGGGCCTGGGTTTAGAAAAGAGCAAAACGCCGGGATCGAATCATGCAAAGACCTTATGGAACTTGTTCAGCAAAAGCTTTCCATGACAGGACTTAACGGAGAAATCAAGACAGCTGAACTGTCCGGAACCTTTTCCCGGCGGCTCTCAAACGAAGAAATCGAATTGTGGTTTTCCGAAAATTCACCTTACCGAAAAGCGCTGGCAGCAGCTAAAGGAAAAGATTTTTCCGAACAGGTTGAAGAGATGGTTAAAAACGAAGCACTGCAGGGAAAATGGCCGCTTTTTCTCGCACTGGCCAGTTTTTCGCCGCGTCACGCCAAATAAACATTTTCGAATTCTTCAAGAATAGTTGCTAGCGAAAGATCCTGGGTCATCATCCGAATAAATTCATAGGAATCACCTGCGACCGAAGAAGCGGTTCCCTTCATGAAAGCCGGAAAGAATACCTCTTCCAAAAAAGCCCAGCTCTCCTCTTCTCGCGATGGTATGATGGGATAGAACCTCGCGCCGACAGATTGGGCTGCGAGCCAGGCTTCCTGGGTTGTTCCCACCACCAGAATCGGTATTTTGTCAAAACCGTTGGTGACAACCATTCTCAGGTATTCCAGGATATTGCCCCGTTCGATGCCGGCGATTTTCCTGAATAAAGAACCCATGCCTGCCATCTCCCACTGACTGAGGGCAGAAAATTCCGGCATTGTGCTGTGAACGAGAACATCGGCGGAAGGTGCCGCAACAGGCAAAGATTCTAGAAAGGATTGGGCCTGGGCAAACCGCTGGACAGGCGGTTCCTTTTCAATGGCTCCCTGTGTCATTGAATACCAATCCGTGATAATTCGGCTTGGACTGCCAGCCGGAGAATCTGCAAGGGCAAGCAGATTCTTTTCCTCGGAGGCTAAAAATGCATCCAATGTTTTGATGATGGCTGCCCTTCGCACCGATGGATGTTTTTTATTCAGAAGCCGAAGACTCGCAGCCAAAATAACAAACGGCGAACTGCCGCGAAGACGGGACTCGAGGGCTACCTGCCGCCATATGTGACCGCAGAGCAAGGGTTCCTGCCCCATGGAAAAACAGGCAGTAAAAGCGGGCACATAGACATGCTCGCAATAAGCGGTCAATGAATCGAAGACAGCCCCTTCAGACTCTATAATGAGAAGCACTTTTTTCCGGAGAAGATCACCTGATTCGGGATTTGCCGCCGGATTGGATCCGGTGTTTTCACGAAGCCGGCTTTGAGAAGTCCTTGAGCGTTTTTTGTTTTTTGCTCCGGAGGATACTAAGTTGTCTAGAAAGGTGGTGCTTCTCAATGCGGCGGCTCCCTCTAGCCAAATATCGGCAGATATCAGCCCCGGCTTGAAAAGCAATTCATCCAAGATAGCGGGCACGGCGCGGCTACTTGACCGGATTCTGCAAAAACTGGATGCTTTCAGTCATGGCAAGATTGGATTTCAGCACAAGCGACGATGTTTTTGACTATCTCATGCGCTATGTAAATGTCGAAAAAGGGCAGAAAACTGAATTCAAGCTGGACAGAATGCAGTTTCTTGCAGAGCAGCTCGGCAATCCCCATCTTGGAAGGCTGACAATCCATATTGCCGGCTCAAAGGGCAAGGGGTCTGTTTCCAGCATGTGCGCATCGGCGCTTGAAGAAGCCGGTTTTAGAACTGGTCTCTACACAAGTCCACACTTTATCAGATGGAAAGAACGCATTTCTTTTCCAAATAAAGAATTGGAAGAAAATACGCTTATATCTGCAGCCAAGGAGGTTCTCGCATTGGTCGACGGAAAGCCAGCGGAATTCTTTCCCGGTTCGGAACTGCCGACCTATTTTGAACTGACGACACTCATCGGGTTCTGTGCTTTCAGACGTGCAGGATGCACCGCACAGGTGATCGAAACCGGGCTCGGCGGAAGGCTCGATTCTACCAATATTGTCATTCCGGATGTTGCGATCATCACGACCATCGAGCTGGAACATACCCAGTTTCTCGGAACGACCCTTGCAGCCATTGCCGGAGAAAAGGCTGGCATAATCAAGGAAGACAAGCCATGCTGTATCGGGTTTCAGAAGCCAGAAGCCGAAAGCCAGGTGTTGCAAGTTTTCAGGATGACGGCTAAGCAGCGAAACTCGCCTTTGTTCGAAGCGCGGGATTTGATTCGAATTGACAACATCCAGGTTGCTGAAGCTGGAACCTCGTGCAGAATGTTCGGAATGATCCCGGCGAAACCCCAACTGCCTCGCTCTCTGCCGCCCCAGCTTGAAAAGCTTCTGAAGGATGGATTGGAGCTTTCCAGTCCCATGGTCGGGGAAATCCAGGCCCAAAACATGGCGCTTTCTCTCACCGCGCTCGCTATCGCCGTACCCGGCATCTCAAAAGCGGCAGTTGCACGCGGATTTTCGAAAGCAAGACTGCCGGCTCGGTTTGAAATCATTTCGTCCAAGCCGCCCATTGTCCTTGACGGTGCGCATACCCCTGATTCAATTCAGCTGACTGTCAAAACCCTGAACCAGCTGTTTCCGGCCAAGCCCGCGGTCTTGATTTTTGCTTGTGCCATCGATAAAAAGCATGAAGAAATGGCGGAAATCCTCGCAGGCTCCGAACCTGGGAAAGAACGCTTTCAGGAAATCATCGTGACGAAGCCGGGCGACTTTAAACAAAGTGATCCGGAGCGAATTTTCCAGAGCTTCGCGAAATACTCGAAAAATGTCATGCTCATTGCGGATACCGAAAGCGCGGTGATTGCGGGCTTGAAAAAAAGCCTGCAAAACGATGCGGTCCTGCTTATTGCCGGGTCTTTCTATCTCTGCTCCGAAGCCGCGAAAATACTGGGGCGAAACGTAATAGCCTGAGGGTTTTTTCAAAATGCAGATGCATTTTAAAAAACCACTGTTCAATTACGCGCGTTTCACAGCGGTTATCCAGAACCGCAAGAAACCGCAAAGCCAATTTCAATAATAACAAGGTTTTGAAATTGGCCCGCCTTTTAGAGCAATGAAACCAGACTCTGAACCAAACCGATGAGCGCTCCGAGAACTCCGCCGAGGAACGTAATCCATGATAATTCGTTCTGAACAACCGATAAAATGATCCGCTCGACATCCGCCATATCGAGCGCATCGATTTTTTCGACAACCATGGTTTTGATATCCAGAGCATCCAGCAGTTGCTCTGACTGAGCGGATAGCGCATTCAGAACAGTGCGCGTCACGAGCCTGGAGATCTCCGCAATATCGTCTTGGCTGATGGCGAGAAGCTCCTTGAGCGTTTTGCCCGCGTTCGCCTCAAGAAAGCCCTCGGCAAAGGCTTTTAAAACCCCGGAAACAAGCGAGCCGGCACCTGGATTTTCTATCCCATCGACGATAATTCGAGTAAGTCCTTCGGCGAGATCAGCACTGAGAACCGGCAAAAGCTCGGACACGTTTCGGTCCGAAAAACTCGCATAGTGAGCGGCCAGCCTGCGGGAAAAACCTTCGGCATCGTCTGAAAGCTCTTGCAGAAACCGATCCACCGATTCAAAAACCTTAAGAACATCGCGATGAGCAGCGCTATTTATTGAGCTTTTCAGCTCGTCTGACGTAGTGTTGTCCGACTTGTCCCCTGACACTGCATCTGAAGCGGCGCTTGCCGAGGGCCGGCTGCTGGTTCCGTCGAATGCGGATTCAGCCTGCAACCCCCAGCCGAGCCCTTCGGTTGTCGTACCAATCAGTGTATGTTGCGCAGAACCGCCATACCGCAGTGCCGCGATGTAGCCTGCTACCGCTTTGACCAGCTTTTCTTTCATGGTCTGCGATGCAAGCAATTGACTGATGGCCTTTGAAAGCTCTTCAATGGTTTCCGGCATGGAATTCTGCAAAGTTTTTTCATAATTGGCCGCGGTCACGATAAGCCTTTGAATCGGACCAAGCCGGTTTATCGCACCTTTGACCGCCTTCATGGCGAGTGTTTCAAGCTCTTTTTGTATGGCTTCATCTTCCAAAATCGAGTTTGCGACGGGCACCAGTTTTTCGTAGAGCATGTCAGAAGCAAGGACGGCAAGCGGGGCAAGCTGCTTTTCAGAGAGTATGGGCTCCTGCGCTGTGCCGGAAGCTGATGATGAAGATTCTCCATGATCATGGGACATTGCCGGTTCTGGCTGGCCTGTCTGCGACATCAACTTTGCGAAAACCAGATTTTCAACCCTGGCTCGGAACTCGGGCTTTCCGCAATTTTGCGCAAAAGAAAAAACCGCTTTTTCAAGCGTTTCGCGGCTGACTAGAGCGGAAGCCGGAAGCGCCAATATTTCTTCGGCTGATGACGTGAGTGCCAGCGAGAGTGATGAGCGAAAGCCCGGGGATGACAATGCCTTTTTGCTGATTCGAAGTGCCAAACTGCCCAAATCAGGCTCAGGTTTTTCGGACTCCGAGCGTTCCTTTTTCAAAATCGGAGCCAGGCTCTCTTGAACCGGCGCGGAAAGAACCCCTTCGAGCAGTACAGAAACCGAGGTTTCCACCTTGCCGATCATGTATGGATCATGCAGACGTTCATCAAAAACCTGGGTTGTCAGAAGCTCACGCGATACTGTTTCGCCGATGCTGACCGAGAGCCGTTCCCTTTCACGGGGGAGGATCCCGGGCGTAAAGGGGAGTTTCCAGGAGCCAATCATGACCGGCTTCAGCGGCCTGAAAAGCATCTTTATCGCCAGCCAATTGGTAAAATAGCCGATTGCCGCCCCAATCAGGGGCGGCACAATCCATGTCCTAAAAAATTCCATCCCATTCCTCATTATTGTTTCATAGATTTCATAGCGGCGCTTTCAAACTGCATCTGCATTCTGAAAGTTGGGCGCATCACGATCAACGCGCATCGCGGTTAACATATAGTGATGTCACCTATCGGCTCTGGCTTTTTCAGCTTCCTGCAGGGAAAAATAAGCTTGGCCGAATTTTTCGCTGACCCAATAATCGTGGCCGTTGTCCTTAAAACGGTACAGTAAGCCGTCCTCAAGCCCCTGAGGGCTGATGCGCCGCTCCGAACATTCCAGAATTGTGCCTTTGCGGATAACCAAAGATGAACCAACTGCCCCGGATGATGCAGTGCCCGGCTGGATTTGTGTCTGCGCGTAATCAGCGGTTACCAGAAACCACCAACTGCCGCCGCCCAGAGCCGAATCAGGCGGCAGTTTCAGGGAGCGGGAATAACTGGTTCGGCTGCACCCGGCCAGCAACATCGGCGCAAGCAGCGTCAGCGCGAAAAGCGCAAAAACCGCATAACCTGCAGTCAAGGCGGGCTTCAATCTATTCTTCAGCATAATCACCATGAAATGTACTTTATTTGCTGGACTTAGAGAAGCCAATAGAATACATTTCTTGATATGGCGCGCACTGTAAAGCTGACTCTGTTACTCAGCTATCTGTTTATTATATTATTGCTGTCGCCAATCTTTGCCGCTGGAAAAGTTACCACGGCATCCGGGCTGGAGTCTGGACTCATGTTCAATCTGGTAAAACTGCCTTCTCTTGCATGGAAAGCTCAGACCGGATTTGACATCGGTTATCGCTTCCTCATTTCATCAGGCAGCATCTTCCAGAAAGACAATACCAATCAAACGTTTTCAGCCGGGCTTTTGCTCCGTGCCGATTATTTTTCATTTGCGCCTTCAGCGCTGCTTGCAGACGGCAATCTTTACCGAGGCTTTCATGGCTATGGACTGGGTCTCGGCGCTGCAATGATATACGAGCCAGCATCCCTCACCATTTTTAATTTTCCGGCAGCCTTGCTTGCCGATGCTTCCATACAAATCAGAGTTACAGAATATACAAACACCCCTCTGACAGGAGCCCAGATCGGATGCACAGGCTCATTCGGTCTTCGGCTTTCAGAAGTTTTCAAGCTGGGAAAGCGCGCATTTGATGTCGTTGTCAGGCTGCCGTACGGCTATACGGTCATGGCGGGCGCTTCCATGATTTCCGCCGGTCTTTCGCTTGGTTTTGAGCTGGGCAAAGCCGCATCTCGAGACGAGAGCGCACCATGAGAAAATCCATCCTGCAGGCTGCCAGGCTGCTTCAATTTCTTATCCTTTTCACCTTTTTTCTTGCTGTTTCTTCCTGCTCCCTCTTTCTATCGGCTCCATCCCTGCCGGCGCGGCATGCGCTGGTGATCGGCATCGCTGATTATCAGACTGTCAATGATCTGAGCTATACCGATGATGACGCAAATGCAATGCATGACCTACTTGTTGCGCAGGGTTGGGATGTTGGAGCTGCAATCTTAAACAGCACAGCCACCAAAGCGGGCATTAAAGCAGCAATCCAGAGTTTTCTTTCTTCAATACCCAAAGGCGACTACGCGCTCATCTATTATTCGGGGCATGGCTGGGAGGCTGACAGCACTTCATACCTTGTGCCCTATGATTATGATTTCAGTTCGAATTCAAAACTCATCTCTGAAATCGAGATGGCCAATTGGCTGAGCAGCTACGCGATTACCGACAATGTGATTTTTATCGCCGATTCATGCTATTCAGGGGGCTTTATACCTGATTCAGAAGCCATGGATTCAGTTGCCCAGGATTACAGCGCTTACAATTTTACCACAAAGGCTGCTTTTCCATTTTTCGCTTTTGCATATTTGACGACGCTTGTACAAAAAAACGCAATTTCAGACGGCAGTCTTGTTCCTGTTGTTTTAAGTGCCGCAGGCTCGCTTGAGTTTTCATATGAATCAAGTTCACTGAAGCATGGAGTCTTTACCTATTATCTTATGGAATCTGCGGAATTCGGCGACAGTAACGGTGATGGATTTGTGACCGCTACCGAAGCATATCGATATGCTGTCAATAAAATTTCAGAAAAATGGAACAACAGTGATGCAACATGGGATGAAGACTTCTACCCCCATATTTCAGGCGGTCTGCGCGATATCGTTCTTTTTTCCACCAAACCTTGATTCAAATTAAATATCAGCAAAATCATTGCTTTGATCCGCGAATTCAGGGAAAAAATACACAAGGACTCCCGACGAGCGGACTCTGACTTCCGCGATGCCTTTTTTCGCAAGCTCATCAAGTACCTTTCTCGCTTCATCAATGGAAATATCGCTTTCAATGGCCACTTCGCCGGGCGTCACCTGGCCGGAATTCTTTCGGGCAATGCGCAGAATCGTCTTTTCAGGACTCTCCGGTCTTCTGTAACGAGAAGCGGTATCAGAATCGTACAGCTGGCCGACTGACCTTGCGCTGCCCATCGTCAAGGCCGCTTCCACATCGTTTCTCAAATTGGCTTCCTGAACTTGCCGGGGAAGCGTGAAAAGGTCATAAAGACCTCCAGCACCAGCAAGGCCGCCTGTCAAAAGCCATAAAAACCCGGTCCCTGTTTTTCCGAGATAAAATCGATGCAGACCTAGCGCTCCGAAGCCGGATATCGCCCATAAAGCATATGCAACAGGAAGGCTGTATTTCACCCCTTCTCCCCTTTTCTTGCTGATTTTGAATTTTGTACAAGCAAGTACCATCAATATTTTACTACTTTAAGCCCTCAATGGACAACAGCTTTCCCATCCGTGGATATAGATTTTATTGGACAGCCGGAGTATTATGGATGAAATTCAACGAGCGATGGAGAAGCAACGATGACCCCAACCATACATGAATTGTTGAGCAATGACAAAGCCCTCGGTCCGGTCACAGTCAAAGGCTGGATAAGAACCAGGCGGGAAACGAAAACCGCGGTATTCATAGAATTAAATGACGGCTCCTGCCTTGCGAACATTCAATGTGTTTTCAGTCTGGAGTCAGCCGCCAGCGATACCAACAAACCAGAAATCGCCAGAGCGACGACCGGTGCAAGCGCCGTTATCGAGGGTATGCTGGTTGCATCACCCGGCCAGGGTCAGAAAGTCGAAGTGCAGGCTTCAGCAATCAGAATCCTCGGCGAAGCGCCGGTAGAAAGCTATCCCCTGCAGAAAAAAGCCCATTCACTGGAATTTCTGCGTGAAATCGCACATCTCAGGGCACGCACCAATACCTTTGGAGCAGTTGCCCGGGTCAGAAACCGAATGGCTTTCGCGGTTCATGAATTCTTCCAGAGTCAGGGTTTTTATTATGTCCACACGCCGATTATCACTGCTTCAGACGCGGAAGGCGCCGGTGCCATGTTCCAGGTTACTACCCTGGATCTGGATCGAGTCGCCAGCTCCGGAAAACCGGATTATGAAAAAGATTTTTTCGGCAAACCCGCTTTTTTGACAGTCTCCGGCCAGCTCAACGTGGAAACCTATTGCCAGGCGCTTTCCCGCGTTTACACATTCGGCCCGACATTCCGCGCTGAAAACTCCAACACGACGCGGCACCTCTCCGAGTTCTGGATGATTGAGCCCGAAATTGCCTTTGCCGAACTGTCTGATGATATCGAACTCGCTAAAAACTTTATCCGCCACCTGGTGACCACCGCGCTGAAGGATTGCGCCGACGACCTTGCGTTTTTCGATGCGCGGATCCAGCCTGGGCTCATTGCCGGTCTTGAAAAGGTCAGCAAGGGAGAGTTCTCCCAGATGACCTACACCGACGCGGTCAAAGAGCTGGAAAAGAGCAAGGATAGTTTCGAATTCACACCCTTCTGGGGCTGTGACCTGCAGAGTGAGCACGAAAAATTCCTCACGGAAAAGGTTGTCGGCGGTCCGGTCGTGGTAACCAACTACCCAAAGGAAATCAAAGCATTCTACATGAAGCAGAATGATGACGGCAAAACCGTTGCGGCCATGGATGTCCTCGTGCCGCGTTTTGGAGAGATCATCGGCGGTTCAGAGCGTGAATGGCGCCTCGATCTTCTCGAAAAACGAATGGATGAGCTTGGGCTCAAAAAGGAAACCTATTCCTGGTATCTGGATTTGCGGCGTTACGGAACAACTCCCCACGCCGGATTCGGACTCGGATTTGAACGCCTTCTGCTCTATGTCACCGGAATGACCAACATCCGCGATGTCATCCCCTTCCCGAGAGCGCCGAAACTTGCAGATTTTTAACGTAATAGACAGAAGGAAATCTGAATTGATGAAAATAAATCGAAGCCTCCTGTTCCTTGTGGTTTTTCTGTTGCTTGCAGCCAGCAGTGTGTTTGCCCAGAATACACAGCCGACATCTGCAAACCCAACTGCCGCTGAAATTCCCCCGCCCCCCTTTATCAACGCACGGGCGGGCATTCTGATTGACGCGACAACCGGAACCATCCTCTACGCGAAAAATCCCGACCTGGCGCTGCCGCCAGCGAGCCTTGCAAAGCTCGTTACGCTCCATGTCGTCATGGAAGAAATCAAAGCCGGCCGCCTTTCCCTTGACGAATTGATCGAAATTGACGCGCGGGATTGTTCGCCCTATGTTCCCTACGGTTCTTCACTGATGTATCTCAAACCTGGCATGAAAGTTTCGGTGCGCGATTTGATGCTCGGCGCCGCTGTCGTGTCGGGCAACGACGCGGCATACGCGCTGGCACGGCGTGTCGCCGGTTCCAATGAAGCATTCGCAAAGATGATGAACGCCGCTGTCCAGGATTTGGGGTTTGACGGACTTGTGTTTGTTGAACCTTCGGGACTGTCCGAACGCAACCTCGTCTCAGCCCGGCAGTTCGCCTTATTCTGCATGAAATACATCCAGCTTCATCCTGAAGCGCTGAAAGAGCTTCATTCTGTGAAATCAATCGAATTTCCGCGGAAGGAGCACGCCGCGCCGGGATATGTTCCCGAAGGCAATATTATCCAGTACAACCGCAACCCTCTGATCTTCAATTACCCCGGAGCGGATGGCTTGAAGACCGGCTACATCATCGAGGTAGGTTTCAACATGGCGGCTACCGCAGAACGGGAAGGCACCCGCTTTATCACGGTAACCCTCGGCGGCACCGGCTCATCCTATGCGGGCGGAGGACTGCAGCGTTCCAAAGATACCGCCAATATGCTCGATTGGGCATTTGACAATTTCAAGACAGTCGCTCTGGATCCGGGGCCGATTCCATCACCCCGCATCTGGTTTGGCAAAAAGAATGCCGTTACCCTCGTTCCGACGCTTGCCAACGCTGTCACGATTCCGAAGTCTCAGGCGGACCAGCTCAGAGTCAGGCTCGAAGTTCCGCGGTACATTGACGCACCGCTGGACAAGGCTGAACGGGTGGGCAGAATCGTCTATTCGGTTGGGAACAAAGACATTTCGGTCATCGACCTGATGACAACTGAAGCAGTGCCTAAAGGCAACTTTTTCAAGCGCTTATGGGATGGAATACTGCGGTTCTTCGTCAATGTGTTCAGAAGGAAATGAGGAAACACGCAGAAAACCTTCTTTGACAAGGACTTGCAAGGCTTCGGCTACTTTTTCATATTCGAAGGGCAAACGCATATAGACTTGCTGGGCGGTGGCGGGTCCTGAATCAAGCAGGAATTTCAGGACTGCGCCCCGAACTCTTCTGAAAGAAGAATCAAAAGGGCTCTGTCTGGTGTACAGCCTGCTTTTTGTTGAGTAATTACCTTCCTTTTTTTTAATATCGGCACCGTAGTCCATCAGCGCTGTATACCACCTGCGCGGAGCCTGGCAGTCAAGGTACTGGCGCCCGATCTCTTCAAGTGCTGAATCGGAGACCAAATCCATCCCGGCAAAGAAATGCTTGATAAAAACCGTTCTGATGTTCGTTTCAAGAAAGACGGATGGGATGTCATACGCGAAGGCGAGGATTGCCCTCGCTGTATACTTTCCAATGCCAGCGAGACTCAAGAGCTCTTTTTCTTCACAGGGTAGCTGACCTGAAAAGCGGCTGACAATGTCCCGGGCGGCATGATGGAGCGAAAGGGCTCTTCGATTGTACCCCAGCCCGCTCCAGAATTTGAGAACTTCTGCCGGTTCAGCCCGTGCCAGCGTCAGAACATCGGGAAACCGTTCAAGCCAGTTTGCATATTTTGGGATAACACGCACAACCTGGGTTTGCTGGAGCATGATTTCAGAAACCCAGACCCTGTAAGGATCCGGACTGTGCCGCCAGGGAAGGTCCCGGTAACACAGCCCTGCCCGCTCATACACCAGTGCCTGAAATTCCTCGACTGGAAGCGTTTCAGGAATAGATATGGGAAAATTCATGGAGCAATTCTTCTGCCTTAGCCTTGCATCCACCGCAGACTGTTCCGATTTTTGTCGCTTCCTGCAGTTGATGCCAGTCTCTCGCCCCGGCCTTCACCGCTTCTTCGATATCTTTGTCGGTAATATTGAGGCAGGTGCAGATGACAACCGCGTCTTCACCCTTAAAAGCACCGGCTCTGCCTGTCTTTTCAAGATATTTGTCGATAGCGGCGCGCAAAGCCTTGTCACCCAGCACCGAGCAGTGGATCTTGTTCTCCGGCAAGCCGCCCAGTTTTGCTGCGATATCGGCGGGCTTGATGGTGTAGGCTTCCCGGATATTCATACCCTTGATGGATTCTGAAAGCATGGAAGTGCTGGCGATAGCCGAAGCACAGCCGTATGTTTTCCACCGGACATCCTTGATCACATCATTTTCGATTTTCAGCATGAACATCATCTGATCGCCGCATTTAATATTGCCAACAATGCCGTCAGCATCGGCTTCAAAAGGTTCATCGGGGCTGTACACATTTCTGGGATTGGTAAAATGATCCTTCACGACATCCGAATAAAGCCACTGAAACGCATCCATACTATAATTCTCCTCGTTAGAATGTGCTCGCCTGTCAATGCTGAGTCAAAGCGTCCTCGGCGGATACTGTTGACATTTTCCGCAGGCGCTCAATAATCGGCGGGAGCTGGGCCGCGACATAATCGACTTCCTCTTCGGTTGTATATTTCCCGAGAGAAAACCTGATTGAACCATGGGCCAGCTCAGGGCCGAGTCCGGTTGCCAGAAGCACATGCGATGGATCAAGACTGCCCGAAGCACATGCTGAACCGGTAGAAACCTGAATGCCGGCAAGATCCAGATACAGGAGGATGGATTCGCCTTCAGCGCCCGGGAAAGAAACATTCAAGGTGTTGGGCAGGACAAATTCAGGATGACCGTTGATCCTGACATGCGGGATCGAAGCCTTGATCTTATCTCTGAGCCGATTCCGAAGCGCTCCAACATGCTCGCGGTACTCATCGAGTTCAGCTTTGGCAAGCTCGGCGGCTTTGCCGAAACCGATAATGCCCAAATTGTTATAGGTCCCGGCCCTGACTCCTGCTTCCTGGTGTCCGCCCCGGATCAACGGCTCTATCGGCGCCCCCTGACGGATATAGAGCGCTCCGATTCCCTTGGGACCGTAAATCTTATGGCAGGACATCGTCAGATAATCCACTTTCCATGCTTTGACCGATACGGGAATCTTGCCGACCGCCTGCGTCGCGTCGGTATGGACAAGAGCGCCGTTTTCCTTGGCCAAGCGCGCGATTTCGGCAATATCTTCGACAGTCCCGATTTCGTTGTTTGCGGCCATGACCGAAACAAGCAGAACATCCGGCCCCAGTTCTTTCCGGTATCGCTCCATATCGATGCGGCCGTCAGCGTCTACCGGCAGAAACACCACAGGGAAGCCTTCGTCCTGCAGGTACTTGGCTGAATTGAGGACACAGGGGTGCTCGATGGCGGTTGTTATGATTTTCTTTCTTGTGCCTTTCTTGGCCAGATGGTACATGGTCATGAAAACCGTGTTGTTGGATTCGGATCCGCCAGAAGTAAAAAACACTGTCTGCGGATTGGAGGCGTCAATGAGCGAAGCCACCTGCGCCCGCGCCTTTTCGATTTCCGCTCTGGCCCGCCTACCCGATTCATGCATGCTCGAGGCGTTGGCATAAACATCCAGGGCGTCCTTCATAAGATCCTTTACCTCAGGCCGCAAGGGGGTTGTCGCATTGTAATCCATATAGACAAATTTCGAAGCCATGAGAACTCCTTTACTCTTTTCCAATCTGCACGAAAGTATCACCGGCCAGGTCTTTAAGGGTTACCGATGAAAGGTAATCATCGACGGCGGTTTTCAAGCCAATCCAGAATTTCCGCGGGATGCAGGTTGCGCCCATCACGCAGACGGAACGGTTGTCAACACAATCGACCGGGCGGATTGCGCCTTCAGTCGCCTGCACAACATCGATCATCCGGATTTGCTCGGAGCTTTTGGCAAGCCGATATCCCCCGCTTCTTCCGCGGTCAGAGGTTACGATGCCGGCAAGCTTGAGCTGGTTGAGGATGCCTTCCAGGTATTTCGGCGAAATCATCTGCGCCTCGGCGATTTTCGCGGCGCTGTCCGACTCCTTCAGAGCAAGGTGGACGAGTGCGCGTATCGCGTATTGAGTTTTGGTTGGAACCTGGAACATGAATGCATTCTCCCAATTCCTATCGGAATAATAGGAATATCGCATGATTAGCGGTTTTTGTCAACTTCATTTATGAGTCGAGCCAATAACAAGAGATGGTTTATTTCAGCAATTCGACATGTTCGAAACCGCGGGAACAGGCCAATTCATCGAACACGAACCCATAGGGTGTCGCACCGGCGGGATGTTCAAAATTGCCGCCCGAAACGATGGATTCAGCCAGAATTTTCCCGAGCCCGGGTCCCATCATGAATCCCTGTCCGCACATGCCGACAGCCTGCAGGAAATTGGCCGCCCCTTCCGGATACCCGACGATAGGCAGACCATCAGGGGTCATGGGATACATGCCGCGCCAGGTTCGTCTGACTTTCAGGTTTCTGAGCCTCGGATACAGCTCAAGCATCCGCCGCGAGCAGAGCGGCAGGAAAGCTGAGGTCGAATCCTTGTCCCTGCCCCAAATCTGCGGTCTTGGCGTGATGCAGAAAATCACCTGCCCCGTTCCTGCCTGGTAGAAGTAATAGTTGCCCGATTCCGAATCAGGCCGGATATCGACAATCATGGGCTGCATGAAGCGCTGAACGGGCTCCGTCACCCCCGCTTCATGGCAGTCCGGAAACACGGGGATATCGATATTGGCGAGGCTGGCGAGGTCAGCCGCTTCCGCTCCCGCCGCGTTGACGAAAAGCCCCGCCGACCAGGTTTCTCCGCCTGCCTGGAAGCTTTCCACGACATCCTTTGCTTTGCTGATACCATCGATTCTGGTATTGAAAAAGAAATCGACGCCTGCCTTCATCGCAAGCTGATGAAAGGCTGTCGATGACATCAGTGGCGAGGCGAAGCCGTCATCGGGGCTGTAGGTACCGCCTAATAAACCCTCGGGATTGATTCCGGGCGCCAATTCCATGACTTTTTCAGGTTCAATCCAGTCAATGTTGAGTCCCGCCTCTTTCTGAATTTTGAGGAGTTTGTGAAAGGCCTGTTTCCGCTCTTCATCATAGGCGACATACATGTAGCCGCCGCGATGCCATTCGACATCAAGTCCATGGGTTTCCTTCATGGTTGAAAAAATCTTGATGGATTCGAGGCAGATCCGGATTTTGGCGGGTTCCGAATGCGTGGCGCGGATTCCGCCGATTGCAGCCCTGTTCTGCCCGCGTCCCCATGACATTTCATGGTCGAGAACCGCAACTTTCAATTTTCGCTGAGCCAGCTGCCAGGCGAGCGGAACACCGACAGAGCCGGCACCGGCAATGACAACATCGTAGGTTTTCATGGTGCACCTCTTACGCCGGCTTCTTTGCCGCCAAGTTTTGACAATCCTTCGTTGACCAGCTCTCCCATGGGAACTTCCATGAAGAGCGGCCGGAGCGTTCCCATCTCAACCTCCGCAGGGTCAACCCCGGCAAGCCTGAAAGCCTTGGGGACAAGCTGGGAGCAGGTTTTGGCGCCGCAGGCACCCATTCCAACCCTGAGAGTCTTCAGCTGGTTGATATCCCTGACATTGTTCGCTTTGATAAATTCGACCACTTCCCGCAATGTTACGCGCTCGCAGCGGCAGACATAGGCATCGAGGTCCAGGCATTCGCTTTCTTCAACCGGGAGGCTTGCGGCAGCTTCTTCTGGCTGAACCCGTATGCCGGCAATGCTGGATGCGTTCTGGACGCTTGTTCGGAAGGTAAGAAGCCAGGTATTGTTCTTTTTATTGTGGCGCTTCGCGACCACCTTGGCCTTTTCCAGAAACCGGCCATCCTGATCGACCAATTCCATCTCATGACCGATTTCGAAGTCCGCTTCGAACTCCCAGGGCAACACCACTTCCGCACTGTCTTCGGCGACACGGCGAACCAGGCTGACCGCGAGCCCCGGGCAGATTGAAACACAGGACATGCAGCCGATGCACTTGGTATTGTCAAAATAGGGCAGATCCATGATTGTTCCGCGCAAGGGGCGCAGATGGATGGCATTGGTAGGACAGACGGTTGTGCAGGGATTGCAGGGTATTTCTTCCGAACAGAAGAATACTGGCCGCCATTGGGGTCCCGAGACGACAGGGCTTCGGGAAAATGTATCGCCCGGCCGGGATTTGAGAATTTCCCGTTTCGGCAGCCACTCGGGGTTGATTTCCGCGCGTTTGCCCAGCATTTTAGCGAGCGTAAAAGCAGCGATCCTGCCGCCGAACATGGCGCTGGAAGCCTCGGCAATCTCTTCGGCATCGCCTGCGGCAACCGCGAGAATGCCGTATTCCCTCGCCTGGCGCAAGAATTCATCGCAGGAAGCCAGGCCTGCGGCGATAAGGATTGTGTCCACCTCATATTCCCGGCTAGTGCCCGGGATTGGCTTGAATTGGTCATCGACCTTGGCTGTAATCGCTTTTGAAACCTTCCCCTCGCCTTCCGCCCGGAGAATCGTCGTGTTCAGGTGAATCGGCACGCCCATTCTTCGGATTTTATCGGCATGAACTTTGTAGCCGTTGATTCTGCCCATGATTTCAAAAATGCCGGCTACCTGGATACCCGCCTGGAGCGCGTGGTAGGCGGCAATCAGACCGACGTTTCCGGAGCCGACAATGAGTATCCTGCGCGCGGGCTTGATGAGGTCCCGGTTGACCAGAGTCTGGAAGGCTCCCGCGCCGTAAACCCCAGGCAAATCATTGCCAGGAAATAATATATTTTTTTCACGAGCGCCTGCCGCGACCACCAGCGCCGTAAATTCGACTAAAAGATAGGACGAATATCCTTTGTAAATGCCCGCTTTTCTGTCCTTGAAAATCGCGACAACGGGGGAATTCCGCAAAATAGTGACATTCGGCATGCGGGAAAGTTTTTCCTCAAGAATGGACGCTATATCGATGCCCCGAACGCCGGCGTAGCAATCCTCTTCCGAACCGAAAAATTTGTGAGTTTGCAAAACGAGCTTTCCGCCAAGCTTTTCCTTGTCATCCGCCAGCAGAACCTGAAAACCCATCTTGCCGAGTTCGTATGCTGCCGAGAGACCCGAGGGTCCAGCCCCGATAACGACGATATCCGTATGGATAGTACGCCTTTCAGCCTGCTTGAGCGGCATGTCGGTTTCAGGAAGCACCGGAAGCCCCTTGAGGGTACGGACATCCATGCCTTCCTCAAGCGGGGTGACACAGGATTTCCGGGGAATGCCATCGATAAGGACCGTGCATTGACTGCACTGCCCGTTTGCGCAGAAAAGCCCCTGGGGAGCCGAATCTTTGGGATGACGCGAAAACTCGAAAAATCCCAGCGCTATGAGCGCTGAGGAAACCGGTTCGCCTTCAAGCCCCCTGACAGTTTCTCCATTGAAAAGAAAGCTGACATCTTTTTTTGTCTTTGCAACAGCCAATATGGGATGTGATTCAATTCGCGGCATCAAGTACCTTCTTGTTGTGCTGACAG
>Ga0067045_1003813_pt1 | contig 17698 bp, 15 predicted proteins | sample TerdegcTABiofilm_FD_59184 | JGI IMG/M metagenome (GOLD analysis project Ga0067045, IMG submission 59184) | Combined Assembly of (Gp0054472, Gp0054536) Wastewater bioreactor microbial communities from Singapore -Terephthalate degrading... | reverse complement strand
AAACGGCTTGGGGAAATCATCCGGCGCAAACATGATGTAGGCAGTCGCCAGCGAAATGGCTGCAATGGCCGTGACCACCAGAAAGGTCATCACTTTGGTTGCGATGCTGAGAATGCTCAATACTTTACTCATTGCTCATGCTCCTTCATTAAGGCTGCGGAACATTGGGGGCTACATTCAGGTTTTCAACCCCGATCACGCTGTTTTCAACGGGATAAACAATGATGATATCCACGCGGCTATTCAGCGCGCGGTGAGCGGGTGTATCGTTTGGAAAGATGGGGTCATATTCCCCCCGCCCGGTAATGATCAGGCGGCTGGGGGCGATTCCGTTTTGCATCAAAAAGTCCGCCACACTCATCGCCCGCGCCAGCGATAGTTCCCAGTTATTTCGGTAGGGTGAATCGGCGGGCAAGGAGTCATCGGTATGCCCAACCAGCCGAATGGGATTGTCAATCGGCCGCACCATCTCTACAATGGTGTGCAACACTTCCAGAGCAGAGGGAGAAAGTTCTGCCCTTCCGGGGGCGAATACCAGTTTTTCACTCAGCGAAATCAGTACGCCCTCGATGTTGGTCTGCACGCTGACTTCATTGCCAAACTGGGTGCCCGATAGCATACGGGTCAACTGGCCGGCCACCTCTTCGGATTTGGGAGGAGCTTCCGGAATGCCCGGCACGACAATCGGCTTGGGCTGACCGTTTTCAATGCTGCCGCCGCTCTGGTTAATCTGGACATCCACCACGCGCGCCGCCCCGCCCAGTGAAAACGCCGCCCGCATGCTCTCCGCCAGCCGCTTGTACTTTTCCACATCAATCTGACCCATGGAGTACAGCACCACGAACAACACCATCAACAAGGTGATGAAGTCCGCGTAACTAACCAGCCAGCGTTCGCTGTTTTCGCCGCCTTCACCGCCGCCACCGTGTGCCATGGCTTACGCTCCTGCTTCTTTTGCGGCTGCTGCCGCTTTCTTGGCGGGCTTTTCAGCCCCTTTCTCATCCTCACCTTTGACTGCCGAAGGCGGCAGGTAGGCATTCAACTTCTCGCGCACGATGCGCGGGTTCTCACCAGCCTGAATGGAGAGAATTCCCTCCAGCAGCATGTAACGCAGGTGAGCCTCTTCATCGCTTTTGGCTTTGAGTTTGGCGCCAATTGGCAGAAAAATCAGGTTCGCGCTCAACAGGCCCCACAGGGTGGCCAAAAACGCGCCCGCAATGGATTTTGCCAGTTTGTTGGGATCATCCAGCGATTGCAGCACCGAAATCAGCCCCATGACCGTACCGATGATGCCGAAGGTTGGCGCAAAACCGCCGGCAGCGGTGAAGAAGCTGTACCCGGCGCGATGGCGCGCCTGCATCTGCTGAATGTTGATTTCCATGATGGAACGCACCTGCGCCGGATCGACGCCGTCCACCACCATCATGATGCCTTTTTGTAAAAATTTATCAGTAATCTTCTTGCTGTCCTCTTCCAGCGCCAGAAGGCCATCCCGCCGGGCGCGGTCTGCCATTTTGACCAGCAATTCGATCAACTCGTGCTCATCGAATTTGCTGCCCATAACCGCCTTGCTGATTAATAGCGGCAGTTTGGTGACGATTTTGAGGGATGTGGTGATGGTGGTTGCCATGATGGCACCCAGTGCTGTAATCATGATGGCTGAGGGGTGGGCAAATAATTCAGCCGGCGTGCCGCCATCCAGAATCATGACGACCACCACCACAATGACGGCGCCGATCAGACCGATGATTGTTGCCAGATCCATTGCTTTACCTCACTATCTGTCCTGTTTTACAAACAAAGGCTGTGAAATGCGCTGACGATATTCGATGTAACGTTCGCAAACCAATTCGGGAGATTCACGCACAACCAGTTTTTTCTCATTCAACAGGGTGATTACCGTATCCGGAGTTTTTTCCACACTCTGAATCAACTCCGGATTGAGAAAAAATTGTGTTCCATTCAGGCGAGTCAGCAAAATCACAGCAATACCCTTTCCAAAAATTTACAATCGAAAAGCCGTTAATCAATTCTCCCACGCAAGAATCTAACATATCCCCCACTTCAATCACATAAAGGCGGCGTGAAAGCGCTGTAAAGAAAGGCTAAAAAATTCCCCCCACCTTTCAGTTTCATTAACTACCCTCCATTGTGAAGGTGACCTCTCCGCAGGTATAATACTCGTGCAAGAATATGGAAAGAAGGTCACGAATGCCGCACGCCAACAAACGGGTTCTCATCCTGGACGATGACGGCGCACTGGGGGAAATGTTGCGCGATTTTATCGCACACACCTGTCAGTGTGAGGTGATTCACCTCGATCACCCTGACGATCTGTGGGGATCGCTGGAAAGCGGCAATTTTGATGTGCTGTTTTTGGATTACAAACTCCCCGGCGTCAACGGCATTGAAATACTGGAACGACTTTACCAGAATCCCTGTTACCGCAATTTACCGGTCATCATGATGACCGGCGAAGGCAGTGAAACCGTGGCAGCCCGCGCCATCCAGGCCGGCGCAATGGACTATCTGGTCAAAACCGAACTATCCTTTGAAATGCTGCCAGCTCTGATTGAGAAAGCCATCCAGCGGCGTGCCATTCAGCAAGCCATTCACGAAGCCCAGCGAAAAGTCGAATATCAGGCGATGCTGCTCAACAACGCGCGCGATGCCATCATCAGCTGGGACTTGAACAACATCATCACCTACTGGAATCAGGCAGCAGAACGGTTATTCGGTTACTCCGCCGAGTACATGCTGGGTAAACCGGTTTTTGAGGCATACTTTTCGCTTTTCGAGCAGCCGCAGCGCCGCAGCGCCGCCGATGAAAATGTGACTCTGCTGGGTGAGCGCCGCTTCCGCCACCCCCAGCGCGGCGTGATCTGGGTCAGTTCTCAAATCAGCCGGTTGTACGGTGGTGAGGACGGCCGGCAGTTGATTGGCACCATGGATGTGGTGCGCGATATTACCCTGGCAAAGCAGGAGCAGGAATCCCTGGCTCAGAGCCAGCACTTCATCAAGCGCATTCTGGAAACCATCCCGCACATTATCTACATTATCAACCTGCGCGAAAATCAACTGCGCTACATCAGCCCCAAGGTTAAGGAATTACTGGGATATGCAATCGAGGAAGTGGAGGCAGCTGCCTTCCACAAAATTGTGGAAAAAGTACATCCCGAAGACCGGGAACGGGTTCGGCTGCATTACAGAAATATCCTCAAAACCCCTCCAACTCAGGCATTGACCATCGAATACCGCTTGCCGGATTCGGCTGACCAGTGGCACTGGCTGCGCAATGCCGAAACCATCTTTTCGCTGGATGGCGTGGGCAACCCGGTCGAAATTATCGGTGTGTGCGAGGACATCACCGCCCGCAAAGAGATGGAAGAAAAACTGAGCGCTTCTCAGGTATATGTCACTCAAACCGCCCGCATGGCGTCCATCGGTCAACTGGCGGCCAGCGTTGCCCATCAGATCAGCAATCCGCTGACCACCATCATCGCCGACACCCAGTTGTTATTGCGCAGTCTACCGCCGGAGGATGAACACTCCGAATCGTTGAAAGCCATCCTTTCCGCTGGCTGGCGCATGCAGGAAGTGATTGATCTGCTGATGAAGTTTTCGCAGCCTTCCATCAGCAGCCGTCAAATTGTGGCTATTAATGATACAATTAATAAAGCAATTTTACTGGCGGGCTCTCATTTGCGTTCCGCTCAAATTGATCTGCATCTCAATCTCAGCGAACCTTCCCCGGTGATTTTGGGGTTTGAACAACGTCTGGTGGATTTGTGGGTTAATTTGCTTCTGGCGGAACATCCTTCCGATCCTGACCAATCACCCCGCAATATCTGGATCGAATCGCGCAGCGCAGAGGGGGACATTCAGGTGACCATCAGCGATGATGGACAGCCCATCTCCCCCGAACAGATGGAAACCTTGTTTGAACCCCAACTGATCCCGCGCGGTATTGGACGGGGAAATGGAATTGAATTAAGCCTGTGCCGGGAAATTGTGCGGCAGCACGACGGTTCAATTCAAGTCAGCAGCCGAGAGGGAAGAACGACCTTTACAATTTGCTTGCCTTCAGGAGTGGATGGAAATGGACGGGAAGAAGATCTTAATAATTGAAGATGACGACATCGTTGCCCGCACCATTGAACGCTGTTTGCGCGGTGGAGAATACCGTGTTACGATTGCCGGCAGCGGCGTGGAGGGTCTGCAAGCCGCCCGCCGGGATGTGCCCGATCTGGTGATTCTGGATGTGATCATGCCGGGCATGGATGGTTACACCGTCTGCAAAGAAATGCGCAGAGATGCCCTGCTTGCGGAAGTGCCCATCCTGTTTTTGACTGCAAAGACCAAAGACGATGACAAAATCACCGGGCTGGCAGCCGGAGCGGACGATTACCTCGGCAAGCCGTTCAATGTGGATGAGCTGTTGCTGCGTATCAAAGCCATTTTGCGCCGCACCCAGCGCATGAAACAGGAAAGCCAGCCCCTAACCACTTCCTCAGAAGAAAGCAGCCCAAAGAAGGAAATTCCCGAAAGAATCATCCGAATCGGTGAGTACACCCTCAACACCCGCACATTTGAATTTTACAGTCCACAAACCGGCAAATTCCGCCTCACCCCGGTGCAGTATGACCTGCTGTATCACCTGATGACCCATCCAGGCGAAATCTTCTCACCCAACCGCCTGCTGGATGAAGTATGGGACTATCCCACGGATGCCGGCAGCCCCGATCTGGTGCGGGTTCACATTAAAAATCTGAGAGAACGAATTGAATTAGACCCCAAAAATCCAGTTTTTATTCAAACCGTGCCGGGCTACGGTTATACCATTCCACTTCCTGAGGAAGGATAGCGGGGAATTTTATCGTTATGCAACCAGAACATTTATCGGTCGAAACCTCCGTCGGCTGGGAAAAAATTGCGAAAGTTTATCAGGCATTAAGCAGCCCTGCACCGCTGAAAAACCGTCTGAGTCAGGCGCTGAACCTGCTGTTGCCTGACCAGCAAGAACGCGGTGCGGCCATCTGGCTGGCGAGTCCCGAGCAAATCTGGATTGGTGGACATTGTCCGCCCTCGTGGGAACAACAACTTCACCTGCAAAGCGGTGTGCTCCCATTTCTGATTCAAAAAGCCATGCACAGCAGCGAAGCAATCCTGCAAACACCCAACCGCGATATTGGCGCAGTTTTGCCGATTCAATGGGAAGGGGAAATATTTGGCGTTTTCATCCTCACCGCCCCGCCGCTCAGCGAACGGGAGGTTTCTCTATGGAAGGAGCAGATTGAGCCCTTTGCTCGCGTACTGGCAAATGAACACGGTCAAGGTCCGGCTGAAGCGGATCGGCTGGTTCTAGAGGTTCATCAATTCCTCAATGAAATTCACCTGAACTCCTCCGTGTGGGATTTTCAGCAAGTTACGGCTCAGTTCACCGCCGCTGCCCGGAATTTAATGAATGCCGATGATGCCGCGTTGATCCTCACCGATCATATCAACCCTGGGCTGGCCATCAAGCGTAGGCTGGGCGTGGGCAGGGTGTGGAGCGGGCAAATCAGCCTGCGGCTGGAAGAAAGCCTGACCCGCCGGGCGCTGGAAAGCCGGCAAATTTTACAGAGTAAAAATAACGGTCACATGGCTTTTCATCCCGAAATTGACCGCCTGCCGGATCTGCCGGTTGAAAACCTGATTTGCGCTCCGCTGCTGGCCGAAAACGTGAGCCTTGGGGTGTTGCAGATCATCAACCCCCAGCATGACCTGCGCAACCCGCTGATTCATTCGGCGTTTCTGGTGCTGATCAATTCGCTGGCGGCATGGATGATTAAAGAACAGCAGGCAACCCGCCTCAAAATCACCAGCGCCGAAATGGAAGCGCGCCTGTGGGAAATCACCAAATCCCGCAATACCCTGCGCACCCTGTTCGATAGCATTCCTTCTTCCATTTACATTATTGACCGTTCATACCGCATTGTGGCCATCAATCTGCCGCGCAGCCAGCGCGCCCGCAGCGAGCCGCGGCAACTGGTCGGCAAGAAATGTTACGAAGCCCTGTACAACCGCAGCGAAATCTGCCCCGACTGCCGGGTTTTGGAAACTTTCACGCAGGCGGTTACAACCACCCGCTCGGTTCACGAGTGGCTGGAAGGGGATCGTTTTATTGATTGGGAAATCACCACCTACCCCATCCAGGAAAAAAACAACCTGCCGCATCAGGTAATTGTCTTCGAGCAGGATGTCACCGAAAAACGCAGCCTGGAAGCCAACCTGATTCAATCCGAAAAAATGGCCGCTGTGGGGCAACTGGCTGCCGGCATTGCCCATGAGATTAACAACCCCCTGTCTGCCATCATTGCCAACACCCAGCTGCTGAAGCGAGAATTGCTCAGCGATTCGGCTGACTTCATGGAAACGCTGCAATTGATTGAAACTGCCGGTTTGCGGGCTGCCAATGTGGTCAGCGGGCTGCTGGGCATTTCCCGCAAGGAAAATAAATACGAATTTGAGCCGCTTTCGCTCAACGAGAGCGTCCGCTCCGCACTGGCGCTGGTACATCACGACCTGGTGCGTCGTTCAATTGAAGTGGTCACCGACTTGCAGGAAGACATGCCCTCATTGATCGCCAGTAAAAATCACCTGCAAAGTATCTGGATCAATCTGCTGGTCAACAGCATGGATGCAATGGACAAGGAAAACGGGCGGATTGTCGTTACAACCCGCTACGCCGAGCGTAACTTCATCGTGACCTTTGAAGATAACGGCAAGGGCATTCCCCAGGAATATCTCTCACGGATTTTTGAACCGTTCTTCACCACCAAAACCGCCGGGCGCGGCACGGGTTTGGGACTGGCGATCACTCAGCGGGTCATCAAAGAGCATCAGGGCGAGATCCGCATCGAAAGCCAGCTGGGGCAGGGCGTCAAAATCACCATCACTCTACCGGATATTCCGCGCGGATAGCAGCTCAAATACTGCGCGCCAGTCGGAAACCGATCAGCGGCGAGCTATGGGTTGCCGCCATACCTTCCCTCGCCGAGCAGCGCGCCAGTTTACGGGTGTAATACCAGGCTCCACCCCGAATGACATAGCGCTCATCGGTTCGCTGTTCTTCGCGACCGTCCGCCGGATCATACGGATAAGGCATGTAAATGGTGCTGGTCCATTCCCACACATTCCCCACCATGTCCGCCGCACCGCAGGGACTGTCTCCCCCCGGCGAGTAGGAACCAACCGGAGTGGTGCCTTTTTTGGCGCTTTCCGCCGTATTACAGCGCCAGGGGTCAAAGGTGTTGCCCCATGGATAGATACGCCCATCATCGCCGCGCGCTGCCCGTTCCCACTCCGCTTCGGTTGGCAGACGGTAATTGCAGCCGGTCAGCCTGTTCAACCACTCAATGTATGCCATCGCATCCAGTTTCGAGACCCCCACAATCGGGTGGAGCGCCTGTTCCAGCGGATAACGAAAACCATTCCAGCCTTTGGGCAGGCGATAACCGGTATCCTGAATAAACAGATGATATTCCATGTTGGTTACCGGATATTGAGCAATTTCAAACGCCTCAAGCCAGACCACATGCTGGGGCTGTTCGGCATCGAAAAGATCGTTGTCGTACCACTCATACGCCCAGTCCGATTCTTTGACCTGGAGGCGTTTGATGTCTTCGTCGCTGGTGCCCATCAAAAACTCACCCGCCGGAATTGGAATCATGATCGGCAGCCGCACGCGGTTGGCAGCCGCCTTTGCCCAGTTTTGATCTTTTGGAAGTGAATGCTGCGCTGCCATTAACCTGCCTCCTCAAAACCGCAAATTGCCCGCTCAATTTTTTCGATGTTTTCAGCCGCGTCCTGACTGAGGGCGTAAAGATAGGGTGCACCCGCTGCCCGCTGCCGGGCTGCTTCAATATTTTCTGCCAGCCAACCAATCGCCTCAGCCCACTCTGCTGGTGAGTTGCCCACCAGGTGACCATATTCAGCCAGCCCCTGAAAGGGGGGCTGATTGCTGGCGATCCACGGAATTTTCATAGCCATATATTCCACCGCCGGCAGTGGACTCTGGCGCAGATCAAACTCACCAACAGCCGGCAGCAGACCAATATCCACTTTGCTTAACGCCACCGGAAGGCCTTCCGCAGATAATACCGGCAACACCTCCACCCGTTCGGCCGGCAAGCAGCTCAACCAGCGGGCGGCAGATGGGTCTGCACCGGCAAAGAGCAGATTCAACCGCTCCGATTGGTGAAGCACCTGCTCAATCCCTTCCAAAACACCGCTGCCTTTGAGCGAACTGAACGCCTGACCGCTGGCATTCAATCCAAGCCACACCGAATCGGCTCTTTTTTGAGACGGCACAACCAGATATTCGTTGGTATTCAAATAATCCGCCAGCAATTGTACCCGCCCGTGAGGGAAGCAATCGCGGGCTAACTGGGGGGTGGGCACGAGGATGCCGTCCACCATTTTGAACAACCATTTCAACTGCTCGGCAGGGGATGGAAAAACCGGGCGTGAGCCATTTTTGAACGGCAGGGGCAAAATACCTTTTCGCCAGAAAGAAAACCCGGGATGATCTGCTGCGAGATATTCAACACTCAGGTCAATATCCACCAGCACTTTTTTACCGCGCGCCCGCCAGCGGGCAACGCCTGCCAGCGTGTTTTCAAATAGATAACGGTGCAGGATGATCACATCCGCAGAGGCACACCCTTCAACAGCCGCCGGGCTGTTGTGAAAGAATTCCTCCAAAGGCAGAAAATGAACGATATGACGTCCGCTGGCCTGCAGAGCTGCGGCCGGATTATGGCAGCGGATATGCACACGGTATTGATCCTCCGGCAGGGTGGAGTGAACAAAAGTAATCTTCACGCCGTCTGCCTCCCTGCTTCTGTCGGTTTTGCTGTTTTGGCAGAGCGAATGGTTTTTTCCAGCGTACGCAGCCACAGCAGAGTGACTTCGCTCGCCTCGCGGCTGAGCGCCATCTTTCGTCCCAGCATACCCATGGATTGACGGTGATCGGCATCCATGACCAGTTCGCGCAGGTGCAGATGCCATTCATCAATGCAGCCGGCCAGTCTTCCCCCCGCCATCCAGCGGCTGAACGGCACAACCGGGCTGCCTACCCAGGGTATGGCTTTGATGCCCGCTTCCACCAAAATTTGATCGGAAATCGAATCGTTATAAGGGTGGTTGCGCAGCGGAATCAGGAGAATATCCACCTGCTCCAGCAGATAGGGAAATTCCTCAACGCCTGTCATCGGCAAATACATCCGCCGGTTTTCCGGCAGAATATCAAAGAGATGATAGGCCTGATAATCCCCAATGACAACCAGGCGGGTTTGTGGAAACTCGCGCATCACCCGGATAACCGCCCTGCGGATGGACGCCAGATCCTCACTCTGACTGGGATTGGCCACCCAGCCGAGATGAACAGCCTCTCGCTGCTCACCTTCCTGCAGCCAGAGGAAATTGGTGCGCATCCAGCCATCCGGCACATACACCGCCGGCCTGCCGGCACTGCGCAGCGATTCAGCCTGTAAGGGCGAGGGGACGGTGATGCAGTCAGCCAACAGCAGAGCGGATGCGTAAGCCTTGCCGCGGGCTGGTGTTCCCAGACCAAAAGCAGCATAAGCAGGATGATTGACCGGCAGTTGCTCAAAATCGGTTTCCAAATCCACCAGCAGCGGCACCCCCATACCGGTCAGGCGGGCAATGCCTTCCATGTTTTCCGGTTTCAGGTGCGGGTTCGTCGCAATCATCAAATCCGGCAATTCACCCGATTGCAGACAATCCGGCAGGCTGTGCTCAACCTGCGCGCCGGCCTGCTGAAGCGCCGCCTCCAGCAGCGCGATGCGGTTCGCCCGCCCAAATGCTTCACTTTCCAGCAGCAGCACCTTCCACTGCCCAAAAGGAACGGCATTCTCCTCCCCCTCGGGCCGGGCAGCCCGCTCTGCCATGTGAGCCTGCAGGGTGGATTGCAAAGCGCGCAGCGCCTGCTCCACTTCGGCATTGCCGTCCGCCTGTGCCTGACGAATGTTGATTTCCAGTAAAGCAGGCAGGATTTCATCCATCTCATCCAGGCGCGCGGCAATTTCTCGAGCAGGATTCTCAGCGTGGAGAATGCGGTAGAGAATGCCGGCAGCACGGTTCAATTCCTCCTCGCCAATCTCCTTCTGCCGCCCGGTCAGGCGTTGCAGCAGCTGCCCCACCGAAGCCGGATCATTGGGTAAGGGCTCATTTTGCAGGTTCCAGGATTCGCTCCACGCCTTTTCAATCTGGTGGCGCAGTTCCTCGTTGTGCGGGTCAAGCCACAATGCGCGTTCGTAAAAGCGGCGCGCCTGCTCACCCTGTCCGGCAGCCAAGTAGAGATTACCCATCGCTACCAATGAATCGACATCGTCGGGGTAATCCTGCAAGATCGCGCTGAACAATTGCGCGGCTTCTTCCAACCGATTCTCGTCTAAACAGGTACGCCCCAGCGTTTTGCGAATCTTCAAATCCGGGGCGCTGACCACAGGCAGAGAATCCACCATCTCGTTTCCTGAACCTTTCCTTGAATCGATACCCATTCATCCGGCACATTAATCTGCTTTCTCATCTTAATCATCGAGGCAGAAAATGCCAATAAAAGCTTGCTGAAAATCCCGTAAAGAATGGATAAAGGCCGGAAACCCTGAACCATAACCCCATTTTTATGCAGGGATGACCCGTTTTTAACGTCCAATTTACAGACGAAACTGTGTCAATCCGTTAAACTGAACGCGTCATGAGTGATTCTCTGTTTTCTCCACTTTTGCCGCTTTACCCGGCGGGCAGGGCGGTGCAGGCCCCTGTGCTGACTTCCTCCGCAGCCCCGGCTCAAAACAGCGAATTTCAGAACCTGCTGGCAGCCCTGATGCTTTCCGGCGGCGGACTGGGCAGCAGCCCGGCAGCCGGCGGTGATTTACTCCCGCCGCTGCTGCTGATGCTGCTGGAGCAGTTAATTGCCCGCCAGGCTGAACAGAACAGCGCGGCTGGTAGTGTGGGGGCAGCCAACCTCCTGAACGGCGGGTCCATGTTTGCTCCCCTGGCCGCAGGCGAACCCTCCCCCGTGCCGTGGGGGCGACCGGTTGGCGGACGGTTGACCCAGGCATACCACGCCCATCATAACGGGCTCGACTTTGGCGTGCCGGTGGGAACGCCCGTGCGTTCAACCATGGATGGGCGAGTGATCTACGCCGGCTGGAACGATCAGGGCTATGGCAATCTGGTGATCGTTGAAAACGGACCCTACCGCACCTATTACGCTCATCTCTCCAGCATCCCGGTCAGCGTCGGTCAGCAGGTGGCTGCCGGTACGGTGATCGGCCTTTCGGGCAATACCGGAAACTCCACCGGGCCGCACCTGCATTACGAAATCCGCATCAACCACAAGGCGATTGACCCAACCGACCTGACCTTTAACCGACCGCCGCGCTGGTAACGAACTTTGCCCCCGCAGAGGATGGCTGCATGAATCCACCTCCCCAAAACCTGATCCCCCTATTTTGGGAATATGCCAACCGCCGCATCCCCATCCGCCTGTTGAACCATTACCGCGGGATGCCGGTAATCAACGACGGGTGGATTGAAAGCGTTGAAGAACAGGGGATTCTGGTCGGAACGCATAAAAATCAAATTGCCTGCCTGTACCTGACCCATAACACCGTTGTGGAGCTGGAAGCGCTGCAGTTGACCCTATCGGGGCAGGTGATCGGTATTCAACTGGCCAGCCGCAAAGCCCTGCTGGGGAACTTTGAGCCAATACCGCGGCCGTTCGTTCACCGCGCTCAGATTCGGGTCGAGCCGGAAGTGCCGGTACAGGTCTTTCTACGCGCCAGATCCGGCTATCAGGAAGTCAACGCCGCCATCAAAGACCTTTCCACACAGGGTTTGGGGATTTATCTGGAGCGCAGCCTGTATCACCCGCGCCTTTACCCGGTTGGGGGTGAGATTCAAGTACGCTTCAGCCTGCCGATTAACCACAAAACCACCCCCCATACGGCGACTCTTTCCGGTCCCACCCCTATGGAGGAACGCTTCAGCCGGGAGAGTATCCGCGGGCTGCCAAACAGCAGCCAGCCGGTAAAAATGACCGGTTCTCTGCCGCCTGCTCCATCTTCCGGCAATTTGAACCTGCGCGGAATTATCCGCAATGTACGCCCCGAACTGGGCGCCAATCGCTACCGGTTGGGCGTGCTGATCAGCACGCTGGATGAAAGCGGCCGGTTGACGCTGTATCAATACATGGCCCAGCGTCAGGCGGAATTGATTCGTGAATTGAACATGCTTTACGAAGGAATCGCCCGGCTGGGTAGTTAAGGCAGGAAAAACCTTTTCAACCTGTTGAGTCGTGAACAAATAAGTTCACCAGCGTGAGTTCAACCCAGGTGAAAAAACGGGTTGGGAATATAGTTGCCCCCTCCTGCCTCCCCCAAAACCGCTGAAACGGTTTTGGGGGAGGTACGGTGGGGGTTGAAAATTCTTATTTTCGATTGAGAAATCAATTATGCCAAATTGAGGTTTACGGGCAAGCAAAGTCTGCCTTTTTTATATCGGTCTCCCTTTCAGAAAGTTAAGGATGCTTTGCGTTACATTCGCGCCGCAAAGCACCCATCCTTTTGGGATTTGGCAACCAAATTTTACAGTTTGAACTGTACGACCACCTTTTCCAACACTTCTGCCATTTCAGAAAGTGAATGCGCCGAAGCCGAAACTTCTTCAACCTGTGCGCTCATCTCCTCAGCCGAAGCCGAAACCTCCTCGATGGCGGCGCTGTTCTGCTCGCTGACGCTGGCAATCGTTTCAATGGACATGGTCACTTCCGAAGAACTGGCCGACATCTGCTCGGTAGCCGCCGTGTTTTCTTCAATGACTGCCGAAACCGAATCCACCGCAGCAATCATTTCGTTGGCAGCCTTTTCCATTTCAGCCGCGGCGCGCGCAGCCTGCTGGGCCTGCTGATTGACCTGCTCTACGGTTTGCAGGATTTTCTGGAGAGAATTACCGGCTTCTCCGGCCGATTCCACACCTTTTTCAACTTCCTGCGCGCTTTCCAGCATGGCGTTGACCGTTTCATTGACCGAAGTCTGAATGGCTTTGATCAATGCGCCAATTTCGCGGGTAGCGTTTGCCGAGCGTTCCGCCAGTTTGCGCACCTCATCGGCCACCACGGCAAAGCCCTTACCGTGCTCGCCGGCGCGGGCCGCCTCAATGGCAGCGTTCAGCGCCAGCAGATTGGTTTGTGAGGCAATGTCTTCGATGGTTTCCACAATCACGCCAATCTGATTGGAGCGGTTGCTCATTTCGGCGATCTTTTCAGCCGAGAGATCTACCTTCTCGCGAATGGACTGCATTCCCTGAACGGTATGACGAACGGTATCCTGTCCGTGAGCAGCTGCCTGCGATGCGGCAGCCGCGCCTTGCGAAACAGAACGGGCAATTTCAGCCACCTGTTGAATAGCCCGATGCAACTGGGCAGACAGTTGTGTCGCGCGGGCTGCCGCCTGAGCCTGTTCCTGCGCGCCGCGTGCCACACCGTCAATCGTGTGCGCCATTTGATCCATGACACTCGCCGTGCGGCTGACCGATTCGGTTTGCTGACCTACACCGGCTGCCACCTGTTGAACTGTAGCGGCAATTTGGGTGGTGGCCTGCCCGGCCTGGCTGGATGCGGCTGCCAGCTGCCCGGCGGCTGCTTTCAGGCTGAGCGCGCTGGTTTGCAAATGCTCCACCTGCTGGCGCAATTTGGTGATCATTTTGGCAAAGGACTGCCCCAAGACATCCTTTTCGGAAACCGGCTGAACCTGAACCGTCAAATCACCGGCGGCAATTTTTTCGGCGGCCTGCGCCATTTCCCGCTGGTAGGTAATCAATGCACGGAACGAATCGGCTAATATGCCGACCTCATCGCGGCTGGTAAAGGTAACTTCCTGTTGAATATCACCCTGCGCCAATCCCTGTGCGGTTCTTGCCATGGCTTTGATCGGGTTGGCCAGGTTGCGTGCCAGCACAATCCCAACCGTTGCGCCAACCGCCAGAACGGCAATGCCCACCAGCAGGATGATGTTGCACAGCTGATTGACCGGCGCGTTGGCTTCGGCGACATCCTGCTCGATGAGTAACCCCCAGCCGGTTTCTTTGAGCGGCAGATAAGCCCCCAGTACGGCCACGTTACGATAGTTGGAATAACGATCTACCCCCTTTTCGCCACTCAACACCCGGTCAGCGCCAGCCGTTTCTACCTTCACCTCCAATTCCGGGCGTTCTTTGAAAAGACCGGCTTTTTTCAGGTCGTCGCTGAAACGCGGCGGAGTGATCAGGTAGCCAGCTTTGTTGATTAAATAGGCATCACCGGTCTGCCCAAGCCAAACGCTGGAAAGCACTTCGGCAAACGTGGTGGTAGGCAAAGTACCGCCCACCATCCCAATCACCACGGAAGGATTGTTGGGATCATAAATCGGCGCAGCCACCACAAAAACCAGATTACCGGTAGCCTTTGAAACGACGGGTTCGGCCACCACAGTCTGCTTCTGCATGACAGCAATATAGTAAGAGCGGCTGCTCAAGTCAACAGTGGTATCGTCGGAGGTTGCTATGGTCTTTCCATCCTTTCCCGTGACGAACAGGGTTTCGTAATTTCCCCACTGCTTATAAAATTGGTGAATCGCTTCGCGTGCAGTGGTTGGATCTAATGAGCGGATGCTACTGATACCAGCCAGTGTTTCCACTTCATGTTTTCTCTGGTGGATCCATTCATCCATGTAAACAGCAGTGGATTGAGCATTCGATTCCAACCTTGCCATAATTTCCTTCTCCAAGGTTGAGCGGGATTGAAAATAGGCAATCAGGCCGACCAGCAGCACCGTGCCAAACGCCAGCAGCACAAAGGCACGCGCCAAACGGAACAGGAGGGTAGTTTGATTTTTACCCGATTTCAGAATCTGCCATTTGATTTGTTTCATAATCCTCTCCATGCAACATATCAAAATTCTTACCACTTCAACAAAGTATGTGGTACACCAAGCGTAAAACAAGTTAAGCGTAATTTGAATAAAAAACGGGTAAAGAGAAGATAAAGTGGAAGTAAAAAAATTGGAGTTCGGCTCAAGCGCAACACTTGACGATTTGGGGCGGGCGCGGTATATTAACAGCACGCCCTCGTAGCTCAATTGGACAGAGCGTTTGCTTGCGGAGCAAAAGGTTGCAGATTCGAGTTCTGCCGGGGGCACTCATCTTTTTAAGGTTGCCGACCTCATCGAGGGGTGGTATTCGCGTTCTGCCGGGGGCACTCATCTTTTTAAGGTTGCCGACCNCATCGAGGGGTGGTATTCGCGTTCTGCCGGGGGCACTCATCTTTTTAAGGTTGCCGACCCCATCGAGGGGTGGTATTCGCGTTCTGCCGGGGATCAATACGACAAACCCACGATAAATCTTGAAAAAAACCGGTTCCAGTAATTAAAATTTACTAAAACTAAAATTGAGATTTTCCCATAAACTAACATCCATCAATAAAAAATGAATATCGAAGGAGGTAACTATGAAAATCAAATCAATTACTTTCTCGGATATTCAAACCAGTGATCTCATTTACTACGACGAAAAGAACAGAGAAAAGTGTTTAGAGTTTTGCCGTAAACGGGATATTGATTACCTTCCTTCCCTCTCTAACTCAGATCAGTGTTATAACAAAGCTGAGGATAGAATTCAAGATATAGAAACCACTATGAAAGTACAAATCGACGATTTTATTTTCAATGAATCGCTTTTAGGCAACTTTAAAAAACATCGTGTCCTTTTTGTTTATTCAAACAAAGATCTTACCGGAGTGGTTCATTTTTCAGATTACAATCGATCACCAGTTGACATCTATTTATACAGCCTCCTTTCGTCCTATGAAAAAGCGCTGAGAAAGCTATTAGTAAAGAATGGCTTAAACAACGAACATATGATTAGTTATTTTGAGGAAACAAAAAGAAATGACACTTATTATCGAAAGAGAATTAACGAATACAACTCTAACAAAGAAAAATATTCTTCGTTGCCTCCATTTGAAAAATTTTATTTAAGGGACCTTATCGAATTAGCCAGGCACACGCAAATTATTGATCTCAGCAATGATGATGTCATTAATTTGCGTAATGATGTAATGCATGCTCATGAACTGGTTAATAAGCGCAACCCAAATCAGGATGATTATATTTACGATATCGAATCATTTGAAAAGTTGTTCAAACGAGTGAGATCTCTACTGGATGACATTAAACGGGTCAACAATCAAATTGCTTTCTCTGAAATTTAGGGTAAAAGGAGATTCGACCATGATGAAAGGATATGACACTTTCTTCGAAGAACCGGGAACCATCGTTGAACGTATCTGCCGGATTTGCGGGACACCGTGCCTGGTTGAACGAAATAAGTTAGGTGCAACCAGTTGGGTCGCCGCAATGGCAAAGAGAGAAACCCTGCATGACTTCTTCTACTGCCCACATCATGAGCAAGGATGGCATCAGCAGGCATTGAAATTGGTTCAGGCAATTGAGGAAACACCCAGCAAGCGGCTTGCGTCCTTATTGCAACTAGATCTGATTGACCTGCTTAAGGAAAACGGAATTCAACCCCCAAACGAACCGGTCTCATCTGGTTCGTCTGAATAGCCAGTTTGATAGACCGTTTTTAGGCTGCCTTTTTCCTCACGGCAGCGTATTGCCAGCCGCCAGATATATTTCATACCACTCTTCGCGGGTGAGGTTCACCTCGGCTGCTGTCACGCAGTCCTTCAACCGTTGAAGATTGGTGGTGCCGACCACCGGCTGCATTTTAGCAGGGTGGCGAAGCAGCCAGGCAATCGCGAGGGTCGTTTTCGTCACCCCATACCGCGCGCCAATCTCATCCATTTTGGCATTGAGCGTCGGGAATTTTTCGTTCCCCACAAAAACCCCTTCAAAGAAACCGAATAAAAATGGCGACCACGGCTGAATGGTGATCTCATGCAGCCGGCAGTAATCCAGCACACTGCCATCCCGGTCATAAGCCGCCGGTACATCCATATTGACATTCATCCCGTTTGAAATCATGTAGGCGTGCATGATGCTCAACTGCAACTGGTTGGCGAGAATGGGCTGCCTGACGTATTTTTTCAACAACTCAATTTGCATCGGCTTGTGATTGGATACGCCGAAGTACCTGACTTTTCCTGTGGAGTACAGGATATCGAACGCCTCTGCCACTTCTTCTGGCTCTACCAGGGCATCTGGCCGGTGCAGCAGCAACACATCCAGATAATCCGTACGCAAACGCCTCAGGATGCCATCCACCGAATTGAGGATGTGTTCTTTCGAGAAATCGTAACGTCCCTCGCGGATACCGCACTTTGACTGCAGAATAACCTTTTCACGCACACGGTCATTCATGTGAATTGCCTGAGCAAATATTTCTTCACAGGCGCCGCCGCCGTAAATATCGGCATGATCAAAAAAGTTTGCGCCAAGATCCAAAGCAGTCTGGACAAACTGCTCAGCCTCTTTGGGTTGCAATTGATTGATACGCATGCAACCGACCGCCACAACCGGCACTTCCAGATCACTCACACCCAGCCTGATTTTTCTCATCATTTTTACTTCATCCTTTCACATAAGAGAGTTTTTCACAAATTATTCCATCCCGCACACGGTACACATCCACC
>Ga0067045_1029902_pt1 | contig 17705 bp, 10 predicted proteins | sample TerdegcTABiofilm_FD_59184 | JGI IMG/M metagenome (GOLD analysis project Ga0067045, IMG submission 59184) | Combined Assembly of (Gp0054472, Gp0054536) Wastewater bioreactor microbial communities from Singapore -Terephthalate degrading... | reverse complement strand
CCTGATTCCCTCCCTGATGGGAAACGAGCCTTCCGGTACGGCGGGCCACGGGACGCCGACGCTCGCCCCGGCGCCGGCCAATATCTTGCGGCCGAGCCCCGCTCCGCAGAGCCCCGTCCGTACGGAAACGCGGGGTGAACCTCCGCGGGCCTTACCCGCTTCCGAAACGACGCCCAAACCGCTGCCGGTGCCGCACAATCCCTTGCGGACGTCCGGCAATGCGGCGGGCGTGCCGGCCGCGGGGGCTAGCAGTCCGACGGCGTCCTGGGTCCGTTCGCCCGACCCGACGACCATTCGCCCGACCTCCGGCGAGGCGGCGGAGACCATTTCACCGTTGGAATTGGACGGCCGCCTCCCCGCGGCGCCCGCTGGGGAACTTGCGCCGACCGTCCCATCCGCGCCGTTGCCGGTACCGTCGGAAGCGGATCCGGGTCCGGCGGCGGGAGCCGTTCCGCAATCATCCGCTCCCGTCGGTATCGTCGGCGATGCTGCGAGCGGGGCTTCACCCGGTCCGGCCGTCGGCGATCTTCCGTTCCCCGGTTCGGCGGCCCCCGGCACCGCTCCGGACTTCTTCCAGGGAGCCCCGGCCTCCTCTTCCGGAGTGCCCGGTTCGCAATCGTCAGTCGGAAGTTCCGCAGACGCGGGCATTCCCCCTCCGCAGCCGCTCATAGACCCGCCGGCTTCGGCCACGCGGATTCCGCCGCGGGATCTCGTGGCGGGGAACGGCGTCGATTGGAGACCCGGCACGGATAACGGGGCCGCACCCGCCGCCGGGGGCGCGGCGGCATCGGGAGCCGAGGGCACGGCGCGGCCGGGCGACACGTCGCTCGAAGGACCGCAAACCGCCCAAGTGACCCTGCAAAAGATCCTTCCCGGCGAGATTCAGGTCGGCAAGCCCGCCGTCTTCAAAATCCTCATTCGCAACAGCGGCGCCTTGACGGTGCCTAAGTTGGAGGTCCGCGATCCGATCCCCTGGGGCGTGCGCATCATGCGGACCACGCCGCAAGCCGTCCAAGGGCCTCAAGGCGAGATTCTCTGGTCGCTGGGGCCGTTGGCTCCCGGAGACGAACGGATCCTGGAGACGGAGGTCATGCCGCTTCAGGAAGGTGAGATCGGGAGCGTGGCGACGCTGTCGGTGATCACGGCCGCCTCGGCTCGAACCACGGCCACCCGACCGCAACTAGTCCTCCGCGCGGAAATGCCGCAACAGGTGATGATCGGCGAAGAAGTGACGATGCTGATCACGATTTCGAACCCCGGATCCGGCACCGCCACCGGTGTCGTGCTGGAGGAGCACGTTCCCACCGAGTTGCAACATCCGGCGGGCACGGACCTGGAGAACTGGCTCGGGGACATTCGCCCCGGCGAGACGCGCGAGGTGCAATTGAAACTGCGTGCCGTTCGGCCGGGGACCGCGGGCAATCTGCTCGTGGCCCGGGCGGAAGGCAACCTGCGGGTGGAAGAGCGCACGCCCATCCAAGTTCGTGCCCCGCAATTGGATTTGCTCGTCGAGGGGGCGACGCGGCGGTTCCTCGATCGCCAAACGACGTACCGGATCACAATCCGCAACCCCGGCACCGCGCCGGCCCGCAACGTCCACCTGACCGCTTCGCTGCCGGGGGGAATGCAGTTCGTATCGGCCAACAACGCCGGATCCTACGATTCCACCACCCATAGCGTGCACTGGCTTTTGGAAGAGTTGCCAACCAATCAGCAGGGCACGGTGGAGTTGACCGTAGTCCCCATCGCGGTGGGCACGCAACACCTGACCTGCGCCGCCCGAGCCGACCTCGGCTTGGTCGCCGAGAACGTCCTGCCGGTCGAGGTGGAGGGGATCGCCGCCATCCACTTCCAGGTCGCCGATACGGTCGATCCGGTGGAATTGGGACGCGAAACCGCGTACGAGATCCGCGTCGTCAACCAAGGGACCAAGGCCGCGGAGAATATCCAGTTGGCGGCCGTGCTGCCGGAGGGAATGAGGCTGATCGGCGCGGAAGGCCCCACCGCTCATAGTGCGAACGGCGACGAAGTGCTCTTCGAGAAATTGCCGCGTCTGCCGCCCAAGGCGGAGGTGACGTATCGCCTCCGCGTTCAGGCCGCCGCGCCGGGAGATCACCGCGTGCGCGTGCAATTGCTCAGCGACGACATGCAGCTTCCCGTCACCAAGGAGGAGAGCACGCGAATCTTCACCGATCAGTGACGGCGGTCGGTGATCCCGCTTGGGCCTAGGGATATTCCAGCACCTGCCCGTCGGCCAAGAGTCGAGCGCGGAGGGCCGCGTAATCCACCTCTTGCACCGCGGTAGCGCCGTCGATCGCCAGCACGGCCGCCGCGGCCGCCGATTGCCCCAGGATCATGAATACCGGCTCCATGCGAATGGATCCGTATGCCACGTGGGAGGAACTGACGCAAACCGGCACCAGCAAGTTTTCGCACTCCTCGACCTTGGGCGTTAGCGAACCGTAAGCGATTTGGTAGGGCCGAAGCGGCACTCCGATGTCGCCTTCATTCTGCACGAATCCCTCGCGCGTGACGTACCGCTGCACGTTGTGGGAGTCGATGGTGTAGGAGCCCATTCCCACCGATTCCGGGGTCGGCCGCCTCTTCAGCAACTCGTGCTCGGTCATCACGAACCGGCCGATCATCCGCCGTGCCTCGCGGATATAGAGCTGGTGCGGCCAATGGCCGTTGTCCGTGAATTCGTCCTTGGCCAGGCCCCACTCCCCGACCGCCCGGCGAACGTCTTCCGGCACACGAGGATCATTCGCCATGAAGTACATCAATCCCTTTTGATAGCGTTCATGCTCGGCGATGATTTCCCGACGTCGCTCATACGACGCTTCGGGATAGTCGTAGTTGTAGCCGATGTTGTCCGTGCTGAAGGGACCGTGGTTGTTGGTGTCGGTCTTGGCGTTGGGGATGGGATCGTACTTGACGAACAGTTCCCGCCAGCCGGTTTCCAGGACCCTCAGCAGCAGCTCGTATTGCGAGGGATCGTAGCCCTCCGGCTTGGGGAAGGGAACGCGGTTTTCGGGATGCTTGGTGAGGCACATGCGGAAGCAGTACGCCTGCACGCGGCGGTCGCCCTGACCTTTCTCGCCGGGAGGATCGGGACTGATTCGCGGCAACAGTCCGCTGGACGGATCTCCGGGGACGACGTAGGGGTCGACCGGCTTTTTGAAGTAATGGGCGTGGTGGAAGACGCCGGTCTGAACGCCCGCCCATTCCTCGCCGTACGTTTCCCGGCCTTCTCTCCCCACGGTGTACGAGACGCCCGCGGCCGCCATCAAGTCGCCTTCGTAGGTGGCATCGATGAAAATCCGCCCGCGGAAGGTCCGGCCGTCCAAGGTCGTGATCGCATCGATCCGCCGGCCGGTCTTTTGGATGCCCCGCTCGCGATCCAGCCAGGCCTCGCGGAAGACCGGAACGGCGTGTTCCCTGAGCCAGTCGTCGAAGATGCCTTCGGCCACGTGCGGCTCGAAGACCCACATGGTGCGCAACTCGCGGTCCACGGCGGGCGTGCCCTGGCCGCGATTGCCGAACGCTTCCCTCGACTGCCATCTCCACGCCTCGGGCCGCTGATAATGAAGCCAAACCCGGTGGTAGAACTCGCGGCTCAACCCGCCGATGACGGCCTTGTTGCCGGTGTCCGTGAATCCCAGACCGCCGCTGGACAGTCCGCCTAGGTGCTTGTCGGGGCTGACGATCACCACCGATTTGCCCATCTTGGCGGTCTGTACGGCGGCCGTCACCGCGGCGCTGGTGCCGCCGTAGATGACGACGTCATAAACCGGAGCCTCACCGGCGCCGTCGTGGGCAGGCGGTGTTTCCTGAGTTTCCTGAGCCGCCGCCGACCGCGGATCGGCCGACCACGTCACGGAAAGGAAAATCGCCGCGCACATCAAGGTTACGACTGGAAATGCTCGTGCCCGCCTCCACTTCATCGCAACCCTCCTAGGAAATTACCGGCCGACGCAACGCACGCCCGTCGATCCCCCGCGGGCAACGGCCCCTAAGCGGACAACGCGATCGGAAAGGGCCGTGCGGCTCCCGTGCGACCCCTCATTATATTTCGCCGAGACGGGAAATCAGCCCCGCGAGGGCCTTTGGGAATCCATACCAAGAAACGCCGAAGCACGGGCACAACCCGGGCGACAGCGGTCGGCTCCGGTTGTTCCCCGCTTTCGATTAGAGGAGCCCCGTCCAAGCATGGGGATGGCATGGCCAAAGCGAGGGGATTCGCGGCTCAAGCGGCGATCCCAGACCCATGCTCGAGGCGGCCGACGCTCGTGCGACGCGGTCCGACGACGACACCAGGCAGTGCGAGAGACGCGGTTCCGCCGAGGGAACAATTCGAGCCCACCCTCGCCTTCTCTCCATGGGAACGGAGAGGACTCGTCGAATCAAGCGTTCGACTGTTGGAGATGACGCTTACGGATTTCGTTCAATTCGTTTGCCAGGCGATGGCGGAGCGGGCTTTCCGGACGCAGGGATCGGAGGAGGGATTCCGCCTTCTCGAAAGTCTTTTCCGTGATCGTACCCTTGAACAACGTACTCCAACTACGAGCCACCTGTTGTTCGGTTAACAAGGTCAACTCCTTCCAAATTACGGCCGTCAGCGGGACGATCAGGGTGCGCGCCGGCCCTGATCACTCTAGCTCCATTATACCGGTACGCAGCCATTCGTCGATGAGTTTTCCCAACCGGTCTTTGTTTCGCGGTGCGAGGTGACGGGGCGGTTCCCGTTGCGCTGCCGCCGCTCCGCCCCGCGTCGCCGAAATGCGTGCTCCTGATCGGCAGGTCGCGGAGGGTGGGACTTCCCGCTTATAATCTTCTATCATCGACGGCGGAGCCGTGTCCGAACCTACCCGGCGACAGGCAGCCGCCATCCCGACCGCGACCCTTTTTCTGCTATACTGCGTGCGAGAAAACAAAAGGACTTCTTACTCAGCCCGGCGGAGGTATCCCATGGCAAAAAAATCCAGCGGCAGATCGGAGGGCAATTCGGAGGCGGCCTCTTCTAAAGTCTCCGCCGTGTTCGACAACAGTCCTGAGTTGAAGACGACGCTCCAGCAGATCGAAAAGCAGTTCGGCGAGGGGGCCATCATGCCCCTGGGAGCGAGCAAGACCGAAGCCATCGAGGGGATTTCGACGGGCAGCCTGTCGCTGGATATCGCGCTGGGCGGTCAAGGCATCCCGCGGGGACGGATCATCGAGATTTTCGGGCCCGAGTCCAGCGGTAAGACGACCCTGGCGCTGCACGTGGTGGCCCAGGCTCAAAAACAGAACGGCATCGCCGCCTTCATCGACGCCGAGCACGCCCTCGACCCCTCCTGGGCCAAGAAGCTGGGAGTGGACCTGGACACGCTGCTGGTCAGCCAACCATCCAGCGGCGAAGAGGCGATGCACATCACCGAGATGCTGATCCGTTCCAATGCGGTGGACGTGATCGTGATCGATTCCGTGGCCGCCTTGGTCCCGCAGAAGGAATTGGAGGGCGAGATCGGCGATTCGCACGTGGGGTTGCAAGCCCGGCTCATGAGTCAGTCGCTCCGCAAACTTACCGGCGCGATTTCCAAGGCCAAGACGGCGGTGATCTTCATCAACCAGATCCGGGAAAAGATCGGGGTCATGTTCGGTTCGCCGGAGACCACGCCCGGCGGCCGCGCGCTGAAGTTTTACGCCTCCTGCCGAATTGATGTCCGCCGCGTCGGGCAGATTCGCGAAGGCGAGACCGTGGTCGGCCAACGCGTGAAGGCGCGGGTGGTGAAGAACAAGGTCGCCCCGCCGTTTCGGGTGGCGGAATTCGACATGCTGCACGATTCGGGCATCAGCCTGGAAGGCGACGTACTCGACCTAGCCGTCGATCGCAAGCTGGTCGTGCGCAGCGGGGCTTGGTTCCGTTACGGCGAGCTTCAATTGGGACAGGGCCGGGAGCGAACCCGCGAATACCTCAAGGAGCATCCCGAGCTGGTGGACGAGCTGCGACGGAAGATTTTGGAGTTGCCCGTCGCCTTGCACACGGACGCGGGCGATTGAATGCCGCTTGCGGCGGTGCCGGCGCGGGCCGGGTTTCGCCGCCGGCAAAGGGGAATCGCGTTCGTTGTCGCCTGATCGCGGCTTCAATCCCAAAAAAGCTCCGAACCCACGGGCCCGCCGTCAGGGCGGAGGCGGCGGGCGGGGCTGTCGGGACGCAATCGATAGTCGCCCGCCGAAGGCTGCGCGAATCGCGGATCGGCGAAGATCGAATGGGCGTCCAGCCCGGTAATGCGGCGATACGTCTCGAAATCTGCCAATTTCTCGCGGAACCAGTAGGCCGCCACGCCGGTCTCGCTGAACCAGACGTTGTAATCCATGTCCGGAAGGACGTCCCAGCCGCCGGTATACCGGCTTCCCCAATCCGTGACGCCGGCGAAGATGTTGTATCGGATCTCGATCCCCTTGGTGACGGCGGTATTGGTGTAGAACATCAGATGGCTGCCGTTGGGGTCCGGACGCTGGGCGTGCGCCCAGCCTTTTCCCGCATCGACGCAAGTATTGTTGATGAAGCGGATGTTTTCCGTGACCGCCTCCTCGGGTCCGTTCCAGTACTCGAACGAGTATTCGGCGTTGCGGATGAAGTTGTTGCGATAGGTGATGTTGATCTGGCGAGAATCCGGGCCGCGGCCTTGGTTCGTGAGCGCGGCGTCGTAGACCTCCCAAATGCGGCAACCTTCGACGAGGTTATCGTGGGCGGCCCCCCAAAACTCGATGGCGTTGCCGTAGCGGACCGGCTTGCCGTCGGGGCGCGTGAATTGATGGCCTCCCCCGATGTACCCCAGGTCGCAATTGCGGATCACGATGTGATGCGTCCCGCCGCCTCCGAAACCGTGCGCCGCGCCGTACATCACGGCCAGGCCGTCGTAGACCACGTGATGGCGGCCGCCTTGATTGACGACATGCCGACTCAGGGCCAATTCGATCGCGTGGTGGCGCTCCGTGGGAGCCGTCTCGCCGTACAAAAACACCCGCTGCGAAGCCCCGTCGTAGTAAAAGTCGTAAGGTTTTTCCAGGGCGTCGAGCGACCACTTCTTCCAACCGCAAACCGTGCCGCCGTCGAAGATGATGTTCCCCACGTCCGCGTCCAAGGGGTCCGTGATGCCGGGCGAGGCCTCGTACAGAGCCAGAGGTTGTAGCTCCAAGACGGCACCGGCGGGAAGCAGTCCCCCCAAATTCATGTGCAGTCGCCCGTCCGTGGAAGTCTGCTCGGCGCGAAGCGGAATCCGATACGTATCCCATTCGTTCCCCAGCGTTGGCAATTGCCAGCCCGAACCCGCGTAACGCCGGTATGGGGAAGCCGCTTGAAGAACGGTCACGGCGGGGAGCGTCACCGGCGCGCTGCTTCGGGCGCGAAGCATCAATACCATGTAAGCCCCCTTTTCCGTCGGCGTCCCGGGCCCCCAAAGTTGGATATGATTGGGGGCCGAGCCGGGTGCGATACAGGTGATGCGCGCGACTCGTGCGTCGGATTCTTCCTTCAGCATCCATTCCGTTCGGGCGCCGGCCTCGTGATAACGGTTCCAGGAGCTTTGCCGCAAGTCGAGAATCATGCGTCCCAAACGGTACTCCGCGGGCTGAGTTGCCCAAACCCGGGCGTCGATGCGTACCCAATCTTCCGGCCGCCGACGCGAACGCGAGCCGAGTAGCAGCGGCTTGGGGCCTTCACCGTACGACGCGTACGTCACCGGAGCCTGGTCCTCGCCGCTAACCGGCACGAGCGAACCCCGCCACACGCCGCCGCATCGGAACCGCACGGTATCCCCCGGTCTCAAGTCCGCCGCGTTGACTCGCTCCAAGGATTGCCAAGCGTGCTCCGGCGACGAACCGTCGTTATCGTCGCGGCCGCCTTCCGAGTCCACGAAGAAAACCCGGGCTTGGGTCTCTCGGCCGGTCAGCCGGACCTCTTGCGCCGATACCGTGATCAGAACGAGCAAGACGGTGATCGCCGCGCGGAAGGAGTGTTCGGCGTTTTGCATGGCGTGGCCTGCCTCTCTGCTAACGAAGCGGTAAAGAAACGGCGGCTACCAGTGGAGGGCTGCGCAAGGAAGTCCGTCGGCCATCCGCTTAGCGTACTCCGCTTCGCCGGGGTGATCCACTCCGCCGCCGAATTGAATTGGCGCCGGCTTGCATCTCTTGCCGGGGTTTCGTGTCGCCGGCGGACTTGGCGCAAGGGGCGAAGTGACGGCCGCCGCGGACTAGCGAAAACCCAAGCGCTCGGCTTGGGCGAAGTCGGCCTCGGCCCGGGCGGTGTCGCCCAGCTCGCGGTAGGCCAGTCCGCGATTGTTATACGCCTCGGCCAGGTTGGGGTTGAGACGCACGGCCTCGTCGAAGTCCGCGATCGCCCGGCGGTAATCTCGCATGGCGTAATACGTGTTTCCGCGGTTGACGTAGGCCTGAGCGAAGTCCGGCCGAAGCCGGATCGCCCGAGTGTAGTCTTCCACCGCCCGCGCGTTGTCGCCTCGAATCCCCCAAATCACGCCGCGATGGAAGTAAGCATCGGCATAGTCCGGACGGAGTTGGACGGCACGGCCGAAATCGGCCAAGGCCTCATCGAAGCGGCGGAGGGCGGTCAGCGCGAACCCCCGGCCGTTGTAGGCCTCGGCCAAGTTGGGATTCAGTTGTAAGGCCGCGGTGAAATCGTTGACCGCCCAATCGTAGCTCCCCTTCGCAGCACAGGCTTGGGCCCGGTTGCAATACGCGTCCGCCAACGAGGGATCGAGGCGTAAAGCCTGGGTTTGGTCGGTGATCGTCCACTGATAGTCGCCGCGGGCATAGTAGGCCAGCCCGCGGCCGTAATAGGCTCGGGCATAGGCGGGCGCCGCCCGAACCGCCGCGTGGCACTCCTCCAAGGCGTCGTCCACGCGTCCCGCCTGCAAGTGCTCCATGGCTGCCGCCAAATGCCGCTCTGCAACGACTTCTTCCGAGCGAAGCACGGGTCCGCCGGGGCTGCGCGTTCGCTCGCGGAAACCCAGTGCCTTGGTCAGACGTTGCAGCCAAGCAAGCGGGTCGAGGTTCATGACGCGACCGAAAGCCATGGAAAGGGAGACGGACGAGAACCGGGCAGTTCACGCGACGAACGACCGCAGCCGGATCTTCCGCCGCGGAGAACCGCTAGGCAAAACCTATTGCAAAATACCTGGCGCCGAAACGTTTTGCAAGCAAACGGCGCGGATGTTCGGAAACGGTACCGAACGGGTCGCACGCGCCTCGCGTCACGGCGCGGGCCGGCCGAGCGCCTCCACCCCATTTGGAGGGCTTCGCCGTCTTGCCGGGACCGCTGATGGAGGCCCGGAGCGTCCCGCCGCGGCTTGACATTCGCCGCTCGGCGGTGACGATAAAAATAAGCGGTGCGGCAGCGAGACGGCATCGCCTTCGGTTTGGGTGATATTTCGCTCGGGTGTTTGTGCAAACGTCCTTTTCAGCGACCATCACGATGCACGACGGCGCGACAAGCATCCGCAACTCCTGAAGCAGGCTCTACCACCGGCATGGCATCCTTTTCTCTCAGCGGTCGGCGTATTCGTCGTGAAAGGGCGACCATCACGGCCATGATCCGCATCTTTTGCCGCAAGAACCACGCCGGCGGCAAGGATTTGTGCGAAGACTGCCAAGCTCTCTTGGACTACGCCATGTGCCGCTTGGACCGCTGCGTGTTCGGTGAACAAAAGCCGACCTGCGCCCAATGTCCCGTGCATTGCTACAAGCCGGCGATGCGAGAACGCATCCGAGAGGTGATGCGGTTTTCCGGGCCGCGGATGATGCTGTACCATCCGATTCTGACCCTGTTTCACTTCTGGGACGGGCGGAAACAGGCACCGCAAGATCACCCCTTGGTTCGCAAGTTGAGCGGGCAAGATCAGGCCGGACCGGCGGCGTGATTCATCCCCGAATCGGCATTCCTCCGCCGCAGCCGCATCGTCACCGAGGGGTCGCGCATGCGAAGGGTTTACTCTTCCACGGAAATCGAGATGCGGATGGGCGATCGGATCGGCTTTTGCACGCCGGTGCGGTACGGCCAAAACCCCTCGGCCAGGGCGGCCGCGGACAGCTCCTCGTAGCAGGCGGCGGCAGCTTCGGTCTCGGCCTCCGATTCCGCGTCGTAGAAGACGCTGATCACGCCGACGAGCGCCCGTTCCGTGACCGACGTCATCGTGATCAGCGGCTCGAAGCCGTGTTTGTCGAAGATCGGTTCGACGATATCCAGGAGTGCCCGCGCGTGCTCGCCGGTGGCCGGCAGGACGGGTGAAAACCACAATCCGCCCGCGTTTCCCAGATCGGCGATCAGATCCCTGGGCGGCCGGCGCATCCGCCAGTACACGCCGCGGAGGTGATCGGCGGCCGGGATGCCGCACAACAGATCGTAGACGGAGCGAGCGCTTTCGACCGTGCCGGCCAATCCCCGCAACAGCCCCAGGCGGCTGAAGGCCCCGGTGACGGCTCGGCCCAGCCTCAGCTTACGATCGTCGAAGAAATGGACGCGGGCCGACCCGGCGAATGCCCGGCGGACCTCGGCGGCGGCCGCTCGAACCGTAGCCTTGGTGCCGTACAGGGCGCCCATCAGGTTCCAGACGCCGACGCCGGCCTCGCGGCGGAGGCGGGCACGCATTTCGGGCGGAAGCGGCACCTTGCCGCCCGTCCAATCCCAGGGATACTGCCGCCGCGCCGAGACCACGCGGAGGTCGTTGGCGATGTGGACGGTGCTTTGCACCATGCCCGCCATCCGCAACCGTCGCAGCACGTCGATCGTCGGGAAGAGCTGCTCGACGCGATCCAGCTTCAGGGCGAAGGCCGTAATTTGCTTCGGTCGCGGATAGAGCCACACCGCCATCCGCGTCACAATGCCGAGGTGGGATTGGGTGAACACGCCGTCCAACCACGGTCCCAAGCCGTAGGGGAAAACGTACGTGGCGCGGGCATTGGGAAAGCCGCCGAAGCCCGTGTGGATTACCGTGCCGTCGCGCAGCACGACCTCCATGCCGGAGACGTTGAGGATGCGGTTGCCGTAGGGCGTGTGGCCGAACCCGCGTTGCAGAACGTTGCCCACCAGGCTGGCCTCGGGGCCGGCGCCCGTCGCGTCGAGGATGTACGGCAGGCGGCGTTCACGGAGATAGTCGGCCAACTGCTTTTGCGACACTCCCGGCTCGACGACGGCGTAGCCCAGTTCGGCGTTGACCTCCACGATGCGATTCATCCGCCGCAAGTCGAGGACCACCATGCCGTCGCGGGGCGGCATGGCGGCGCCGTATCCCCAGTTCTGTCCCCGGCTGACGGCGTGCAGTTCGACGCCCGTCTCGTGAGCCGTTGCCACCACGCGGCGAACCTGTTCCCGGGAGTCGGGCAACACCACGGCGGCCGGTCGATGCCGGTACTTGGGTGGAAGCGTCGAGCGGCAATAGGCATCGAGCGTAGCGGAATCGTTGCGGACGAACTCCTCTCCGACAATACTCCGCCAACGCAGCAAAGCCGATTCCAGTCCCGTTCGAGCCGACGACTGCACGGTAGACTCCGCGAGCTGGTGAGCCATGAGACCTATATCTCGCTGTGGGAGGGCAGGCAAACCCGTTCTGCGGCGGCGGGCCGTATACGGAGGCCCGACGCAACCGCAGCCTTCCCTCAAACTTAGCTCACGGTATGCAACGGCGGTGAGCATCGCGGCGGTCCAGGCCGCCGGCCCCCACGCCTGGCATGCACCTCACGCGACGAGGACTTCGCCCGCCTCGGTCTTGACGCCGGATTCGAAGATGCCGAGCGAGGGGAGCGGATAGCTTTCCGTATCCACGCATTCTTCCAACATCGCGTATTCCTGCGCACCCAAACGAGGCACGCGGAAGTCTTCCGGACGATACGGCGAATCCAGGAGAAAACGATACAACTTAGCCGGCAAACGCTGCATGTTGTGCAAATCGAGGTACAGCGCCACGGCCGGATGGTCCTTGACGCTGGGATACTCCCGCAATTCGCCGAATACCCGAAACGCCAACATCCTTTGATAGAACTTGGCGTGCCGCGGATGGACCGCGATCACCAGCTCGTCGTACCCCTGCCAAATTGCGAACACGGTCATCAAGCGGCACAGATGGATGAAGACTTCCATGCCGCACCCCACTTGGGCAGGATCGGCGGCCAGGCACGAGACCTCGGCCATCCGTTTGCCCTCCCTTCGCCGCTGGGCGATTTCCGGGCCGTAGACCGTCTCCAACGGTAGGCCGAGTTCGCCGTCACCGACCAAGCTCATCGTGGAAATCACGCGACCGCAATCGCATTCCGCCACGAAAATCGTGGTCGTCGGCAGCAAGTGATAGGGGGTGGCTCGCACACCGTGCGGGTTCGGCTCGATCAATCCCGCACGCACATAGGCGTTGTGTACAAGTCGAAGGGCGGCCAGACGCTCTCCCAGTGTCGCGGCTAATCGGTATCGCGTCATCAAGGCTTCCGCTCGAAAAGGTGCCGCTTGGAAAAGCAAAAAATGCCTTCCCCCGGCAAGGGAGCAATACTGTACCAATCGGCGAACACGGATAAGCCCCAAGAGAGTTTCCCCAAACATTCCCAGCCGCCGAAACGGCAATCTGAGGGGAACCCCTCCACCCGGCCCGAACCCGATGAGCCTGCGCCCGGATAAGCACGGTGGCGCGAATGTCCGCCGGCAAGAACTTCCGCTCACTCGGGACCCAACTGGGCCGACTACGACGAAAAGCTTTGCTATTAAAGCGTAGCTTGAGAAACTAGTTTGTCAAAAGAAGACGAGGAAGTAAAGTATTTGGCGCGTTCTGGGACGACGGTATAGCTCAAACCCCTCACGAGAGGAAAACCCATCCCGGCAAAGGTGCTAAACGGCGCAAGCTGGGATAGTGTCATCCCTCGGCACGGCCAGGTAAGTCTTGGGCGTCGCACTCAAAAGGGATTGCACCACTGGGTTAGGCCGTCGGCTCGCCAGGCGTGAAGCACGGCACGAAACCGCGGTTCATGGCGACCCGGCGGCGGCTGCCGCGCTTTCAGACGCTGTGCCGTCCGGACTTACCACGAGAAGCCCCCACGGTTGCAAGGCGGGTACCTGCACCGTCGCCCAAACGGCATCATGCCCGACGGCAAGCTCTTGCGGCACATTCCCCGGCCGCAAAAGCCTCACTCGCAACGCCGGCGAATCGAAGAATCGAGCGTGCGCTAGCCGAACGCGGAACGGCCGCGGCTCGTCTCGCCCGTCGATCAAGTGGATGACGACCGGTGCGTCTGCGTCGCCGGGCTTGGCGCGGACGACGACCGTGAAACCCGCCGCCTCTTCGAGCACACAAGGTGGGACGTCGTTCGCCGCCGCGGAAGAGCTTGTTTCGACCGTCTCCGGCTGGGCAAAGTAAGCCTCCTCATAGCCGTCGAAGCAGTCCGAGTACTGCCGCACGAAGGCGTACAAGTCGGCATAATCCTCGGGCCTGCCGTAGTAGCGGGGCGTGTTGCTGCCCGTGTAGACATCCCACGGCACGATCACATGACCGCCCAGGGCGTAGCACGCGGCAATCGCCCGTCGCGTCGCAGCCGCTTCCGAGCCGTCCCAAACCTTGGGAACCACGGTGAAGATCTGGGTTTTGCCCTTGGCTCGCGCGTCGGCAAGCAGGCGGTGCAGGTTTTCCGGCCGGGCCTCCGCCAAAGGCAGCTCGGCCATCCCGATCTCGAATAAGTCGTAAGGCGAATCCCAGCTCCCGCGGTAATTGTTGGTCGAAAAAACGACGTGCCGTTCGGCCCGGGCATCGATCTCCGCGCGAACATCGCGGAAGAACTCGCGTACCGACTCTTCCTGGAAATCGCGGAACCAAGACTTCAGCGGTCCGCCGTCGTACTTGGCGAAGGCGTCGCCGGCGGGAGCGCCGCGGTCGCGCAGGTATCGGCCGTAGTCGAAGTCGTCGAGGTTCTCGATCCCGCATGCGGTGCGCTCCTGAAGCGTGGTCCGGTCGCGGAGGTAGCGGCGAAACTTTTCGATGCAGTGCGGGCAAAAACATCCGCCCCAAGCGACGGCCGCCATGTTCATGCGGGCATCGTCCATTTGCAGGGCCGTTGCTCCGGCTGCCAGCGCGCGGGCTGCGTATTCCACGAATCCGGCCCGATATTCCGGGCTGTTCGCGCAACCCCAGGCGGGATCCGCCCAAGACCGCATCCACGGCGCGGTGATGCGACTGCCGTTCAGATCGAGGATGCGACCGCGTTCGCGCCGGCGGAAATCGGGCGGGTCGGGAATCATAGAATTGACGGCCAGGATGACCGCGCGGCCCCCGTTTTCCACGGCGTGTTTCCGCAAACGCCCCACGAACTGCGGATCCAAACTGTAAACCCAGACGAAATCCGTGGCGTGGAAGGCCGCCGCCGCTTGAAACGTGTCCCACGGGTCCTGGGCATTGGTCGGGTGCGACCAACGGCTGGAAAAGCAAACGGCGCTCTCCGCCGGTGCGTCGGCGGGGCGATGCCACGGCACGGCCGCCTCGTGCATCCGCACCGGACTTTCAGCAAGCTCCTGCGCTTCCACCGACGCCGCGACGACCATGAACAACATGCACATCGGGGAAGCAAACCATCGCATTTCGGGGATCCTCCTCGGGATTGTGCTTGCCGCCGTCGTCCAGGGCATGCCGGCGGTATTCCGGCCGGTTACGGCCGTTGGACGGCCAGCCCCAGCCGCCATGGTATCTCGCCATAGGGTTTGCCTGCCATCTCCGCGTCGCTGACGCCTTGGAAGAGCATGGTCAGGCCCGCTCGGACGTCCACCTCCATCCGTTCGTCGTAACCGGACCGCAGCAGTTCGCCGTGGCTGAAGGATTGGCACCACGGTTCGCCTTCGAACTCGGCGTTGGCGGGGGCCAGAAAGGCATGATCGCGTTCGGCGGCCAAGGGACGCCAGCGTCCGTCCAGGGAATCGCTCAAGAAGGCCTTGTAGTAGCGACGGCCTCCCCCTTGCGCCTCGATGATCGCCAAATACGCCTCGGCCTGCCGGAGGCGATAGACGTGGGCGGCCTCGAAGATGTCGGCCTGGATCGCAACGACCGGTCGGCTCCAACCGCCCGGGAAATCCTCCAGCCGCGTGGAAGCCCGCCAGAATCGACCGTCCAACGAGGTAAAGAATAGATATGCCTTTTCGTCGTCGCAGATGATCCAGAAGTCGATCCATCGCTCCACGTTATCCGGCGACCTCTCGAAAAGCGGCTGCGGCGAGGACCAAGCCTGCGGCGCATCGACGCGATCGTTCGTGGAAAAGGCGGGTTGAAGCTGCGGCTTCCGATCCGGCATCACCGTTTGATAGAGCAGATACCACTTGCGATGCGGGCGAAAAAAGAAGATTTGCGGGGCGCAATAGTAACCGTCCACGATATCGGGGAACGCCCGTTGCAGTTTGCCATCCCCCCAATCGCGCAGGGTAAGATATTCCACCTGGTGCGTCCGCGGCGTTGCTCGAACCGTGCAAAACAGGTGCCAGCGCCCCCCAAAAAACACCACGCTGGGGTCCTTGATGGAGAAATAGGTCGTCTCCGCGTCATCCGGCGGACGTTCCACCACGGGCGGGGTGATCTTCCAGCGGAAATTGCCGTCCTGAAAGCCCGGGAACGGCAAAGCGGGGGCTTGCGCCGAGCGAATGCCTTCCGTCTCGGCGGTCTGGGCCGCGACCGCGGGCGCGCCCCCCCATGCCACGAGTACCGCCGCCGCAACACCGATTCTCGCCACCGCGCATCGCCATACCCCCAATCCAACCTCGAAGCGTCGAACCGGGCCGAGGAACTTGCGTCTCATGGTCTTGGGCCTCCCATTCCAAGGACGTCGGCAATCGCCGCCGCGGAGAAACAGCTTCCGCAACGGCTTCCCTGCCGGTCGGGGGAGCCGTTGAACGTTCACCCAAGCCGCGGAGCGACCGTCGTTCCCGGCAAACTTGAGAACGTGCTACGCGCGGAACATTCGGCGGGCCGCGGTGCGGCCTATCAGGTGAACATCACGGATGCGCATTCCGTGGGCGGGTTCACTTAGGGTGCGGTGTTGGGGACGGTCATATCTCGAAATTCGGCCTTCTCGCCCAGCAAATGCGCGGCGAAAAAGTCGCGAACTTGGCGTTCGATGATGGGGTTGCGAAATCCGCCGTGACTCCCGTCTTGGACCGTAATCAGGGTGACCGGCACGCCCGCCTTGCGGAGCGCGTCGCGAAACTCCTCGGACTGCGGATGCGGCACCAAGGGGTCCTCCGTGCCGTGGATGATCAAGATCGGCGCGTCGTCGGGCGTCACGAACGTGATGGGCGAGGCCTGTCTCGCCTTGGCCTCGTCGGCAGGAATCGCGCTACCCAGCAAGAGGGCTTCAGGGGAGTCGTCGGCATAATGCTTGATCTGGCTGGGGTGATCGCCGATGGTAAGGAAATTGGTCGGGCCGAAGAAATCCACCACGCAAGCGACACGACTGCTTTGGTCGGTGAATTTGCCCAGATCGCCTTCCAATTCGCTCACGTCGCCGGAGGTACCCAACATAGCCACCAGGTGCCCTCCCGCCGAAAAGCCGATGACGCCGATGCGCTGGGGATCGAGGTTGTACTTTTCGGCGTTTCCGCGCAGCCAGCGGAGGGCGGCCTTGCAGTCGTGAATCTGGGCGGGCCAAATCGCGTCTTGGCTCAAACGGTAGCCGATGGTCGCGCCCGCGTATTTCCCCGAGGCCACGAACGGCACGAGGAACCCCACCCCGTCGCGTTTGTTTCCGCCGAGCCAGGCCCCGCCGTGCACGGCCACGATCACCGGCAGCGGCTTGTCCGAGAACCGGTTCTTGGGCAGCAGCAGATCCAAGCGTTGGCGCGGATGATCCGTCTCGGCGTAGGGGATATCCCACTGGGCCTCGACAGAGTCGGGGACGCGTGGAGGCCGAGCCTCGCCGCGGCACGGCCCGCTCCCCGTCCACTGTATCGCGACGCACAAAAGAACACCGAACCAAACAAGCCCCAAGGCACCACGGTTGCGACCACGCGATAACATGGCGATAAGCTCCATTTTCGCTGATGCACGGCATGACGATCCCGCCGCGCGACGGGCGACGAACCGTATGTTCGCAGCGAGGGGTCGCGCGGACCACGAAGCTGCCGACAGCGTATTCCCCCGCCGCGATGAAATCAAGCACCGCGGCCGCGTCGTGCGTGACCGGCGTTCTGGGCGGGGTTAAGTCGTGGTGTAGCGGGCATTCGGCCGGACTTGCCGCCATTGGCCGTTTCGGTCCAGGGTGTCCAGGGCCGACACGGTCGTGGCGTTGGGCCGATCCCAACGGCGGCCATGGCCTTTCAGCCGTTTCGTGCATAATGGGCCCTGCGATTCCGTCGGGCCGCTGCCAAATCGTATCATGGCAACACCTCGTGAACTCATGGTCACAACGATCGCCACCACGGACACGCCGGGAATCTCGCGTAGCACGTTCGTGCCGCAGTGAATCGAGCCCTCGCCGTTGTGATAGGTGCGTTCCTCGCATGACAGCACGTTCGTACACCCAACCACACCAGCAGCCGCGTAAACATAGTCATTGAACCAGTCTTGGCTAACGGTCGGGCCTCGGACGTGTGCGACAAACAACCAATCACCGTCCACGAGCGAGTTCCCCACATTATTTGTGTAGGCCAAAGCACCCGTCTGGTCCCAAAACAGTACCGGCATCTCGATCATGTTGGGGCT
>Ga0067045_1001472_pt1 | contig 17708 bp, 14 predicted proteins | sample TerdegcTABiofilm_FD_59184 | JGI IMG/M metagenome (GOLD analysis project Ga0067045, IMG submission 59184) | Combined Assembly of (Gp0054472, Gp0054536) Wastewater bioreactor microbial communities from Singapore -Terephthalate degrading... | reverse complement strand
TTGTGAGGATTACGATTAACCCCCAGTCACATTCCATTTAACCCTTCAAATCCACCAATACCCCTGACCAGAATCACAAAAAAGGTGTATTCACCCGCTATAATTCCTGAAATTTCTCTTATTTTCCCTTTTTTTTTCTTATTTTTCGAGAGCTACCGCTATCCAGGAAGTCGGCTGATGGTTCTCAGTTGTTGGAGGTTATATGCAAAACACGCGAAGAGATTCCTCACATGAACTCTCGCACAGGTAGTTACCATCACGTGACCTGCATGAAAAGACCTTTTAATCACTGCAAAGGGTCTTTCAACCAGGGATCTGACACGCATAATTGCCCGATTTCGCCTCTTTTCTTTCAGTGAGAGAGGATGGCCATTCACACTTCTGTGCATCGTTTTATCGATGGAGGCTCGTGGTTTGACCCCGAAAAATACCCTTTGTCCCGATAGACTGTTTCACCTTCGCTGGAAAGGTCAATCCTGCTATCGTGAACAGAGGCAATCGTCGTTTCCATTCTCCGGTGTCACTGGCGGTGTAGAATTGTACACTAATGGCGGTCTAAAAGTGTACACCTGACCAACCTCAAGCAAGTGCTTGAGGGATGTGGCGATGTTAAAGACAGAGGGATTTTTCATGATCCGAGATCTTCACCAAAAAGGATTGAACATCAGCCAAATATCCCGGGAGACGGGATATCACCGGGATACTGTTCGGAAATATATCACCGCACACACACTACCTACTCCGAAGAAGAGAAAAGAGGTATTGAGCATACTTGATCCATTTAAGGAGTATATCAAACAACGGGTCGCCGAATATCCCCTTAGTGCGGCTCGAATCCACCGTGAGATCCAGGAACAAGGATATGCCGGGGGCTACACTCTTGTCAAGGAATATGTGCGGAAGATCCGCCCTTCCACAGGTATTCCTGCAGTACTTCGGTATGAGACCAAACCCGGAGTACAGGCCAAGGTGGACTGGGGCGAATGTAATCGGATCGAGGTAGACGGCCAGCTACGACGGCTCTACTGTTTCAGTATGATCCTTGGATATTCCCGCATGAGGTACATGGAATTCACCCTTGCGACTGATGTGTATACTCTGATCCAGTGCCACCTGCATGCATTCGAGTATTTTGGGGGATACACATCAGAAATCCTCTATGACAACATAAAACAGGTCATCCTCAAACGGGCAATAAAGACAAAAGAGCACACATGGAACCCGAAATTCGAATATTTCTACACGCATTACGGGTTCATCCCCCGGCTCTGCAAATCCTACTGCCCCCAGACAAAAGGAAAGATCGAGAATGCCATTGGGTATATGAAGCGGGACTTTCTCCTTGGCGCTTCATTTGTATCACTCGATGACATGAATCACCAGCTTCGCCAGTGGCTGTCACGGGTCAATGGATCTGTCCATGGCACGACACATGAGATCCCCGTAGACCGTCTGAAATCCGAGAGTCTGAAGACACTCACATCTGTCCCGCCATATGTGGTGAGACGGGAAGAAGTCAGGAAAGTGACTCGGGACGGGTATGTCTCATACCATGGAAACCGATATTCGGTACCTTACCCCTATGCGGGAAGGTCTGTGGTTCTAGAGATTGCAGGAGAAAGGATGACCATACGGCTGGGTTCTGAATGTCTCTGCTCTCATGTAATGGTTCCTGGCAGGTTCCGGATGGTCCGTGAGAAAGAGCACTTCAAAGGGCTCCTCTCACTGGCCATGAAGTGCAATTCACAACACAGGAAGACTACAAAACCTCTCTTCAGGATGATCGGGCCGGAGGTAGAACGCCGTCCCCTCTCTGTCTATGACAGGTTTTCAAGTGAGGTGAGATGAATGAGTTCTCTTGCCTATGAGCGGGTCCACCACAACCTGAAACGCCTGAAACTGACCACGATTGATACACTTCTCGATAATTACCTGGAGATCGCTGCGAAGGAGGAACGGTCCACCCTGGAGGTCCTCGATTACCTCTTTGACCAGGAGTTGAAGAGCAAGGAGGATCGAGCTCTCGGATTAAGAATGAGGATGGCCGGGTTTCCCATGGAAAAGAGGTTAGATGACTTTGACATGAGTTTCCAGCCTTCCCTTGACCCAGCGGTGATCCGTGATCTCGCCTCATTGCGGTTCATCCACAATGCGGAGAATGTGGTCTTCCTTGGACCTCCCGGGGTTGGGAAGACCCACCTTGCCCTTGCATTGGGATATGAAGCGGTACGGCAGGGATTCAGGGTCCACTTCGCAAATGCATCACACCTGATGGAACGGTTGATTAAGGCGAAGTACGAGAATAAACTCGAGGAGCGGATTAAGGGGCTCACGAAGTTCCATCTCCTGATCGTTGACGAGATGGGATACCTGCCGTTCAACAGCGAAGGTGCACATTGCTTCTTTAACCTGATTTCTCGGAGATATGAGAAGTCGTCCACGATATTTACGTCGAACAAATCATACGGCGAGTGGGGAGAAATCTTCGGAGATCATGTAATTGCGGCAGCAGTCCTTGATAGGATCCTGCACCACTGCACCACTTTGAATATTAAGGGTGACAGTCACCGGCTCAAGGAGCGCAGGAAACAAGGTGTGTTCACGCACTCGCTGCCGGGATGATTTTCGATGTTCTTATGTGGTGGGGTGTACAAAATTATCCCGCCACATCTGTACATTTTTATTCCGCCATTGACAATACATCTCCGTTTGTGAGATGGGCAAAAGAGGGGAGAAAATATAGATTGGGTGCGATTCTCGTCACCCAGCAACCCGGCGCGATGGCAGGTGAATTGCTAAGCCAGGGCGATAATTTCTTTGCTTTCCATCTATTAAGCGAAGGGGACCTTAAAACCCTCCAACGGGCAAATGCTCATTTTTCCAACGATATTATAGCAAATATTCTGAATGAGCCGGTTAAAGGCAATGCATATTTCTGGTCGGCTCCCGATCAACCCTTCGTCCTTCCCGTCCGGATAATCAATTTTGGAGAGTATGCGAAGAATAAGAGCCAAAAAGAATTTTCTGGAAAAACCGCAGTTGAAGAATTTCATGAACAATTTCCCGTATTGGAAGATGAATTGGTGAAAGTTACAAGGAAGACTATTGAAGAAAATGAAAAGATTTTCATTTTTTCGAATGTTACTCTGAATGATAATCCAATCCAAAATCAATATCCTTTTTCGTACTTCTTCTTAAGAAGATATGTTGCTGAGGCTCTGTCGAATGATTCATCGAATCAATTCGTTGAAACTACCAAAATCGGTATAAAATTGGTCAAGAAAAGGGATATGGACAGCACTTTAATGAAATTAAACCTCCCGACGAAAATTTTCAAAGATGAAACAAATTATGAATACTTACTGATTCCAAAAGAAACGTTAAATGTGAAGAAATCGATTAGTCCTCAATTTAAATTGCTTAAAGGATGATCCTCAATTTTTGATACAGTCACGCCCATATACTCCTTTTTTCTTTATATACTCACGTCTATCCGAGATCCCGGGAAATCCGTAGACAGGAGTATCAGCATGGGAGATTTCGTCCAGCAGACCAATGTCAAGTCGGCAGTGAGGGCACTCACTACCCCAATTGCCGATGTGACTGCATTCAATACCATTGTGCAGACCGTCCTGACCACCAATCCGTTCGGCTGCACCGCGTATGAGACCTCCAGCGGGCAGATGCCTGCGATGGAGAAGACCAGGGAAGGGTATACCGCCCGCATCATCTACGAGGATGATGAAGCAAACACCGTGGGGACCATCACCACACGGGCAGGGACCGTTGCCGGTTTCAACACCGTGAAGTCCGAGATCCTTGGTGATGCCGAGATGGCCACCGCCATGGGCGGGGACCCGGTGAACGACAGCGAGGGTGAACGGTACTCGGCCACCATCAAGTGCCACGATCCGAGCGGGGAGATCTACTACGTGGCGTTCGGCCGCGAAGAGGTCCGTGTCACTTCATACGAGGCCGACGCGATTCTCGCCACCGTTGAGGCATGGGCCGACACCGTCGCCGCCCTGGCTTGAGCACCGAGCAGTAGTTTTCCCTTTCCAGGGAGGGAGGGACCATGGATGAAGGATTCATGTTCCTCCTCGGTTTTTGTCTCGGGAGCCTGACGATGCTCTTTGCCGTCGTCAGGATCATCATCGAGATGCATGACCGGATGGAGCTGAACCTGCGGAGACGGTGAATCCCTCACCGTCTCTTTCGTGGGCCGCCCTCCCCTGGGGGTGCTTTCATGGAACAAGAGTTAATCCAGATTTTCGAGATGCTAGTGGCGTTAGTGGCGGCACTCGTCGCCTACTGGCAGCACCGGCAGAAGAAACAGGCTATCGAAGAGAAGGAAGAGGCCCTGGTGGAGAAAGAGGTCGCCGAGGCCCTGCAGTTCGCTGCAGAGTCCGAGAAGGATGAAGTAGTGTCTTACTTTGATCCCGAGGACGACAAGGTGACGACTCCACCGGACGCTGTCCCGTCCAGGTCCTGGAAGATGAGTGATGAGACCAAGCGGTGGGTGACCGTCGGTCATACCGCCGAAGAGCAGGCATCGCTTCTACGACAGATTGCGAATGCCGAAGACGAGAAAAAGATGCACTATTTCATCTCGATACCGACCGCGTACTACGAGATTGAATACGGGCTTGTGAAGGGAGGTGGGAAGGGGGGTTGAGCCCATCTTCTACCCACATTTATTCATAATTATTACGATAAATCCATTCAATGAAGGATTAAATCCTTAATGTCAACGACCATTCGTAAGTTCTTTGGTATATTCTATCTATAATCTCCTATGTTAAGAAGGGGATTATCATTCAATCTGTTTCAAATGATAACCAAGCATTTTCGAATTTAGTTCATATTCGAGAAAATTCTGTTTATTCATCCACAAATCTCATTAGAGGAGCTCTTTTAAATGAAATGCATCTGATTTTTCAGGAATATGTTAAGAGTTCAGATGAAGAATTTATCCGAAAACGAATTCTCCATGATAATATAATCCATAAAAATTCGTTTTATAATAGAGAAAATGCTTGGAGGATTTATTATCAGCGTTATAATATATGCCCTACCTGGATCAAGAACACCCTTGCTCAAGCAGCAGTTCTGGGACCAAAATCGACGGAGTTTGCCTCACTTGCTTATCTCTACTATGTTCTCCATGAGAGATTGGTTTATGATTTTATTATCGAAGATATTTGGAATCGGTGGATGAATAAAGCTGTATCCATAAAAACACGAGACGCACAAAGTTTTATTTTATCAAAAAGAACCGAAATTCCTCAACTATCCTCATGGAGTGAGTCTACGATAATACGATGTTCGCGATCGATGCTTACAGCATTGCGGGATTTTGGTTTAATTCGAGGGACCAACAAAAAATCGCTCCAAAGAATGGCGGTAACACCCGAGACCATTTACCAATTATTATGTATTCTCTATGCAGAGGGAGTTCGTGGATATAATTTAATCTCATCTTCGGATTGGCGTATATTCCTCTGGAGAGAATCTGATGTTGTTGAGGCATTTCTACGTCTGGCTCAACTGCGATGGATACGGTTTGAGCGTTCCGGATCAACAATTATGCTCGAATTTATTCGTTTACCAGGTGATGAACCATGAATAGTGGGATGCCCGAATGGAACAAGACCCTCTGTGAGGCAGTTGGACGCCTGCAGATTCGTTATGATCAAATCGGACGCAAAACAGGAGCACCCTTTCTTGCCATTGTGTACCCACTTGAACTGGAAAAACAGGTGCTCAAAGAATGGGATACTCTTGTGAAAAGTCTGGGAGAAGAGTACCAAGTGATTACACTCGATGTCCTTGAGATCACTCATACAATTACTTCCCAGATTGGTTTGGATACAATTCTGGAATCAATGAAGGATCCCGAACCCGGATGTGATCCCGAAAGAGAGCTTGGAAATTTATGGCTTTCTGGACTACAAGAACAAATTGAATCTGCGTTTCGCAGTCGAAATGTAAAAAAGCCTGTTATTGTTTTAAAGCATCTTGCTGCACTCTATCCCGCAGCTGGCCCGCAAATACTCATGCAGCGATTATGGGACAGTAGTCAGAATGCACTCGAGGGGCCTGTTGTACTTCTTATTCCAGGGACACTTATTGAACCTCGTCGTTATTCATACTTGAATGTGCGAGATGAATTCATGTATCGAGGAGAGATTCTGTAGGGGGAAAAATCATGTTCATGAAAGAAATCTTTGAGGTAAGAATCGAGGAGAAAATCGACCCGGTCATTAAGGTTGGAGAACGTCAAAATGATAAAAAATTAGCTGGAGAGATTGCAAATTATATTGTAACTCCTGCATTGGAGAAGTTTTTTGATGAAGTTTTGGAAGAATACACTGATACCCTACATTCTTCAACGGATGAAATAGGCGTATGGATCTCCGGCTATTTCGGTTCGGGGAAATCTCACCTCGCAAAGATACTTTCTCTTGTTTTGGAGAACAAATCACTTGATTCGATTTCTGCGGCAGAGCGGTTCAAAAACCGATTGCCACCCAATGACCCAAGAACGTCCTCTATCATACGCCACCTCTCACGTGTCCCTCATTGCGATACAAGAGTGCTTGCATTCAATCTCAATACACTGATTGGGAGTAAAGAAACACCACTCCCCCACATCCTTCTCCATCAATATTATCTCTCAAAAGGATACAGCTCGAACCTCGTTTTTGCCAAGGTAATTGAGTCAGAACTGGATAAGATGGGAAAACTGGATGATTTTCATAAAGAGGCTGAACGGCTCACGCAGAAATCATGGGCTGATATCCAGAAGAACCCTACCTTTTTCATGAAGAAACTCTATGAAGCGGTTTGTTCGGTTGCGCCCGACAATTTTACTTCCCCTGAAGAGGTTCAGACAGCTTTGAAGAATGCACAAAGTGGGGAGGTATATAATATTCAATTCCTTGTCACTACTTTTCTGGACGATCTCAATGCTCGGGAAGCAGCAACGACAAAACCCTGCCGACTGATGCTTGTGATGGATGAAACGGGCCAATGGATTGGCGATGATGGGGACCGGCTTCATCTCCTGCAAGGGTTAGTTGAGGAGGCCGGATCCCGGGGGAAGGGAAAAATCTGGATTACGGTTACGACTCACGAAGATATGGGTTCAATTATCCAGAATGCCCGTGGTCTGAAAACTGATATGAAAAAGATTGAGGACCGATTTGGGTTTCGGATCTCGCTCACTACTGAAAACATTGAACGTGTGCTTGAGGACCGGCTTTTGAAGAAAACAGTGGCCGGAAGAGATGAAGTCCTCTCCGTATATCGAGAGAATTCCGGTGTGTTGAGGGGTATGGGGCAACTGGAAAACACGCTCCAAATCCTTCCAGATTGCACAGAAGAAAGCTTCCAAAAATTTTATCCGTTTTTCCCTTATCAGATCCACCTTATCCCGGAAGTGGTGAAATCCTTGAGAAGTTCGGGGGGAAGGGGTGAACAGCTCTCTGGATCCACCAGGACACTTCTCGCCATCACTCAGGATATTATCACCGATGGCCGGAGGAAATATCTTCAAGATCCCGTAGGAGCGGTTGTATCCTTTGACGAATTATACGGGAATCTCGAAGGGAACGAGATCAATCCGGATGTGCGAAAAGAATTAGCACGGATTTCTGAAGTCGTTCCGGGAGCAACGGATCTTACCAGAAGAGTGGCCGAGGTCCTCTACCTGATACGGGATATCTCCTATATTCCGAAATCGGTGGGAAATATTGCACGGCTCCTTGTCGAGTCTACCGATGATGATCTCCCGGAAATCATTCGAAGGATTACTCCCGAGCTCAACAAACTTGTCAAGGCAAAACTGGTTGCAAAGATCGGAGAGGAGTATGACTACCTTACCAAAGAAGGACGTAACTTCGAGGAGGAGGTTCTCGATATCAAGGGTTCCCTTCGGTGGGCTGACGTCCTCCAGGGAGTCGGTAAAGTAGGGGTCCAGGAGCTTCTCGGTTTTACTACGGTTCGGTTAATGGATTGGGATTGTCCGGTTCGAATTCAATTCGATGATGTGGTATTGGCTCGTGAAGGAGACGTCACGATTCATATCTATTCCCCACTTGCACGGCTCCAGGGACTCACGATCTCCGATGTCGAAGAGAATAGTACTCACCGGGATTATGAGCATACGATATTTGTCTATTCCGGGCTAGTCCCCCACCTCGACGATGCGATCAAATACTACGTCGCAATGGACCGGGTTATTGGTCTCTGGAAAGGTGATCCTCACAAATCCGGCGAAGCCCACCGTCTGGCGACCGAGCGAGAAGATATCGATTTGAAAAAACAACGGGATAACATCAGGGATAGTATCCTTGAAGGACTCCGCACCTCGCAGATCGTTTTCCGGGGCTCTTCCCAATCGCTCCTCATTAAAGGCGATCAGAAACCATCAGATGCATTGCGTGCTGCCCTTTCACAGTTCATGCCAAAGATTTATCTGAAATACGACAAGGTCCCCTACCGCCCGCAGAAAGAGCAGAATGCCGTAGTTGATGTACTCAGGGGAGATAAGACAACTTCAGCGGATCTCCGTGGATTAAAAATCTATGATAAGGCCGGAGGCATCGATAAAGACTGCCCGCTCTTGTCTGAAATTCGTCTTTTCATGAGCCAAAAGCAGGCCGAGCCTCGAAAAGAAAGGGTTCTCGGTAAAGACCTCCTTGATAAATTCACGCATCCTCCGTATGGCTGGCACCAGGGTGCAGTCCGCATCGGTGTTGCCGCTCTTGTGCGCACTGGGGATATGAAGACGATTATCGAGAAGAAGGTATATACAAATCCCATGGATGCAGCCCTGCAGGACAATTTGAAAAATGTGAAGGATTTTGCCAGGGTTCAATTGGAACTCGATGAAATACCGCTTAATCCGACCGATCTTACCCAGGCTCGCCAAGTCCTCATTCATCTTATGGGAAAGCGGAAAATTGACGAAACACCCGCCGGTATCGCACAGAGCATGAAAGAGTTCACCGATCAGATGATCCAGGTTATTGATAACACACTCCGATGGACAGAGCCGGCCAGGCTTCCCTTGCCCCAGGAGTTTTCTGAAGGTGAAGGAATTTTCCGGGACTTCGCCCTGCTGACGAATCCAAATCATGTTATCCGCGAGATTCTTGACAAAAAAGACAGGCTGAAGGGATCGGTCGCTGCAATACGGGCTGCAGAGACCTTCGTGAAACAATGGGCACAGGCATTCATCGACATGCGGGAGTATGCCACGGCACTCGATGCAATAGAATACCGTCTCTCTGAAGACGGACAGGCACGGACATTCCTGAAAAATTGGAGAGATGCGATTGATCAGAAGAGCCTTATCGACTTTGAGGTGTGGAAGATCCTCCAACAGGCGAAACTTGGCGCTGAAACGGAACTAACCGGTTGTATCAGCGCCTGGCGGATCGAAGCCCATGAGGAAGTGGATAGGGTCGAGAAAGAAGTCCAGCGGCTCTATACCGAAGTCGATCTTAGAGGAAAATACGATGAACATGGATGCAAGGCCCGCCTCGATGAGGTCCGAAAGGAAATCGATGATGAAACCGCAATCCCACGTCTTGCAAACATGGTCAATACCATCAAACCGAAGTTATCCAGGATAATTGATTCGGCGAAAAAGGATATCGTGGGTCTCAAACCACCGGGTGTAAAAGAGAAGAGGCCTCCAGAGCGCCTCAAAATCTTAGAAGGAAAACAACCACGTATCATCAAGACCGTCCGCGAATGGGAGTCATTCCGGGATGACCTGGATTCGAAGGTGAAGAAGATTCTTGATGATGGGCGGTCCGTTGAATTGAGCTAGTAATGGGTATATTGTCATGGACGCTCCGTTGAAAAAGATCCTCCGTTCCCTCACCCTCGAGCTTCGCCACCTCCTCGAAGGAAGATATGATGAGGAAGGAAAACATATTGCCGGCGACCTGGAGCGAGAACTCAACCGATTGGGGATATGGCGGGACCGGCCCCCAAAGCCAGTATCAGAGCTTCCGCATCTCAAGGAGGAAGAGAAGCGGGCCCGGCGGGTCATTGATGCGTACATTTCTTATCGAGCCGATGCAGGAATTTCACAGAACGATGCAGTGGAGGAATTCATCCGTGAATCGGCATACACCTGGGCGAATCGCCTCTTTGCACTCCGATGCATGGAAGCACGTGGGATCATCGACCCGGTTATTCTTCAGGAAGAGACCTATGGGGGGCGCTCGATGGTCCACCATCGGTTTGCACAACACCACCCGGATCTTTGCACCGGGGAGGATGACGGGCTCTATTCGACTCTTTTTGATGAATTTCAAAGGCGGTCCGAAGAGCTCCCGGACCTCTTTAATGCTGATTCTCCAGCAGTGAAACTTCGGCCATCTGTTACTGCACTCAAACGTTGCATTGGCCTTCTTTCCGGATCTCTTCCTGCAAATGGGGGAGTGGCCACTGAAGAAGTCTTTACGGCGCCGGATGCATTTGGCTGGGCATACCAATATTGGAACCTCGAAGAAAAAGACCGTGTCTTCGAAATGGTCAGGACCAAAAAAGGAGCGAAGATCAAAGGCAAGGACATCATCCCAGCGACCTGCATCTATACCGAAGACTACATGGTGAAGTTCCTCGTCCAGAACTCTCTCGGTGCGACCTGGATGATGATGCACCCGGAATCAAAACTCTCTGCATCCTGGGAGTATTACGTGAAAGATGCGGACAGGGCCCCGAACGAGAAGAAGCCCATTTCCGAAGTTACCTTTCTTGACCCGGCCTGCGGGTCTGGTCATTTCCTGATCGAGGCATTCGATCTCTTTTACCAGATGTATAGCGAAGAGGGAAGGATTCGAGATCCCTCTGGGATTTGTGCCAGCATTCTCAATAACAACCTTTTTGGTATCGACATTGATGAACGTGCGGTCCAGATCACAAAAGCCGTGCTCTGGATGAAAGCGGCAGAGAAGGTCTTCCAAACAACACAATCGCAACTTTCCGGCAAGGCACTCACATCCTTCCACGACCACATCATCGCCACCAATATCCGCCTCCCGAAGAGTAAGGACCAGCTCGAAGCATTCCTTAAAAAACATCCCGATGATACTCCCCTAAAGCCTGCCTTGTTGACCGTTCTCGAAGGGCTCCAGAATGTCCATGAGCTTGGTTCCCTTGTCCAGATTGAGGAACCTGTAGAAAAGGAACTTCGAGCACTCAAAGAGAAGCTCGGCGGCCAGACAACTTTTAAAGGGACATTGACTGGCCAGACTACATTCAGGGGTGGGGAAAGGGAAACCGATTGGGTGCAATGGCGGCGTGATGTGATATCGCGACTTAAATCCCATTTTCAGGAAGAAGCTCAAAAAGCCACTCCATCAGAGGTATTTTTCTCACATTCTGCAGTGAAGGGGCTATCTTTGTTCGATCTGCTTTCACGGCGGTATGATGTGGTGGCAGCAAATCCACCATATATGGGTTCAGGGAATATGGGTGCATGGGTGAAAGGCTATGTAGAAATACATTACCCAGAAGGAAAGAACGACCTATATGCAGCATTCATATTACGAAACCTTCAGTTCACAAGTAACAAAGGCATAGTTTCGATGGTCACTCAACAATCATGGATGTTCCTTCAATCATTTCAGAATTTACGGGCAATAAAGGACGGGAAAAGAGATCTTAAACGTCAATTCAAAGGATTATTGATTGAGACATCAATTCAAACATTAATACACCTTGGTCCTCGTGCATTTGAGGAAATAAGCGGAGAAGTTGTTAATATTGTTCTTTTCACAATAATGAATACCAAACCTGAAGATAAACATTATATTACTGCATATCGACTGATTGCAGCAAAGAATGCGGAAGATAAAGCATTATTACTTAAATCAACAATTGATAAAATAACCCCCCATAATGCCTATTCGGTGCCACAAAAAAGATTTCTTGAATTACCTGGATCTAACATTCCTTATTGGATTTCAGATGAAATTTTACGAATTTTGTCTGACGATATAAAATTTAATGATTATTATTATCTAGTAGAGCCAACAACAACAGGTAATAATAATCGATTTTTTAGGGCGATTTGGGAAATTGGACCAAATAAAAGATGGATATTAAGCTCAAAAGGGGGGGGGCATTCGCGTTGGTTTGGCTTATTGAATTTTAATTTAGAATGGGAATATAATGGCGCCAGAATTAAAGCTTTTCCGGGTTCTTATGTTCGAAATGAAGACCATCTCTTCAAACCTTTAATCTCATTCTCACAAATTGGCCAAGGATCGATGGGAGCTAGGTCTATGCCTAAAAACTCACTTTTTGGGAAATCTGGTCCTGGTATAATTCCTAAATCTCCTGAATATTATGAATGCGCTTTGCTATTTTTAAACACTAGATTCTGTTCCTATTTACTCAGAACATTAATAAGTGGATTGGGATTCAATGTAGGAAATTTAGCTGTTTTACCTGCATCAAAAATTACCAATTTAATTAAATATCGCTATTTTTGTGAATTGATACTATTATTTAAGAAAACGCTAATTTCAAAGGATATTCTTGAATACACCTTTATTCCCAGCACTTTTCAAAATTATTCATCGCTTCTGACGTCAATTCATTTTAATAATCTAAATAGGTTCAATTTAAGTCAACTTATTTGTATTTTCGAAGCGGCAAACGAAGAAATTGTTTGTAACGAATATTCCCTCGATAAATCAAACATCCAAACGATTTTTTCTGAAACCGGATTACCATCTGGATTTAATCCATTCATCTCAAAATATGAAACCCTCCCACCATTACCAGCAGATCTTGCGGATTTCCCGCCAGAAATAATTAGATATTTGAACGAATGTAAACACATCTCTCCCTCATCGCAGGAGCTTTCAATAATCAGAGAACGTCTTCGTTTAAATTATGAAGCCGGACTAGGAGTTAAAGAAGATATTGAAGAGAGTGATTCTACCAATGTGGATGAGCCAGATGAGAGGCCTACAATTGGCGCCTGTATCCCTATCCCTACAGAAACCTTCATCGAAGAGCTCTCTCAAAAAATGGAAATTCACCCCATTTCCATTTACTGGCTCCTGAAGGAAGGAATCGAGAAGGAAGGCTGGCGGTGCCTCCCCGAAGAAAGACGCTATACAGAAGACCGATTTACGGTCATGATTCTCCGCCTCCTCGGTCACCGCTGGCCCAAGCAGATTGAAGCGGGCGAACCGGTCCCCGAATGGGCAGATACTGATGGGATAATCCCTATCACCGCGGGCACGGGTCAGCCTTCTCTCCTTGATCGGGTCCGGGAGCGAATCACGGCGGAGTTTCCTGGGGGAAACGTTCATGAAATTGAACGTGAGTTCGAAGAAATCATGGGCATCACCCTCGAACGCTGGCTTTCAAGTGAGTTTTTCAAGCACCATATTTCCCAGTTCAAGAAACGACCCATAGCCTGGCAGTTGACGAGCGCTCCCTCCGGGGGTCGAGGTCGGGGAAGTCGAGCACAGCCGGCTTTTTCCTGCCTTGTTTACTATCATAAATGCGACCGCGATGTACTGCACAAAATCAGGACGCAGTATGTCGGGGATCTCATCAGCCGCTACGAAACTGAGTTGCGAACCCTTGAAGGGCGACAGGAATTGAGCGGGGAACAGGCGACCCGAAAGGTTCAGCTCGAGAATTGGCTCACAGAGCTCCGGGAATTTGGACAGAAACTCGATGTTGTTTCCCGTACAGGGTTTTTATCCGAATTATTGAAGGAGGTTGCCAATAAAGAACCTCTCGACAAGTGGACCTCCCGCGACGGTAAAGCTCCTCACCCCACAACGAAGGAAGAATTCCTCCTCCAGGAACAGCGGTATGATCCAGACATAAATGACGGTGTTCGGGTCAATATTGCTCCATTGCAGAAAGCCGGGCTTCTCACCGCTGATGTGATTGCGAAGAAGGATATAGAAAAGGCGATTTCTGATCGGGCTGAATGGCGAGCAGATGAACGCCGGTGGTGTCGGGAAGGGAAGCTGCCGAAGCCGGGGTGGTGGTGAAATGTATACTCGGGATGTGATAATCCTCGCAAATTCAAGAAAATATTCAGGGCATTGTATTGCAGGAAAGGACTTGAAAACTCGTGAATGGGTCAGGCTTATCAATAATAAGGTCGATCAGCAAAAAAATCCGATTCCATTTACTCCAGCTGATTTGAAGAGACTGTATGGAGATACGAACGGCCCTAAATTATTACAATGTATACGAGTCCCTTTCAATAAAAAGTGCTCAATATACTGTCAACCAGAAAATGAGGAAATCACCGGGGGTAAATGGGAAATACTGGGCCGAATACTTCCCAAAGACCTGCATAAAATTGAAGATCGAATGAATCCAGATTGGATCGGGGGACCGGGTATTGGAGCTTCAGATAGCATTCCGTATAGGGAATGTAATCTCCAAAAACCATTATCATGCTCATTATTCCTCACAAAACTATCGAAAAAGGATCATGATGCAGAGATCCTTCACACAACGTCAGCAAGAGGAACCCGTCAGCACAGGTTGAAGTTTACTATAAATCAATTGACTTATAGTCTTGTAATAACTGATTTGCATTATGAACAAGACTTGCCAGAGGGAATATTGGAAAAAAACAACTCATCAGTCTATGCAACAATCGGAGTTGGACAAATCTATCCGAGAATGATGGCCCACTACAAATTAGTAGTCGGATTAATCCCAATGACTTGAATAACTGAAGAGTGCTTAAAATGGAATCAACATACTCCCAAAAAATGCATTGTTACACGATTGGACACTCAAATCATCAGATAGAGGAATTTATTGATCTCTTAAAAAAATATGAGATAGATACAATCATTGATGTAAGGTCCTATCCGTTCAGTCAACACCAGTTTCAATTTAATCAGGACAATCTGGAGAGGTTCCTGAAAAATCAAAAAATTGGGTATTATTTTTTTGGGAATGGGCTTGGTGGCAGGTATAAAGATCCCGAATATTTATTCCCCGACGGTATTGTGAATTATAATAAAGTAAAGGAACGGCCACAATTTAAGGAATATATTAAAAAGGTAGAACAATTGATTCAATCAGGAAAACATCTTGCCTTATTATGCTCGGAAAAAGATCCTTTCGATTGTCATCGTTTTGTGTTAATTTCCAGAATTTTAGATAAGGAGGGGGTTCAGATTGACCATATTCTTTATGATGGAGACGTTATCTCGCAAGAATCAATGGAAAACCGCTTGAGGAATTTCTATTCCAATTGTTCAAGTAATAACTTGGAATCATTATATGAAAAACGAAATAGGGATATTTTCAATAAGAGCAGTCAAAAGAAACATGAAAGACATCAAAAAAGGAGTATTGATAATGTTTCTATTTCTAATTTCACGCCGATAACAGCCGAGAATAAAATTCTCCATGAACCTAAAAGGAAACATCCTGCCATGTCGAATATGATACTTAATAAAAATGAACAAATGATTACTACGAATAATTCTCATTCTTCAGATGAAATCGAGACTAATATTATGAACAATTCGATAAAAGAGCCTGATTCCTATCAAATAAAGGTATATACCATTGGTTTTACGCAAAAATCAGCCCAAAAGTTCTTTGAAACACTTTCAAATAATGGTATCAAATTGTTAATCGATATCAGGTTAAATAACAAATCCCAGCTTGCCGGATTTACGAAAGCTGACGATTTAAAATATTTTTTGAAAAAAATTTGCGGTATCGACTATATTCACATGCCTCTATGTGCCCCATCAGACGACCTTTTAAAAAGATATCAGAAAAAAGAGATCAATTGGCAAAACTATGAAAAAGAATATTTCGATTTGGTAACAAAACGAGAAGTTCAAATCAAATTTGATGAAAAACTTCTCAATAAAGCGTGCTTTTTATGCAGTGAGCCCAAACCGGATCAATGCCATCGCCGGCTACTTGTTGAGTATCTTAAAAAATATTTTCCCAATCTTGAAATTATTCATCTTTAACTTATTTTTCATCAGTGGTTTGCCAGTTTTTTCTTAAATTTCTCAAGAACAGGCTTTATAGCATTGATGTCCTTTATTCCGGTTAAAATGATCTTCCTGACTTCCGGGTAGTTTAAGCGCATAGTCCGAGCGCGTCCAGGATCGTTCTCTGTTTTTTTGAAATTTCCGTCGTGACCGTCTCTCCCGTCACCAATCGGATCTTCTTGATCTTCGACAGTTCAAGGAGAAGGCCATCAAGGGTATAATCTTCCAGGAGCCCGGCATCCATCATCTGTTTCAGCAGTTTCATCCTCAAAATGAGGCTGATAAATGTGACAAAAAGAAATCCCTTCATTGTGGACTCTTTTTTCACATTCAGAGGGATTACCTGGAGATCCTGTTTCAAGATTCGGAATGTTTTCTCGATATAATCGCGTTCACGATAGACGGTGAGACATTCCTTCCAATCGAGTGGCCCATGTGACAGAATGATCTGTTTGCCCATTCTGTTCACCCTCTGTGACACGGCATTATTCCGGATTTCAACTACAAACTGGTTACCCTGCACGTGCCAGGAGAAGTAATTCGAGAACTTTCCTGCCCATTCCTTAAAGATCTCATCGGGTTTCCGCTACCGTGGAATTTTAAGACTCTCAAGTTTCTGTTTCAGGTCATAGAGGCGAATGTAGAAGAGATTTCGTTCATCCTGCTCCCGTTTTTGGTCATAATAGCAGAATCCTTTGATATCATTCCCCTGCACGTCGAATGAGATAGGTTTGACAAAGATCGGGTTCTTCTGGTATTTCTGCAGGTATTGAGGGCTTTCCAGGTCACGTTGAGCCTCGGTAAGCACCTCTTTGACCTGTTTGAGCGTGAGCGACGCAGGTATGACGAATGAGAATCCTTCCTGGATCAGCTCCTCCAGGTTCCCCTGGCTGAAAAAACCACGATCGAGAACCAATGTGTAATTGTTGACCCCCATGGCTCCGATTTTCTTGATGGTATTTCTCAGGGTTACGACATCGACGATGCTCCCCTGGTAAATGTCATACATAACGGGAATGGCCTGATACGTGTCGAGAATAAGGGAAAAATTGACCTGTGGAAGGTCCAGACCATCACGATTGTACCCGTATTCCAGGAGAGATATGAGCTGCGAATAACTTGAGAGACTGGTGATGTCATAGATGAGTGTTGCATCGGTGCCGAGGTTCCGAATGAGGAGATGCATGAATTCCTCGGGAACGCCGCTGTTGCCAATGGTGGAAAGAAGTTCACTGATGGCTTGGCTGCTTAGACGGAGGTTCGGATTGGTAAGGAAGAGTGAGCTCTCTTCGTACCATGTCGATACCAGGTGCATCGCGACGGGATGAAGGATCCGGTTGATGGCTATGGCGAGAATGGTCTCTTTCTCACTCTTGCTTGCAAGCGTGGAGAGATATTCATCAATGTGAAGGTCCTGGATAATTTGCTGAAGTGGGAGGAGATCGCCATAGGTGAATGCTTCTTTTGGAACAGCAGAGATGCTTGGGCCCCTTATACCTTCAGTTCTTACTTTTACAGGAACTCCATTGACATTTTTTCCTAAATAGTTTGAGGTGTGGCGGGTTTGTTTCTTCACCGGATCATAGTAGGGAACATCCTCATACCAGTATTCTATCCCATTGATCTTCTTGATCCGGCGAATGGGTTTCATATGCTTATAATATAAGC
>Ga0067045_1003642_pt1 | contig 17709 bp, 12 predicted proteins | sample TerdegcTABiofilm_FD_59184 | JGI IMG/M metagenome (GOLD analysis project Ga0067045, IMG submission 59184) | Combined Assembly of (Gp0054472, Gp0054536) Wastewater bioreactor microbial communities from Singapore -Terephthalate degrading... | reverse complement strand
TAGACCAGCGGCACGCCGGTCGTCAAAAGGATTCCCATGATCCCGACCACCACCATGAGCTCGATCAAGGTGAAAGCCAGGCGCCTGGGAGCCCCCCCTCCGCCTCCCGCGCCCGGGAGGGCTGGTTGCCGGCAAACATGGGGGGACGACGGGGTCATTACCGGGCGATGTTGGCCGTGATGGCAAACATGGCCGAAAGCACGCTCAACAGGAGAAACCCCACGCCCAGCGCCATCACGATGATCATCACGGGCTCAATCATGTTGGTCATGACTCGCAGCGCGATGCTCAGCTCGTTTTCGTAGGTGTCGGCCACGTTCTTCAACGCCCCCGGCACGTCGCCGGTGTCCTCCCCGATCTTCACCAGGTCCACCATCAACTGCGGGAAGATTTTGCTCCGCGCCAGCGGCTGGGCGATGGTCTTGCCGTCCGTCACCTCCTCGCGGGTTTTGGCAATCGCTTCCTTGACCACGATGTTCGGGATCACCTGCTCGGTGATTTTCAGGGCCGTCAGCACCGGCACGCCGTTCTCGAGCAAGGTGGACAGCGTCCGGGCGAACTGGCCGAAGAGGTTGAGCCGGACCACCTTGCCCACCACGGGCGCCCGCATCTTCCATTCGTCAATCTTTCGCCGCCCCTCGGGCGTGGATTGAAACCGCTTGAACAGGATGACCACCGCCAGAACCGTCAGCAGCATCAGCCACCAATAGCCCGAGAACAAGTGACTGATGCTCACCAGAATCTGCGTCATCATGGGCAGCGTGACGTTCATGCCCTCGAAGATGCTCAGGAACTTCGGCAGCATGTAGGTCATGAAGAAGAACATGATGCCAAGGCCCACCACCGCGACAAACGCCGGATAGATCAGGGCCGAAGTGAACTTCGCCTGGACCTGGGCAAACCGCTCGAAGTGGTCCGCCATCCGCCGCAGCACCTCGACCAGCGCCCCGCTGGATTCGCCCGCGCGCACCATGTTGACATACAGGTCCGAGAAGACGCGCGGCTGCTTGGCCATGGCGTCCGACAGGCTCCGGCCCTCCATCACGTCCTGCCGCAATTCGCGACTGACATCCGCCGAAATGCCTTTCGACTCCAGATGGGTCATGCTGTTGAGCGCCACGGTCAGCGGCATGCCGGAATTGAGCAGATTGGCCAACTGCTGGGTAAAGGTGGCCAATTCCTGGAGCTTGGGCTTGCGTTTCTGGGACAACGCCGCCTGCATCGAAGGCGGCAGCAACGCCCGCCAGTTGAATTTCTCCCTGCCTCCGCGCTCGGCCACCGCCACCGCGCCCCCCTTGGCCGCATCCACCGCCACCGGAAACAGCCCCAGCCGCTCAATCTGCACCAAAGCCGCCGACCGGTCGGCGACGTCCAATACGCCTTCAACCACTTCGCCCGTGCGGCGGCGGGCTTTATATGAGAACTGTGGCATAAACCCAGACTGTGTTTAGTATAAACCACAATCTACCGGAAAGTTGCGCCAATCCAAGCGGCAAAATACCCCGGCTTGGGCAATCCCCCCCGCCGCGCAGCCCCGGATGTTGCCCCCGCCGGCCCCATCCGTCTTCGCTCCCGGGCCTCCCTCCAAGAACCACGCTTGCATCCGCGAAAGGGCCATGGAGCTGACCGGGAACGCAGAATTAGCGATTGACTTCTTAAACAGATTTTGCAGGCATGGGCGTTAACCCAACTTTCGCACGGCGAGCAACGCTGGGATTGATTTGCGGCCACTTGCGTGGCGCAAGGGCTTCAAGTCGGCCACACAAACTCAGGCGGCCGGCGAAGGGCCGGTGACCTCCGTTCCGGGCGCCGGCAGGTCTTGGGCATACACGCGGGGCGGGGGTTGTTGCGGCAAACTCCGGTTCAATTGAGCCAGCAACACGGCTTGTGCCGGGATGCGGGGAAGGCACATCCGCCGCCCGTCGCGCAACTCGAACCACACTTCCACCAGCGCGATGCGCCCCAACTGATCCAGGATCTGCCAGGGCGTCAGGCTGGGGGCGCTGCGTTGGGCCTTCTTTTTCAAGCAGACGCACGGGCAGTCGCCCAGAAACGCCACCAGCACGTGCGCCTCGACGCGCTGTTCGGTCCAGTGCCAGATCGGACGCCCTTTCACCTCGCTCTTGAGGGTGCAGAAGGCGGCCTCCGCCTCGGTCAGTTGCGCGTAGGTCTGCCACAGTTGGGCCGGGTCGCGCTCGGTCCAGTGCGCGCGTCGGTGTCGAGCAATACGTCCATCGCGCTTTGCGGAAACCACTTTTCACGGACGAACAGTTCGCTGCGCGGGGCCAGCAGGCGGTTGACGACGAGCAGTTGCAGAACCTTGCCCCACGGCACGTCGCCGGCGTCGCTGGCCAGGGCGTCGCGCCAGAAGGTGTGGAGGTCGAGGTCTTCCCAAAGCTGGGTCGCGGCCCAGCAGTCGCCAAAGCGGCGGGGCGACTTCACGGCGAAGGAGGAGAGTTTGACCTCGACCACGTCGGGATCGTCGGGGGCGGACTGGTCGCGGTCGGTGGAAGAGGTGCAGTTGACGGCGCTGACCGTCCTCGTGCAGGACGTCAAGGGAGTGCTGCCAGGAGTCCAGTTGGGTGGTGTTGAGTTCGCCCAGATGGAGCACCTGGCGCTGGACCACGCGCTCGCGGCTGACGCGCAGGCTTTCGCAGACCGAATACCAGGCGTGGGTCTTGCCGTCTTTGATGCGGGTGCGGCGTTTGAGAAACATGCCGGGAGTTTACCACGGATCGGGGCGCGCCCGGCAAGGGGGTAGGTCGGCCCACCGGCATTTTGCGCAAATTCCGTCCTGTCAATCAGCCACTTACACCAGAAAAAATCTGAAAACTGGCAAAACGTGCGCTGGTTGGGTTATCTACAACCGAGCCCCGACTTTGTCAGGGTTTGTGCTGGAACACTGCCACGATTTGAACATTCTGTCAAGACGTGAAAAGACTTATTGACACATCTAGAAATACTGTGATATCTTGGCAACATGCTTAAACAGCTACTTGAGCCGAGAGACGAAGTCCTCACCGGACGATTGCAGGGTGTCATTGACATCGAACGCGTCGCCGACCCGAAACGCCGCGCCTTGGAATCCCGCGCCCGCGACTTTCTTCAATCCACCTTCGTATCAGGAGAAATCAGGCGACTGGTCGAGGCCATCAATAAGCGGCTGAATTCCGCCGATGCGGAAACCGGCCTGTTCTTGGCCGAGGGGCCAAAGGGCGTCGGCAAATCACACGGTCTGCTCATCCCACTCCATTTGGTCACGTCGCCAGCCGACTGCCAGGCGTGGCTCACCGACAACGGACTTGCCTTCAGCGCGCCCGAGGGCACGCGCGTCATCTGGCGCAAGTTCACCGACTTTCCCCTCGAGTCCCTCTGGGGTGTCATCGGCCAGGAACTCCACGTCGAGTTCCGTGCCGACCAGCCGCCGGACATCAACCAGTTCCGGGCCGCCCTTGGCGGCAAGAAGCTCGTGCTCATTTTCGACGAACTGGAAAGCGGCGTTCGCTCCATCAGCGACCCCGCCCTCCGGCAGCGGAATCTGAATTTCCTCCAGATGCTTTCGGAGGAAGCCAACCGCGCCGCGTCAAACATCCTCCTGATTGCCTCCGTTTACGACGGCAACCAGGAACCCGGCCTCACCCTCAAGCGCGTGCCGCGCGTGGAGCTTCGTTTCCAGGATTCCGCCGACCGGCGCAAGGTTCTCTTTCACCGCCTGTTCAAGAAGTCGCCGCTCGCTCCGTCCCCCGAAATCACCGCCATCGTCCAAAGCTACCTCAATACCTGGCGGCGTTTCACCATAGACATCCCTCCCGACTACGCCGACCAACTCCGCGAGTCCTTCCCTTTCACCCCGGAGTTGCTCGACGTCGCGCTGGTCCGCGTCCGCCAGTCCAAGGGCGGCTTCCAGGGCACGCGCGGCGCGCTCGGCTTCCTCGCCGCGCTGGTCCGCAGCCGGTGCAACGCCACCCATCTGTTGACGCTGTCCGATGCCAGCTTGCAGGACACGGAGCTTCGCAGTTGGCTGGCCGACCTTGACCCGTCGCAAAACCTGCTCACGTGCGCCGAGTCCAACTTGCGCGCGTTGCGCGCCAATCCGTTCGCCGACCGGATCGCATCAGCCACGCTGCTCGCCAGTCTTGCGCCTTCACCCAAGCAACCCGGCATCACCGAGGACGAGCTCGCCCGTCAGGTCATCAATCCGGGCGCGGACTACAACAGCTACCGAATCTCACTCACGAACTTCAAGAAGCTCGGTTCCTACTTCCACGAGCGCGCCGGCAGCCTGTTCTTCGACACCAAGGAGAACGCCCATGCCAAAGTCAACTTGCGGGCCATCTCCGTTTCCGACAATGAAGCGTGGGACAAGATTGCCTCTTGGTGGGCCAACGACATTCTGCGCGACCCGGAGGTCATCGTCTTCTCAGACCCGGCCGCAACCCAGCAGGCCCTCGATGCCAGCGCGCAGACCGGCATCCGCCTCGTCGCCGCGCCTCGTCGCCTCAAAACCGAGGAAATCCACCAACTCTATTTCGGCCTGAAGCGCCGCAACACCGTCGTCCTGATCGAGCCGCGCGACGACAAGGTTGACTTGCGCAACAATGCGGATCTCCTGAAATACGCCAAGAGTTGGCTCGCTGCCGACTACCTCGCCCGCAACGCGGGCGACGCCGCCAAGGGGACCGAGTTCTCGCGCATCGGCGCCGAGGACAAGAAGAACGCGCTGGACTACCTGAAGAAAACCAACTTCGTCCATGTTCAGATAACCGCCTTCGGGCAGACTCCGGCGGAGTGCCAGGTCAATCGCGAGAACCTGCCCGCTGCCGCGACGCGCGAGCAGATTGTCCAGCACTTGCTTCGCACGCTCTACCCGGCGCCGGTCCTTCAGGAGCACCTGACGGCGCGCGTCGCGGACATCATCGGCAAAAAGGTCAGCCAGGTCGAAGCGGACTACCGCAACACCCTTACCTTCCCCATGCTCCTCAGCCATACCGTGTTTCACGAGGCCATCCACGGCCTCGTTGAACAGGGCAACGTCATCGGCTTGCGTCACCCGGCGGAAAACGTCTGCGGTCGCCGCCCGCGCCTCACCGGCGACCAACTCGGCGACGCCGTCATCTCCGAGCCGTTCGAGATAACCGCCCCGACCAGCACCACACCCCAACTCACCAATCCACTCATCCAGCCAGCCAGCAATCCGGCCGGATCGCCATCATCCACCATCCCTCATCCATCATCCGGCACCACCGCCACGGCAGCCGTTCAGACGCTCGCCACCACGTTCCTGAATTCCCGGCAGCAGGTTCGCCAGGAAATCGCCCGGCTGCTCGACCAACAGGACGGTTGCCGCATCATCAGCGCAAAGATTGCCCTGACGTTTGACGAACGGACGCTGGATGTCGGCTCTCTGCCGGCCTTCCTCCGTGGTTCACTCACCGGCACCGGCAAATTCTCTGGCGAAGCGGCCCTCGAATTCAGCGGCCCCTTCACCAAGGCCCAGGTCGAGGAGATGGTCGAGCGCCTGCCCGATTTCACGCCCGGCTCCTGCAGGCTCACGCTCGGAATCGAACCCGCCGCCGCCTGACAACTTTCCGGCCTATGCCAAACCTTCACTTCCCACCAGCCCGCTTGTTCGCCGAAGGCGAGCGTCTGCCCGCCATCAAGTCCTGGCTGATGGACACCGTTTGGACCGGCGACCGCTACCGTCAGACCGCGCCGGACCAATACCTCCGCACCGGCGAGGAAGCGGTCTGCCGGCTGGAGGAGTTGGTCGCCACCGGTGCCCAGCAGGTTTGGGATGAGTTGCAGGCCGAGTCCTTCCGGGCTCCCACCGTCAAAGGCTGGCTTGGCCTCGACGCCCCGCTGCCCTTGACTCAGCCCAAGGCCGCCATCATTTTTGACGGCCTCTCCCTCCGTGAAATCCCGCTCCTCCTCCAAATGGCGGAAGCCTCCGGCTTGCGAGTCAAGTCCACGCAAGCCGTCGCCACCTGCCTGCCCACCGACACCATGCATTTCGTCGAGCAGCGGGTCCTCGGCACCCGCCTCGGCCCGTCGCAACTCCGGGGCCGTGCCGAGTTCGCCGAGAAGAACGCCGAGGCGTTCTACCTCGATCAACCCAACACGCGCCACGTCTTCCCGGAGGGCCGCAACCTGCTCGTCTGGTCCACCTATCCCGACCGCCTCTTTTTCAACGACGAGGCCCGTACCGAAGCGCTGTTCACCACCTTCCACCGCGATTACATCCCCACCATCTGGAAATGCACCGCCCAAGCCATCCCGCGTGGCGTGCCCATCGTCGTGACCAGCGACCACGGTTACATCTTTCTTGGCGCTTCGCTCGAGGCCACCCGCTCATCCGACGCGCCCGAACTGCTTGGCCAGGCCCGCATGAAGGAATTCGCCCCGGACGAATTCTTCCCCGCCTGGCACCCCGACCTGCAAATTTGCCCCCAGAACCGCCTCGCCATGCTCCGCGGCCGGCTGCGGGCGCGGCCCCAGGGCGCCAGTTCCCGCAAACTCTACCAGCATGGCGGCTTTTCCCTCATGGAAGTCCTGGTCCCGTGGATTGAACTCGAAGCCCGTTAAACGCACACTGAAACCATCATGAAAGTCAAAGTTGGAACTCAATTGGAAGATGAAGTCTATCGCGAATTGAAGATCGTTGCCGCTCGTGACAAGCGGCCTATCAGCGACATCATCCAGCACGCGCTGACGGACTATCTCCAGCGGCGCAAAGGCTCGCGCCAGCGAAAATCCGGCCTGGCGCGTTTGTTGGAGCGTCCACCATTGAAGGTCACGGACGAGCAATTCCGCGAGGTCATGGAACTCGACTACTTCGACCAATGAACCTCGACGACATCCTCAACGGCAGCCGCGTCTTTGTGGACGCCAACGTCATCCTCTACGCGTTGGACCACAAATCGCCTTCCTGCCGGCATTTCCTGTCTCGCTGTGATGGCAAGGCTGTGGATGGAACCATCAGCACCGTGACCTTGGCCGAGGTCGCCCACCGCAGGATGGTGGAGGAAGCCCGCACACAGGGTCTCACCGGTTCCAACCCGGCTCGCGCCCTGGCACGCCGTCCGGAACTCGTCCGCCAACTCCGCGTTTATGCCGAAGACGTCCGCGATTTGCTGGCCGGGGAGCTGAACGTCGAACCCATCCGCCAGGAGGATTTTTTCGTGGCCCTGGAACTGCAGAACCAGCACGGCCTCCTCACCAACGACTCCCTCAACCTGGCCGTCGCCAAACGGCTCGGCATCCACGAAATCGCCACCGCCGACGCCAACTTCGACAAAGTCCAAGGCGTCATCGCCTACAAGCCCGCTGACATCAATCCACCCATCCAGTAATCCATCAACCCAGCTTGCGCCGTGAGCCATCATCCACCATCCACCATCCACCATCCACTGGCCACGCCCCCTCGCCGCGCCATCGAAGAGGATTTCCCCATCGTCGAGATAAACCGTCTCGCCGTGCCGGAGCGGAACTCGTTCAAACCCATTTACCAGATGCACAAGTGGTTCGCCCGCCGCGCTTCCTGCGTCTTTCGGGCCATCCTCTTGGGCGCCCTCAAGCCGGCAGGCACCAACATCATGGAGGAGTTCTACAAGGACCACACCAATGACCCCGACACCAACGGCAAAGTCATCCTTGACCCGTTCATGGGCGGCGGCACCACCGTTGTCGAGGCGCTCCGCCTTGGCTGCAAGGTCATCGGCATAGACCTGAATCCGGTGGCCTGGTTCATCGTGAAAACAGAGGTCGAACCAGTGGACCTTCAGGAACTCGACGCCGCCTTTGAGCGCCTCGCCAACCGGACGGTTCCTTGGTCCGGTAAGCCACTGCGCCAGACGTTGCTCGACCTCTATAAGACCGCGCCGCCGTGGACCGCAGACGAAGTCTGCGGCCTGCCCGATTCCGACATTATCTACACGTTTTGGGTCAAGTCCGCCATCTGCACCAACCCCACCTGCCGCAAGCAGATCCCCCTGTTTTCCGATTACATCATTGCCGCCAAGAGTCCAAGCGTCCGGTACTACCCCGATTGCACCTGCCCGAACTGTAACAAAACCTTCGACTGGGAAATTGAACCGGCGGCACTCGTGGCGGACCCGCGCCTCATGTTCCACAGCACCGGTTATTCGGCGGGCGTCGGTCGCACGAACACCCGCTGGACCTATGCGCACGAAGGCGGCGGCATCTACGTCTGCCAAGGAAGCCCACAAGGGAGCCAATCCACCGTCAAAACTGGAACCGTCGAGCCAGGAGAGGTTTGTTGCCCTCATTGCTACCACCATGTAAAACCTCGCCTCTCATCGCAGAAGAAGAAGCGGAAGAAAGTGCCCCTCACGGTTCTCCTGTGTCCCAAGACTGAAGAAGTATTCCAATGGCGCGGAGAACTCCCAGCAGAAGGGACCATCACAAGCCCCGCCGGTCACACGTTTGACCCACGCAAAGGCAACGTCTCGGAGAAGGGAAGGTTCGTTTGCCCGCACTGCGGCAACAATGACGCCATCATCGAATCCATCCGGTCATTGCCGCCAGACCAGCGCCTCCCCATGCACGCTTACAGCCTCCACGCCTATTCCGCCGCTTGCGACCCGACGAACGACCCCAACAAACGCGAAGGCCAAGCCGGCGATTTGTTTTTCGACAATGAACCGCCAGCGGAGGACGGGGAAGATGAGTCCGAACAGACACACGCGCCTTATACCGGACCGTACGTGCCCCCCACACAGAACCTCGTCTGGAAACAGAGCGGCAAGTTCTACAGACGGCATACGCCCGCAGACCAAGCTCGCTTCGCCGAGTGCGAATCGGTTTGGACGGCGCAGAAGGAAACGCTTCCCTATCCCAAAAGCGAGATTCCATCCGGGGAAAAGACCAAATCAGGATTGCTTGCCCATCACTATTACTATTGGCACCAGATGTTCAATTCGCGGCAGTTGCTCGCCTTGAGCACACTGTTGCGGTCAATTGCGAGTGAGTCCGACCCAAAGCTCCGGCATTTGCTCCTTTGCGCGTTCTCCAACACGCTCGAAGCCAACAACGTCTTCACTCGAAATATACCCGCGCGAAGAACGCCCGGAGGCACAGCCCCCGCTGGCATTTTCGCTCGGCATGACTTCCAACCGAAGGCGACATTCTGCGAGCAAAACGTGTGGGGTACCGTTTCAGGCAATAACACGTACATCAGCAGGATGCAGTCCCTACGGGAGGGGCTCGCTTACGCGGCGCGGCCTTACGACGGCGACTTCGACCAGGCCGGCAAACACTGCAAGCGCGAGGGGCTCGACCGGATTCGCGCCGAGTGTTCCGTCACACTTCTAAGCGGCGACTCACGGACTGAGCTTGAGCAGGTCGCCGAGGCGTCGTTTGTCATCACCGACCCGCCTTACGCCGACAACGTCAACTATTCCGAACTTGCCGATTTCTTCTATGTTTGGCTCCGCCTCATTCTGAAGAACGAAGACGAACAGTTCGCGCCAGAGTATTGCCCGAAGACTTCGGAAATCGTCGAGAACCGCTCGCGTGGCTTGAGCATGGAGGACTTTGAGGACGGCCTAACAGCCGTGCTGAGGAAGTCCGCCGAGAAAGTTGCCGATGGCGGCCTAGTGGTTTTCACCTTCCACCACGCGGAGGGTAGTTCATGGGAGAGCGTCCTCAATTCCGTCTGTAACGCAAACCTCGTCATCGAGGCCATCTATCCGGTCCACAGCGAACGCGAAGCCTCTCTGCACCTACAGGACAACGAAGCAATCGCGTATGACCTGATTCACGTGTGTCGCAAGCGGCGACCGGAGGACACACGCCAGAAGCGCAGTTGGGCCGGTCTGCGCCAACTGGTCAGGCAGCGCGCACAGGAGGAAGTCGCCCGCATCGAAGCCGGGCGCTACGGCGGCCAACCGCTTCCGCCGCCCGACATCCGCATGGTCCTCATCGGCAAATGCCTTGAGGTTTACTCCCGCCACTACGGCGCGGTCGTGGATTGGAACGGCGAGCCGTTCCCGCTCAAGTCCGCGTTGCAGGACATCCGCATGATGGTCGAGCAGATTGTCAGTCGCGAGACGCCGCTGCCCAGCGAGCTGGAAGGCACTGATGCGTTCACCCAGATCTGGCTGCTTGCCCTATGTGACAAGCGCGAAGTCTCCGTGGACAGCATCAGCAAACTCACGCGGGGCGTGTTCGAGGTCAGCGACCTCACCGGCCACAAGCCGCCGTTGCTCCGCAAAGGCCGCGTCAAAGGCGGGCGCACCTACGAAGTCCTGACACCCTTGGAGCGCCTTGACACCTTGCGCGATACTTTGCGCGGCGCCGGCTCGACCACCGAGCAAATGACCCTGCTCGACCTGGCCGACAACACGCCGGTTGTATTCGGCCCCAAGCTGGTGGACGTGCTTCACCTCCTCGTCGGCAACGCCGAGCAGGGCGAACGATTGGATCATCTCGTTGAGCGTTTTCGCGGCCAGCGCGAGCAGATTCGCGCCGCGCTCCAATACCTGAAGCAACGCGACCCCAACCGCTGGTCGAAGTCCGCCGACAAATTGCTGCCGTTCTACGACGACCTGTTCGCAGCCCAACGGATTGGTGGATGAGTGGATGATGGAGAATGGATGGTGAATATGTCCAGTGAACCAACACGAAGACAGAACCTGAACCGCCGCTACATGAAACTGGAGGCATGGCAGCGCGGGATGGACCTGTTTGAATTGGTGTTCAAGGCGATCAGCGGCGTGGCGGATTTCAAGCTACGCGCGCAGGTCGTGGATGCGCCGCAATCGGTTTCGGCGAACATCGCCGAAGGCTACTGCCGCCGGTCCTTGCCCGAATACCTCCAGTTCCTTTACACGGCCAAGGGTTCACTGGGCGAAACCCTCACGCGAGTCATCGGCTTGCAGCGTGTCGGGCTGATTACGGCAAAGCAGTTCGAGGAAATCGACGTGCTCCATTGCGAGGTCGAGAACAAACTGCTCGGCCTCATTCGTTCACTGGAGTCAAAACGCGCCGACGGCTCGTGGGATGACGCGCTGCCTGAAGCCCATCATCCATCATCCCCCATCGCCCATTCGTCCGCATACTCCCCCACGCATCCTCCACCATCCACCATCCATCATCATTCTTGATATGGCCGGCTATCTCGTATTACCCGAAGCAGCGTGCGACTGGTCCGGCTCACAACCCGGCAAGGTGAAGCCCAACCCCATCCGGCTTGGCCTCATTGATTTGGTCCGCCAGTTTGAGCAGGACCCCTTCCCCTACCACCGCCAGTCGCCCGGCGTCTGTCTCTACGGCCTCGACGACCTGTTGGTCCAGATGGAGCAACTTGAAGACGTGAACGAGACGCGGGACTGGCCGTTCCTCGCCGAAATGCGCAAGCGGCTCCGCGCCGTCGCCAACGAAGTCAGCAACATGGGCACCATCCATGTCCCCATCCGTCACGCCCTGCTGCTGGGCGCGGGCAACCACCTGTTCGCCCGCTACGCGGGCAAGCGCATTCCGCTCTGGCGGCTCTTTGGCTCCAATCCCGCCATTGGCTGCGAGGCCGGACACGAAACCTACCTTTTCGGAGAGAACCTTTCATGAATCAGACACAGAACCAGCTTGCCCCCAACGACCGCGTCCGCGTGTCCGGCCGCTATGAGTTGGGCATTGGGGAAGTGCTCCGCCTGAGCGAAACCGGCGGCCTCTGCGTCGCTGACGTGGTGTTCGAGAGCCGCGCCGGTCGGCGGCTGGAAACACTCCCGGTCCAGCGGTTGGAGAAAGCCGCCTCGCCCTGGGACCGGCTCCGCGCCGGCCATTTCGACAACCCCAAGGATTTTTTGATGCGGCAGCTTGCCTGGCAGTTCGCCCTTGGCAACACCGGTGGCGAGCTCACCAATTCCCGCACCCAACTCCTGCCCCATCAAATCCTGCTCACCCACGATGTCATTAAGATGACCCGGCGGCGCTTGCTGATCGCCGACGAAGTCGGCCTCGGCAAGACCATCGAAACCGGCATGATCATCCGCGAACTCATCGCCCGTGGCGAGGCCCGGCGCGTCCTCATCATTTGCCCCGCCGGCCTCATCAAGAACTGGCAGAACGAATTGCGCGACTGCTTCCGCCTGGAGTTCGAGGTTCTCGGCATTGATTTCCAGGACTTCGCCCCGGCCAGTTGGGAAAACAAAAGTCGCGTCATCGCCTCGATTGACACCCTCAAGCGTCCGGTGCGCATGGAGCGACTGCTCAACGCCCCGCGCTTCGATCTCATCATTGTGGACGAGGCGCACCACGTCAGCCGCATCCGCTACGGCAAAAAACAGCAAGCCACCCAGAACTATCGTTTGATGGAGGCCCTGCAGGGCCACACCCGCGACCTGCTGTTCCTGTCCGCCACCCCTCACCAGGGCGACAACTTCCAGTTCTGGTCACTCGTCAACCTGCTCGACAACCACTTGTTCGAGTCGCCCGAGGCGATGATCTCCCACCGCAGCCTGCTCAATCGCGTCATGATTCGCCGCACCAAACGCGAAGTGGTGGACGCCCAAGGCAAGCCCCTCTTCGTCCGCCGCCAGGTGCATACCGAGAGTTTCGAGCCTGCCATCCGCGAACAGCGGTTCTACGAACAACTCACCGACTACCTGAAAACCGGCTACGAAGCGGCCGGCGTCTTCCGCACCGGCCGGACCACCAGCGCCCAGCGCGCCATCGGCTTCGTCATGACCGCCTTCCAGAAAATGATGTCGTCCAGCCCGCGTGCCATCAAACAGGCCCTTCGGCGTCGCCTCCTGGTCCTGTTGGTCCGCGAGCAAATCGAAGTCGAAAAGAAACGCCGCACCACCTTCACGCCCGAACTTGCCGAGCAGTATGTCCGGCTTCAGGAGGAAATGCGCCTCATCGCCCGCGACATTCTCTCCACCCAACCATCCAGCATCTATCATCCATCATCCAGTCTGGGTGACGCCGATGCCGATGCCTACATTGCGCAGATTCGGCAGCGGATCGTGCGCAAGCTGGCCGAATTGGACGAAACGACTGAATGGTCGCTGGATGCCGACGAGGAAGGCGACGAGGGTGTTTACGCCGACGCCGAGATTCCTGACGAATCCGCCCGCGTGCGCGAACTCATCGGACTTGTGCCCGAGGGCACCGACCGCAAGTTTGACCGCTTGCTCGCCGTCATCTCCCAGTTGCGCCGCGAGAATGAGAATGAGCGGTTCATCATCTTCACCCAGTATCGGGAGACACTCGAATTCCTCCGCATCGAACTTTCGCGCATCTTCGGCGAGCAGACCATCGCCACCATCAAGGGCGGCCCGTTGGAGGACAAAATCGAAGCCGCCGAACGCTTCTGGGATGACCATGGAGCCAAGTTCCTTGTCTCCACGTCAGCCGGCGGCGAGGGCATCAACCTTCAGTGCGCGCGAATTCTGTTCAACTACGACCTGCCCTGGAACCCGATGGCCGTTGAGCAGCGCATCGGTCGCATCCACCGTTTCGGCCAGAAGGAAGTCTCTCAGGTTTACAACCTCGTCGCGAAAGACACGGTCGAAGAGCGCATCTACGCCTTGCTCGCGGAAAAACTGCGTGCGGTAGCGCAGGCTATCGGCAAGACCGACCGGGAAACCGGCGAGCCGCTGGAGGACTTCCGCCTCGAAATCCTTGGCTTCCTTGGCTCCAACCCAAACTACCAGCAGCTTTTCAAGCAGGCCCTGGTGGACAAGGACTACCGCCGCACCGCGCAGCAGATGGACGAGATGATGGAGCAGGCGCAGAAGGCGCGTGTTGTCCTGATGGAACTGTCGCAGGACCTCACCCATTTCAACCTGGAGCACTACAAGCGGATTTCCGGCCGCTTCAATCTGCGCCAGTTGGGCGCTTGGTGTCGGGAAGCCATCGTCCGACTCGGCGGCACGATGCTGCCGATCGGCGAGTTCTGGCAGGTCCAGACACCCGAATGTCTCAAGGCGTTCCCCCAGGTCGCGCCCAAGTATGAAAACGTGACCTTTGACCGCGAACTCGCCATGCGCAAGAAACGGTGCGAACTGCTTGGCATCGGCCATCCGCTGATTGACGCCTTGCTGGGCTACCTCCAAAACGCGCCCTTCAGCGGCGACACCGCCTGTCTGCCGGCCAACGGCGCCAAACCCGGTTGCGTCGAAGCCCGTTACCGGGTGACATGGGACCGCGCCGACCAAGGTTCATCGGCGGAAATCGTCCGGGTATCAGTCAACGGCCAGTGCTCCGTGGACGAAGGCGGCTTCGATGCCGAGCGCCTCGAAACCGGCCACTACCTGGCCCCTCATCCCCCCGCAGCCCTTCCCTTGGAAGCCGAAGCCCGCGCCGACGAAGCCATCCGCCTCTGGACCGCTTCCCGCCGCACCGAAATGCCCGAAGGCACCATCGTCCGCTACGACCTGCTGGGCGTATCGGCCGCAGTCTGATCAGGCTGCCGCAGCGCCTTTCCTGGCCCGGATGGTGAACAGATAGCGTTCGCCAGGCGATGCCTTTAACCCAACTTTCGCACGGCGGGCAACGCTGGGATTGATTTGCAGCCACTTGCGTGGCGCAAGGGCTTCAGGACAGCCCACGGGCATTTTGCGCAAAGTCCTTAACTACAATCTACCGGAAAGTTGCGCCAATCCAAGCGGCAAAATACCCCGGGCTTGGGGAATCCCCCCCGCCGCGCAGCCCCGGATGTTGCCCCCGCCGCGCAGCCCCGGATGTTGCCCCCGCCCGCGTGGCCCCGGGTGCCGTTGCTCCCGGCGGGCCCCATCCGTCTTCGCTCCCCGGCCTCCCTCCAAGAACCACGCTTGCATCCTTGAGAGGGCCAACGAGCTGCCGGCCAGGCAAAATTAGGGATTGACTTCTTGAACAGATTTTGCAACCATGCCGTTTAATGACAGCGCCCTCGTGGTTGGCCCCTTCGGCGCCAGGAATGGGGTGCCTGTTAACACTCAGAATCGGAAAGCTATGAACAACATTTTCACGTTCTCACGAGCGGTTTCCTCCCTGGCTTTGGCAGGCGCCCTGATCCTGTCCGTCGCGCCGGCCGGCGCGGGCACCGTGGCTTATTGGCGTTTCGAAGAAGGCCCGGCCGATGCCAACGTCCCCCATGGCGGACTCCCGGGCGGCGCCTTTTACCCGGGCACGCTGGACAGCTCGGGCAACGGCAACCATTTGTCCGTGTGGGCCGAGGGCTGGGCGGGTTACGCCTATCGCACCGACGTGGCATCGCCCTTGGTTCCGCTGACCGGCGCGGCCAACAACTTCAGCGTCCAAAACACCGGCGGCTACCCGGCCATGTTCACCGACTCGGCGGCCATGCGCACCATGACGCCCTCGGCGTTCACCATCGAGGTGTCCTTCAAGCCCGAGACCGGCGGTTACCGGACGCTGGTGGGACGGGACAGCCGCGGGGCTGCGACCGTGAACCCGGACCTGGCGGCGCTCTACCTCCAGATTGTGCCGGGTGATGCGGTGGCAATCAAATTTGCCGACGTCAGCGGTTACTGGCACGAGGCGGTGTCCGCCCCGGGCGCCATCACGGGCTTTCCGTGGCCCAACACGGCGGCGGGTTTCTGGTATCACATGGCGGCCGTGAGTGACGGTTCGTGGTTGTCTCTCTACCTGAATTCCGGGACCGGCTACCAACTGGTCGCGCAAACGGACTTGACCCTCAGTGGCAGCCCGAACACGACGCTGACGGCGGGGCTCGGGTCCGGCGGCGACTGGACGGCCGGCAACTGGTCGGTCGGCCGGGGCTTGTATGCCGGCGGGCACGCGGACCGCGCCTACGGTTTCATTGACGAGGTTCGCATCTCGGATTCCGCGCTGGCGCCCGGCCAGTTTCTGTTCGTCCCGGAACCTGGCAGCCTGTCGCTGGTCCTCCTGGGCGGCTTGATGCTCTGCTTCCGCCGGTTCCGCGCGCGGTAAAACCACGGCCATTCAGGCATCCCTTCGACGGCGCCGCCGCGGCGGCGCCCGGCAAAACCGTCCCGCCCCCACCCTCCCGGGCGCGGGATGGCGCATTGTTTGGCCCGCGTTCCGCCCGAGCCAGGGCTTCGTTCAAACGCCAAGCTCCTTTTTGACGGCGGCGAATTGCTCGAGAGCGAAGGCGAGCTCGTCCCGCGAATGCGCGGCGGAAATCTGGGTGCGAATCCGGGCCTTGCCTTGGGGCACGACCGGGTAGGAAAAGCCGATTACATAAACGCCGCGCTCGAGCATGGCCTCGGCAAACCGTCCCGCCAGGGCGGCGTCCCCGAGCATCACCGGCACGATCGGGTGCGTCCCCGGCAGGAGGTTGAACCCAAGCTGCGCCATGCCCTCGCGAAAGAACTTCGTGTTCGTCTCGAGGCGGTCGCGCAGCTCGGTGGAGCGGCTCAGCAGCTCGAGAACCTTGAGCGTCGCCCCCGCGATGGCCGGCGCGAGCGTGTTCGAGAAAAGGTAGGGTCGCGAGCGCTGCCGCAACAGCTCGATGATCTCGCGCCGCCCGCTGGTGTAGCCCCCGCTGGCGCCGCCCAGCGCCTTGCCCAGCGTCCCGGTGATGATGTCCACCCGCCCCATCACGTCGTGATGCTCGGGCGTGCCCCGGCCGTGCCGCCCCATGAACCCGACCGCGTGCGAGTCGTCCACCATCACCAGCGCTTCATACCGCTCCGCCAAATCGCAAATGGCCGGCAGATTCGCGATATAGCCGTCCATTGAAAACACCCCGTCGGTGGCAATCAACCGGAACCGGGCGCCCGCCGCCGCTTTGAGCTTCGCTTCCAGGTCGGCCATGTCGTTGTTCCGGTACCGATGCCGCTGGGCCTTGCACAACCGGATGCCGTCAATGATGCTGGCGTGATTCAGTTCGTCCGAGATGATGGCGTCCTCGGGCCCCAGCAACGTCTCGAACAAGCCCCCGTTCGCATCGAAACACGAGGAATAAAGGATCGTGTCCTCGGTGCCGAGGAACTGGCTCAGCGCCGCTTCGAGCTGCTTGTGCACACCTTGGGTCCCGCAAATGAAGCGCACGCTGGCCAGGCCGTAGCCCCAGCGCTCGAGCGCCTCCCGGGCCGCCGCCGCAACCGCCGGGTGCTGGGCCAGCCCCAGGTAGTTGTTGGCGCACAGGTTGAGCACCGGACGGCCATCCGAAACCCGGATGCTCGTGCCTTGGGGCGTCACAATCACCCGCTCGTGCTTGAATGTGCCCGCGGCGCGAATGTCCGTCAGTTGCGCCTCGAGGTGTGGTTTGAATTTGCCCATCATAAATCCTTGCCGGTGCCCTCGAGTGCCCGGTTCCAAGGGCACTGGGCCACGCCGCCGCGCGACCCGGGCCCGCGGCTCCGGGAGCGCCGACAGTCCTTCCCGCCCGGGTCAGGCAGGCCCGCCCGCGGGGCGGACCGGAAATATCCCCGGTCCGGCCTTGACCGAAACGCCGCTGCCGCGGGCCGTTTGCCAGCCTTGGGGCGCGCGATTCCGCGCCGCCCGCCGACCCCCTGCGGAGGCTATTCCACTTGCGGCAGCTTGCCTTCCTTGTAACTGGCCAGCGTTTCCTCGAGGTCCTTCTTCATCGCCGGCTCGGCGATTTCAACCGCCTTTGCCTGCAGACGAATGGCCTCTTCTTTCTTGCCCTGGATGAACCGCACCCGCGCCAGGGTGTCGAGGATTGAGGCATCCTTCCCCTGAGCGGCTTCGTTGGCGCGTTCCGCGGCTTTGGCCGCCGCCCCGAGCAGCGGCTCGCCC
>Ga0067045_1029901_pt1 | contig 17710 bp, 12 predicted proteins | sample TerdegcTABiofilm_FD_59184 | JGI IMG/M metagenome (GOLD analysis project Ga0067045, IMG submission 59184) | Combined Assembly of (Gp0054472, Gp0054536) Wastewater bioreactor microbial communities from Singapore -Terephthalate degrading... | reverse complement strand
GGGAGGTTATACCTTGCCGCCGGTGTGCTGGCAGGGCTGGCTTTTATGCTCAAACAGAACCTGATTGGGTTTGGGCTTGCGCTTGGAATTTACCTGATTTTGCGCGAGATCTTCCGCAAGACACCGCATCAATGGCAGGACGTACTTGGCTTGGTATCCGGCTTTGGATTGACAATGCTGCTCTTCTTTGGATATTTTTACCTGCGCGGCGTTTTTGTGGATTTCTGGGATGCGGCTTTCCGTTATAACCTGGCGTACACGCGGCTTGGCTTGTTGGAAAGGATTAATGCATCACTGGATGTGGTGGAAATGCTCTCGACTATCCCGCCCTTTACGCTGGCAATGGCAGCCTGGTTATCGGCGCTCCTTCTGATCTGCTGGCAGTTTTCCAGCGCGGCAGCCGGATTGCTGCGGCGGCGAAACCTCCCGGTGGTGATGATAGCGGTAGGGATAGCCTGGTTTCTGAGTGCTTTACTGGTGGAACGGGTGACGACCAGCGGCGCGGCAGGCTTTGGGCTGCTCCAATGGCTTTCGGCGATTGGTGGTTTATTGCTGGCGGTCGCTGGCGCTACCGAAGGAAGATTGCGCTGGATGGGACATCTGGCCGGATGGTTGGAAAGTTTGAATCCTCCTCTCAAACCAGAAGTGATTCCGCTGGTAGGGGTGGCGGTTTTGTGGTTTCCCATTGATATCCTGATGGTAAGTCTTTCAGGGCGGACGTATGTCTATTATCTGATCGCCCTGGTGCCTGTAACAGCCTTTTTGCTTGGTATTTTGGCGCATATCCTGGTCGATCAGGCTGGCCAGAGGTCCTCTCCCATGCGTTTGGTGGCTTCTAGCCTTATGGTGATCGTCATGGCGGCGCCAATGATCTCCTTTTTTAATTCCTTGAAGCCGGGATCTGATCACCAGATCGATGCCAGCGTTCAGGCCATCCTGGATCATTCTAATCCTGGAGACACAGTACTTACCTGGGGGAGCCAACCGTTGATCAACTTTCTTACAGATCGCCCTCAGCCCAGCCGCTATATTCATTCCTGGTTCTTTTTCACTGACCATTATGCCCTCGTCCAGCGCCAGGCGGAGCTACTAGAAAGTTTAATCAAGAAAAAACCGACGTTAATCCTTGATACCAAGGATCCCGATGCGCCGTTTGTTGAAGACATGCAAAACTGTCTTTACCCCTCTGGATCCCCGCCAGGCATCTTGGGGCAGGTTTTCGATTATATTTGCAGGAGTTATATCTTGATTGATACCGTTGGCCCGGAAAAGTGGCCATTATACCAGTATGAAGGGTAGTTGAGGTAGTATGCGAACGATAGCCATCATTCAAGCCAGGATGAATTCCAGCCGTCTGCCGGGCAAGGTGTTGCGCGAGATTGCAGGTAAACCGATGTTAGGCTGGGTGATCGAGCGCTGCCGGTTGTCGACGCGCCTGGATGAAATCACCGTTGCGACCACGACGGATGCCAGCGACGATCCGGTTGAAGAATACTGCACCTCACAGAACATCAGGGTTTATCGCGGCGACCAGTTCGATGTGCTTGACAGATATTATTGGGCGGCGCGCTGTTTTCGCGCGGATGTGATCGTACGGGTGACGGCGGACTGCCCCTTGATTGATCCGGAGGTCATCGACCACACCTTGCAATCTTTTTTTGATGCTGGCGTAGATTTTGCCGCCAACCGGCTGCCGCCGCCGTTCAAACGCACCTATCCGATAGGTCTGGATACCGAGGTTTGTGCTTTCGATGCGCTTGAACGCGCCTGGAAAGAGGCGATGGAACCTTATGAGCGTGAACACGTCATGCCGTATCTCTACGACGTGGAAGGTCGGTTTCGAACCCTGCTCGTCAATTACCCTATCGATTATGGAATGGTGCGCCTGACGGTGGATACGCCGGAGGATTTGGAGTTCATGCAGCAGGTGTTTGCACGCTTCGAACCTGTCGGAAGTTTTGACTGGCTGGATGTTTTAGCATTACTGGAGCGAGAGCCCGAACTTTTAAAAATCAATGCGGGTGTGCGGCATAAAGTAATGAATGATGTGGACGAGCGTAATCCTGATATCTCCCTTCACCCATAGAGGAAAGATGGCATTTCTGACGATCTGTACGGCGCCCAAACCGTTTACCAACCCGCATATTGCGATGATCCAGCGGAACGCCATCCGTTCCTGGCGCGAATTGGGATCGGAGGTGGATATCTTGCTGGTGGGAGATGAACCCGGCATCCAGGAGGCGGCGAACGAGCTGGGTGTGCATTGCGCGCCAGAGGTAGCCCGCAATAGCCAGGGTACCCCTATGGTTTCATCTATGTTCGAGTTGGCTCGCCAGCTCGGAAGCCCGTTGGTCGCCTGCGTCAATGCGGATATCCTCCTTTTGCCGGATTTTGTCCGGGTTGCTCGTTTGGCTGCTGGTCGATTTTCTGAATTTTTGGTTGTTGGCCAGCGCTGGGACCTGGATGTCCGGGAGCCGTTGGATTTTTCTGCAGGCTGGCAGGATCGTCTTCGGGCAGATCTGAAGAAACGCGGCCGCTTGCACCCGCGTGGCGGGAGCGATTATTTTATATTTCCACGACATGGTTATACCGGTATGCCGCCTCTGGTGATCGGCCGCGCCGGATGGGATAATTGGATGATTTACGAAGCGCGCCGCAATGGCTGGGCAGTTGTGGATGCCTCCCGCTCGGTGACTATCGTGCATCAAAATCATGATTACAGCCACCTTGCAGGCGGACAGCCGCATTATCGCCACCCCGAAACAGCCGAGAACATCCGGCTCGGTGGCGGCGAGCGCACGATCTTTACTCTACTTGATTGCAATTTTGAAGCGGTTGACGCGGAATTGCGCCCGCCCCCGTTTTCTTGGAAAAAACTCTGGCGCGAGATGGAGGTCTTTCCACTTGTCAGAATGCGGTCGAGGGCGCTTGGGTGGTTGTTCTACGCGGTTTTCCACCCCTTGCGCGCATACCGAAGTTTTCGCGTCTGGATGCACAGGCGGCTTAAACAGAGACCAGACCTTACCTGCGACTGATCTTCGGCGGAGATTATTTGGGATATATTTTTTCTTGGGAGAGTATGATGCGCGTTGGCCAGAACCCAGCCAAGTTTGTCAAAGAAGTTGCTAAACCGGAACGGATAACGGTTGCGGTACTTAATTATATTCCTTTCATCAGCGGTTTTTATATGGAGATGCTGGAGGTTCTGCGAACCTGTCTGTATAGCATTCGCGAGACGGCTGATCTGCCCTTTGACCTGCTGGTTTTTGATAACGGAAGCTGCCAGGAGGCGCGCCGTTTTCTCCTGGATGAATATGAACGCGGCGCGATCCAATACTTGTTTCTTTCCGAAAGGAATCTGGGTAAGGGTGGTGCATGGAATATCATTTTTTCTGGCGCGCCGGGCGATGTCCTTGTTTACACGGATAACGACTGCCTGTTTTACCAGGGATGGATGTCGTGTAGCCTGCAAATTCTGGAAACTTATCCTAACGTGGGAATGGTAACAGCCCGCCCGTTTCGTACTAACCCGGAGTTTTATAGCGCAACGGTGAAATGGGCCGAGAGTGATCCAGATGTCCAGTTGGATCGGGGAAACTTTATCCCTTGGGAAGTTTTCTTTGAGTTTGATCGCAGTCTAGGCCAGACTGAAGAGGAGATTCGAGCTCATTACGAAAGCAGCGAGGATATCCGCCTGATCTATCGGGGAGTTCTCGCGATCGCTGGAGCTTCTCACTGGCAGTTTATGGCGCGAAAAGAGGTGCTGCAATCGTTTTTACCCTTCAACATGAACCGCCCGATGGGGCAAGTGCGCGAGTTGGACCGCCGGATGAACGAGGCAGGTTATCTGCGTTTGATGCCCCCGGACCCGCTTGCAATGAATATGAGCAACACCCTCCGTAGCTTACCTGGGAAGTCGAAAGCTGTCTCTGGCCAGCCTGCTAAACCGGCGCGCTCAGGCCTGCTCGATTTCCCACCGGTGAAACGATCATTGCTGTGGATTTATGATACGATTTTTCGTTGGTACTACGACCGGTAGGCTGGTCAAAGACTGCATCAGGAGATTAAAGTAAATTGTCATCACTCAATCGAATTTTTATCAGCGCCGACCATGGACTTGCAATCGTCTATTTTCTTCAGAGCGATGTTGTTCCAACCTTACTGAAGGGGGGTGTTGAGGTCATCCTTCTAACTGATGATGGACTGCGAGAGCAGATCCACCGGCGTTTTGGGCAGCCAGGGCTCTTTATTGAAGGTCTGCGGCTTTCGGAGGCCAGGCGATACTATGAAAAAAACGCCCCATCCGCGCAGTGGTGGTTGAATTTCCTCCGGCGAGTAGGCGGTTCCAACCGAATTAATACTGAAGCAATGGATAGCCATATCTGGCAGGTGGAAGCCGAGGCGGTGGGAAAACGACGGCTGATGATGCCTTTCATGAAAGCGGTCGTTGCCATGCTGCGTCGCTCCAGAGTTGCGCGACAGAAACTACTCCAGATGCAGTTGAAATATTCCCCCAATTTATATTCTGATCTGTTTGACCGCTACCAGCCAGGGTTGGTTGTCGCCAGCACACCCGGTTGGCGAATGGATCGCTATCTTCTGCGGCAAGCCTTCAAAAGGGGCGTTCCGACCGCCGCGGTGATTGTCGGCTGGGATAATCCCAGCAGCTACAGTATTCCAGGGGCACGGGTGGATTGGATTAACTGCTGGTCTGAGTTACAAAAGGAAGAACTGGTGCTGGGATCGGATTGGAATCCTGAGCGCGTGCACATTGGGGGCATCCCATCCTACGATGGGTATTTCAGAAAACAATGGGTAATGCCCCGCGAGGAGTATTTCCGGTTGCATGGGCTGGATCCGAATCGCAAGCTCCTGGGTTATGCGTGTAGTTTTATTACCTTCTCGCCAAACTATCAGAATATCGAAGCGCTGGCGCGCCTGACAGCTTCCGATGCGCTGGCAGAACCGGTCCAGCTACTCATCCGCCTGCATCCTAACCATTTTATGGACGAACCTCTATTTGCCGGTGAGCGGGAACAAATTCGCCAGCTTGCCCGCGACCTCCCCCATGTGCATGTAGTTGAACCGGTGCCACTAGGGGGCGAACTGGGGTATTATTCCGGGGAGGATATGCCGGAAAAAACTTCGATGATGGCGCACTCCGATATCTTCCTGACGGTCTATTCGACGATGGTTGTCGAAGCCGCCATCCATGACCGTCCAATTATCAGTGTGTGTTTTGACGCACCAGGAGGCTGGAATCAGGCGGGTAAGTTCTCTTTACCGCTTTCGCAAATCGGCAACTGGCCTACTCACCTGCGTTTTCGGCAAGCCCAGGCTGGATTGGTGGCGTTGACCGAAGCGGAGCTGTGTTCTGCGCTGGATTTTTACCTCAAAAACCCCATGGCCCATGCAAAAGAGCGCAGACTCTTTATTCAACGTGAGTGCACGTACCTTGACGGCAGTGCTGGTAAGCGCACGGGAGAATTCCTGCTCTCCTGCTTGAAACGTTAATACAGGTTTGGCAAAGGAGCACCGCTGTGAAAATTTTGATTGCAGGATACGGTTCTATAGGAAGACGCCACATGCGCAATTTACTCGCCTTGGGCCAGCGCGAAATCGTGCTATACCGCAGCCATCGTAGTACCCTGCCCGACGAGGAGCTGCAAGGTTTTTCAGTAGAGACGTCGCTGGAGGGAGCGCTGAGCCATAAGCCGGATGCGGTGGTGATTGCAAACCCGACCTCTCTTCACCTGGATGTGGCCATCCCAGCGGCGGAAAGCGGCTGCCATATTTTGATGGAGAAACCGATCTCGCATTCTTTGGAGCGGGTTGATTTATTGCAGCGGGCTTTAGAACGCGGGGGTGGAAAATTGCTGGTTGGGTTTCAATACCGTTTCCATCCTGGGCTTCAAAAGTTAAAAGGTTTGTTGGAAGAAAAAGCCATCGGAAAGTTGCTTTCTTTACGGGTGGAGTGGGGCGAATATCTGCCGGGCTGGCATCCATGGGAAGACTACCGCCAGGGATATTCTGCTCGCTCGGACCTGGGAGGAGGCGTGACGCTGACCCTTTGCCACCCGTTGGATTATTTGCGCTGGCTGGCGGGAGAAGTGGAAGAACTTTATGCCAGTGTCGGGCGCATCTCTGATCTGGAGATTGATGTAGAAGACTTGGCTGAAATCATCTTGCGTTTTTCCACCGGGGCGGTGGGCAGCGTCCACCTGGATTACTACCGCCGACCGGGGGTTCACCGCATGGAAATGGTCGGGTCAGATGGGATGCTGGCGTGGGATAATGCAGATGGTTCAGTGAGGCTCTACCGGCCAGAGACCGCCGGTTGGGAGGTTTTTTCTGCGCCTGAGGGTTTCGAACGTAATACCTTGTTTTTAGATGAGATGAGCCATTTTCTGGATGTAGCTGCCGGGAAAGGCTCTCCCATTTGTACGCTGAAAGATGGAAAACGCGCTCTGCAACTGGTGTTAGCCGCTTATCGCTCTTCTTCAGAAAAACGGGCGGTCTCAGGTGAAGCGCTGTACCCTCAGGGTTGATGAGTCGAAAAGCATGGAAGAAAACGAAAACGCATTCTCTCGTTTTCTGCGACGAACCTGGCTTATTTGGGTATCGCTCTATTTTTTCGTCCTCACACTGGCGATGACCTGGCCGCTGGTAACCCGCTTGAGGACTCAAATGGTAGGCCAGCTCGGCGATAATATCTACTTTGTCTGGATGATTGCCTGGATCAAAAGGGCATTGTTCGAACTGCATGTTAACCCTTTTAATGTATGGTTCTTGAATTACCCGGAAGGGTGGAATATGGCTTACACAGAGATCACCCCGGCTCAACTGGCGCTGGCTATGCCTTTTAGCTTTTTGGGCGGGCCGATGTTTGCGTATAACGCCGCTTTAATGGCAAGCTTTATCCTTTCGGGCTTATTGATGTTTTTGTGGGTGCGGCGAATTACTGGCCAGTTCTCGGCGGCCTTGATCTCTGGCACGATCTATGCTTTTCTGCCCTTCCGTTTTGCGCACTTTCTCATTGGTCACCTGAACTTATCGGGGACACAATGGTTCCCTTTGTTCTTCTGGGGGTTTTTCGAAATTTTAGGGGTAATCCCTCAAAATGGAGAGGCAAAGCCGGCCTGGAAGTACGCCGCGCTTGGTGGAATTGGGCTGGGGCTGATCGGCTTAACTTCTCAATATTATCTTTATATGGCGGTATTGATCGCGGCCGTAGTCCTGCTGGTATACCTGATTTTCATGAACCGGACGGCCTGGAAAGACATAATGTTTTGGAAACGAATAATCCTGATGGGAGCGGTCTCGTTGCCTTTCATTTTGCTGGCTGTCTGGCCTTATTTACAGCTTTCTCAGGCGGGGGGGCTGCCGGATCGCAGTCTAAGTCTTGTTCGCCCTTATTCGGCCAGCCTGACCGATTTCTTATTGCCCTCAACGGATCATTTTTTGTGGGGAAAATGGGTTGGCGAGCATTTTAACCGGCAAATGTGGGTAGAAGGCACTTTATATATCGGCGCTGTGACCCTGGTGCTGGCTTTGGTTGCCTGGCTCAGGCGAAAACAGTCTGCAAGGCAGGCTCTTTTGGCTTTATTACTGGCAGGTGCGGCAGTTTCAATCGTCCTTGCAATGGGCACTGATCTGCACTGGAACGGCAGCCCGGTCGAAATTCCCGCCCCGGCGTTCCTCGCTGAAAGATTGGGACGGGACCGCATTCCGCTTCTGCTGCCGGGATATTTCCTCTTCCAGTATTTTCCATTCTACGCCAAGCTGCGGGCTTTGATGCGGTTTGGGGTGTTTGCGTTGGTGTTTTTCGCTGCGGCCGCGGGTGTTGGCGCTGCCTGGCTGATTGGTAAAACACTGCGCCCTTACAAAAACTGGCTGGTAGCCGGTCTGCTTCTGTTGGTGTTTGTTGATTTTTACCCCGGCCCGTACCATGAATTTACCCAGGTAGAGCCGCGCCCGGTGGATCTATGGCTGGCGCAGCAGCCAGGCCAGGGCGCTGTCATTCAATTTCCATTTGTCAAGGGTGAAGACCAGGAACATACCTATTTCACACTGTTCCACAGGAAACCGTATGTGGGGGGGTTCTTCAATGCTTTTCCGCCTCCACAGTACCAGAAGATCAAGCCGGTTATGGAGAATTTTCCGGATTTAGCCAGCGTTTCCTTGCTCCGGGAACTGGGCGTTGAGTATATCTTGGTGGACCTGGCTTCTTACCCGGATGTGCAAACTCTGCAACAGCAGTGCGAATCCTTTGGATTGGTACTGACCGGTCAGTATGGGGACCAGCTTGTTTTCAAACCAGGTCATTAATGGGGAAGGGTATGAAAAACAAACTGTGGGTTTATGTTTCACTGGCTGCGCTTGCCTTGATCGGGGTCGTGTCGCTTCGCATCAGCACGCGGCTTGGCCCAGGGGTTGGCGGCGACGCCACGATCTATCTCACCTCTGCAAGTAATTTTGTTAAAGGCATTGGTTTGGGGATCGTCGATGCCTCTGGTGAATTCCGTTTGTTGCCATACTTCCCGCCGTTTTTCCCGCTGACTCTGGCTTTCTTTATTTGGGCAGGCGTCGAACCCCTTCAGGCTGTCTTGTGGTTGAACATTATTTTGTTCGCTCTTTCGATCTGGATGGTGGGGTTTTTGGTGTTGCGAGCAGGGGCCGGTGATGGATTGGCGGTGCTGGCCTCGGCGCTGACGGCGGTTTCGCCGGTGCTTATCCCTGTGTATTCGTGGGCGATGGCTGAACCGCTGGCGATCTTTTTAGGATTTGCGGGGATTGGATTGACGCTTCGGTACCTGAAACAGCCTGGCTCGGCTGGGTTGTTGTTCGCGGCCGGTATTGTGGGCGGGCTTTCTATTCTAACGCGCTACAGCATGGCTGCTTTTCTGGCGGCTGGCGCAGCAGGTATCCTTCTCTTGTCGCCGGTTCGCTGGCGAACGCGGCTGGCGCGGGCAGCAAGTTATCTGTTTGCCGGCATCCTGCCGGCGGTTCTCTGGATGGCGTACGATCTGACTCAGACGGCTGCGGTTTCCTCTCGAAGCATGGAAAGCGCAGTGGGGATGATGGCGCGGTTGAATAGCTTTTGGCCTCCGCTGCGAGAAGTGTTCCTGTTCTGGCTGGTTCCGGATTCGTGGATTTCTTCTCCGCCGTATCCGGGACTTTTTAACAACGTCTTACTGGCAGGCATGGTATTGGGACTGGGTATTGCTTTGGGATGGGGGGGCTTGGTTTTGCTTAAGAAAGGGGCATCAGCCTTGCAGGATCCTTTGCTTCAATTTGGCGTTATCCTGGTTTTTGTGATCCTGGCCTATTTAATTGTGGTTGGGGTTGTGTACGTCACAACCTATCCGCCAATCACAATCGGGACGCGCATGTTCTCGCCTCTCCATACAGCCGTGATTCTGTTTTTGGTGGTCGTGGCCGGGCTTTTAAGCAAGACACGCGTACGTTTTTTCCGCATGTCGGCGGGGTTGCTGGTCGCCGGGCTGGTGTTGTTGACCCTCTGGTGGGGGTGGCGTTCGGCGCGGATTGTCGCCCAGAATGCCCAGCAAGGGATGGGATTTAACGCACTGTCGTGGAAGCAATCAGATACGATTCATGCTTTGCAAAAACTGCCAGAGGATTCACTGCTGGTGACGAATGAGGAAATGGCAGTTTACTACCTAACTGGCCGCAGCGCGTACCCGCTGGCTGAGATCTATACAGACCAGCCGCTGGAGACATTCAGCCGGTATGGGGATGGAGACTTATCGGGGGATGAGGCTCAGCAGGTTTTCAGGCAGAAAGGTGCTGCACTGGTTTTATTCAATTCAATCACAACCCAGCTTGAGCCTATCTATGGGGCGCAAACGAATGAACGCATCCAAGCTCTGACTCGGGATCTCAAGGTGGTGTTTCGCGGCGAGGATGGTAGCATTTACCAGTACCCGCAGCCGTAGGGGTATAATTCCCTGCTGCGAACTTGAATAACAGGATGTAAAAATGGCGATGCAAGGCGAAAAAGGTCATTGGTTCTGGTTGTCGCTGATTGTCCTGGCGATATTGGCAGCAGGCCTATTTGTGTTTTCGACCCCGCACGGTCTTGCGCTGGTGAACGATACCGTCCAATACATTGATGGCGCCCGCAACCTGTTGAACAACAACGGCTACAGCCGGCTGACAGGTTGGAACGGGACAACGCCAATCACCAATTTTCCGCCGCTTTATTCTATTGTCCTGGCGGTGTGCATGAAGGTCGGTATTCCGCCGATCCAGGCAACATGGTGGCTTAACCTCGTATTTTTGGGCGCGAACATTCTCCTTGTCGGTTTGCTGGGAAGGAAATTAACCGGTTCTCCTTGGGGTGGGCTGTTGGCGGGGGGGTTGCTGTTCATTTCGGATCCTTTTTTTCGGCATCATCTCTTTGCGCTGACCGAGCCTGTCTTTCTGTTCTGTTACTTTATGACCTTGCTGCTTCTGGCAGATTCAAATAGGGGAGTAACTCTCCTGGTTGCCGGACTTTTTGCTGGGTTGACTTATCTTACCCGTTACATTGGCGCGACCCTGCTTGCAACTGGGCTGATTTTCTTGCTGTTCTTCTCTGAAAGCTGGAGAGCACGGCTGAGATCGGTGGGGCTTTTTCTGGCAGGTGCGCTGCCACTGTTGGGAGCCTGGACAGTCCGAAACATGCTCGTAACCGGCAACCCCGTCAACCGCCAGTTCAGGCTGCGTTCGCTGACGGTTGACAAGGTGCACGAAGGTATTGCGAGTTTTTGGGGCTGGCTGTTGCCGGAGCCGTACCAGATCATCGATCGTTTTATCAGTCTGTGGGGTATTCTGCTGGCGGTCTTGCTGACGATGTATCTGGCCGTAGTTGGGATTGTCCTGATTTATGCCTTAAGGCGAAACAGCCTGCAAAAACAGCCATCCTTTCGTTTAGGGTGGTTGTTGGCTTTGCAGGGGATTGTATACCTGACGACCCTGACGGTTACGATTTTTTTCGTGGATGCCAGCGTTAATTTTGAAACCCGTATCCTGATGCCAGTTTTCAACCTTTTGACGTTGCTTTTCGTGGCGGGAATGGTTTGGCTATGGCGGCGAGGAAGAGGGCTGAGGGTGGTTGCTCTGCTCCTGACCGTTGGGCTGGCGTTCTCTTTTGCAGAGGATACCCAGGATACCGTCCGTCTTTGGCGTCTTCACGGACAAGGGTTTGCTCACGAATCCTGGTCCGAGTCGCTCACCATTGAAACGGTCAAACGGCTCCCTGATGTAGACATTTTTACAAATCGCCCGCAGGCGATCAACCTTTTGGCCGGGCGCGGTTCGTACATTTTGCTCTCTCCGATAAATCCGGCCACGCAGCTGCCGCGTGAAGATTACCAGGCAGAGCAGGCGCGCATTCGTCAGTCGGTGCAGGATGGAAAAACGGTTCTGGTGATCTTTGGATATCGGGACCTGGCGCTCGAGTCTGAGAATGCCTGGATGGTGGCTTTGACCGAGGGGCTACCGGTCCTATTGGAATATGAACGCGATGTCATTTTTGGGAACGTAACCTTAAAATAAAAGGATCAGGTCGAAAATCGCATGAGTCACATTATGGAAAAATTCAACCTTGAAGGGCAGGCGGCCGTGGTTACGGGTGGAGCTGGATTGCTTGGGAAACAATTCTGCCGTACGCTCGCGGAGGCTGGCGCCGGTGTGCTGGTGGCCGATGTAAATGAAAATGTAGCGCGTCTGGTTGCAAAAGAGATCAGCGCGGCTGGTTATCGGGCGGTTGGTTTTGGTGTGGATGTTACCAACCCCGTCTCGACTCAGGCGATGGCTGACGCTGCAGTCAAATCGTTTGGGCGCCTGGATATCCTGGTTTGCAGCGCAGCCATGGACCCGAAGTTCGATCAAGAACACGCCGGGCAACATCGCAGCGCTTTTGAAGATTACCCACTGGACGCGTGGAAGCAGGCGCTGGATGTCAACCTGACCGGTATGTTCCTTTCGGCTCAGGCAGCTGTCAAACCAATGCTGGCGCAAAATCACGGGGTGATCATCAATATCTGTTCCACCTATGGCCTTGTAGGGCCTGACCAGCGTCTTTATGAGCGCCCAGGACAGCCCTTGCAGTATAAGCCGGTATTTTATTCTGTGACCAAGGCAGGCGTATTGGGCCTGACCCGTTACCTGGCGACTTATTATGCTGGCAAAAATATCCGCGCCAATGCTTTAACCCCGGGCGGCGTTTATAACCAGCACGACGAGTTGTTTACACGGAATTATTCTTTTCGAACTGTACTTGGTCGGATGGCTAATGTAGATGAAATGAATGGGGCTTTGCTGTTCCTGGCTTCTGACGCCTCCAGTTACATGACCGGCAGCAATCTGGTAGTGGATGGAGGCTGGACGGCATGGTAACGCCCCCAGAGGTCTTGGCTATCATCCCTGCCCGAGGAGGCTCGAAAGGGATTCCTCGTAAGAATATCCGCCTTTTTGCTGGTTACCCGCTGATTGCTTACAGCATTGCTGCCGCTCGACAGGCAGAGCGGGTCACCCGCGTGATTGTTTCGACAGATGACGAGGAAATTGCCGTGACCGCACGCCAGTTTGGGGCGGAGACGCCTTTCCTCCGGCCGGCAGAGTTTGCCCAGGATAACACGTTGGATCTTCCGGTTTTCCGACACGCGCTGGAGTGGCTGGCGCAGTCAGAAGGATATCGCCCTGAGGTAGTTGTTCAACTTCGTCCTACATCGCCGATACGGCCCCCAGGGCTGGTGGATGAAGCGATCCGCATCCTGTTAGGACACCCTGAAGCAGACTCGGTGCGCGGAGTCGTCCCTGCCGGACAGAATCCGCATAAGATGTGGTGGATTGACTCCCAATCAGGTTGGATGAAACCCTTACTCCAGGTAGAGGGGATCCCTGAGCCTTATAACGCGCCCCGGCAGGTTTTGCCGCCCGTGTATTGGCAGACTGGCCATATTGACGCCATTCGCCCTGCTGTCATCCTTGAAAAAAATTCAATGAGCGGCGATGTCATCCTGCCGGTGATGATTGATCCGCGTTACACGGTTGATATTGATACCCCTTACGATTGGCTGCGATATGAATGGCTGGTTGTCAATGGTGGCCTGGAACTGGTTCACCCCAGCAATCGAAAACGGCCATTACCGAAGGATGTGCGTCTGCTGGCGCTCGACTTCGACGGCGTATTAACGGATAATCGCGTGTGGGTAGATCAAGACGGTCGTGAGGCTATTGCAGCCAGCCGGGGCGACAGCATGGGGATTCGCTTGTTGCGAGAGAGCGGAGTAGAAGTAATCGTTATTTCTACAGAAGTAAACCCGGTTGTCCAGGCGCGCTGCCGCAAGATGAATATACCAGCCATTACCGGCACTTGGGATAAAGCGGGGGTTTTAGAAGCATACCTCAAGGAGCGTAATATTGATTCTCAGAATGTGGTTTTTCTGGGAAATGATGTGAATGATTTACCCTGTTTTTCGATTGTTGCTTGCGGCGTTGCTGTGGCGGATGCGGAACCTGAAGTGCTCCGCCAGGCTGATTTGGTTCTGACGCAACGCGGCGGATATGGGGCGGTGCGAGAATTATGTAATAAAATCCTCTTGCAAAAAGCGGCAAGGCAATAAAAAGGAGAGTAGTATGGCGAAGATGATCAAATTGGGAGAACGGCTGGTTGGAAATGGACAACCGGCATACGTTGTGGCCGAGATCGGCATTAACCACAACGGCGATCTCGACATTGCAAAAAGTATGATTAAGGCTGCTCGCGAGGCTGGGGTGGATGCCGTCAAGTTCCAAAAACGCACGCCGGAGTTATGTACCCCGCCTGAAGTCCGCGACCAGATGCGCGAGACGCCCTGGGGGTACATAACGTATTTGGATTATCGGTATAAAGTGGAGTTTGGTCGCCAGGAATATGATGAGATTAACCGGTACTGTAAAGAGTTGGGAATTGATTGGTTTGCATCTGTTTGGGATGAGCCGTCGGTAGATTTTTTAACCGCTTACGATCCGATTGCTTTTAAAGTCCCTTCTGCTTCCCTGACCGATCATAACCTCTTGCGACATATCCGAAAAACAGGCAAACCGATTATCTTGTCCACCGGTATGTCCACGATGGATCAGATTCGGAAAGCAGTCGAGGTGCTCGGCTTGGAGAATATGATGATTTGCCATACAACCAGCGCATATCCCTGCGACCCGGATGAGTTAAACCTGCGTATGCTCCAAACCCTGGCAAACCAATATGACTGTCCAATCGGCTATTCGGGCCACGAGGTTGGCTTGATCCCCACCGTGGTTGCCGTTGCGCTGGGCGCTTGCCTGGTGGAGCGGCACTTCACGCTCGATCGCGCTTTGTGGGGCACCGACCAGGCTGCTTCTGTTGAGCCGGGCGGCTTCGAACGGTTGGTGAAGTATATTCGCGTAACCGAACTGGCTTTGGGAGATGGTGTCAAGCGGGTGTACGATAGCGAGTTGCCTGTCCTGAAGAAGTTGCGACGGGTAACCGATGATTGAATTGTTGGTGTGAATGTGCAAAGAGATGGCACTCGTTGACACGCATTCGTTTCTGTCTTAGATTTTGACTTTGGATTCTGGATGATCTTGAGAAGAATAGCCAGGCTGCTGGTCGGCCTGATGGGGTTTGGATTTATTTTCCTGGCCATCCTGGCTTACCGATTAGGGTTGGATAAAAACCCTGCCTGGGGCTCCAGCCGGATCGCCCTCTTTGTATTTGGGCTTACGGCGTTGGCGGTGTGTTTTTGGAGCGAAGCCATTGCCCTCTTAACGCCAGGCTTCAGGGGGGTTGCTGGTGCATGGCAAAAGGGAGTATCCGCTCCAGTCCAAGGTCTTATCCGCAGGTTGGAAAGGTTACAGATTGTCCAAAGGATCCTGGCGCTCGCGGAAAATCTCCGTTCTCTGCCTGGGGCTCGGGGGCTTTCCCGGCTTGGCAGGCTGAAAAGTATCCTGTTAAGTCTGGCAGCGCTGGCGGGGATCGCCGTTTTCTATTGGTGGGTGGTTACCTCAGGGCAGTGGACGGTCTGGCCGACTGCGACTTCCTATTATGACAAACTGGCAGATGCCTTTTTGCACGGCCAGGTTTCTCTGCTTGAAAAGCCGTCGTTTGAACTGCTGTCGCTCAAAGACCCTTATGATCTTCAAGAACGGTTGGAAAGCGGGGCTTCTTACCCTTCGGATGTCTCCCTGTATCAGGGGAAATTTTTTGTCTACTGGGGACCGGCGCCTGCACTAATCTTTCTGGCAATCAAGAATCTCGCGCCGCTGGCTCTGAACGACGCTTTTCTGGTGATCGGATTTTGCTTTGGCGCCTTGCTCTGGATGGGCTTGCTGTTCATCAGCATGAGTCGCAGGTTTTTCTCCAAAAGTCCAGGCGGGAGGTTGTTTGTATTTCTTCTGACGGCCGGGGTAACGATTCCCATCCCGTATCTTCTCGCGCGTCCTGGCACCTATGAGGCTTCTATTGCCGGAGGGCAGTTTTTCTTGCTGGCAGCGTTGACTTTCATTTTTTGGGGATTAAAAGAGGATCGCGTCAGGAAGAAGTGGTTGGTTTTGGGATCGGTTGGGATTATTCTGGCAGCAGGTACGCGCATCAGCCTTGCTTTTGCATTGCTCTTTCTTTCTTTTATGGTGGTGTTCTACCTGTTGCGAGAGCAGGTGACTGTTCGGGAGAAGCTGGTAAATCTGTTTGTATTCACTTTTCCTCAGGCCTTGGGAGCAGTTCTCTTGCTGTTCTATAATTTTTTACGTTTTGATTCGCTTTGGGAGTTTGGGATGCGGTACGCCCTTTCGGTGACCCACATGCCAAAATCTGCCCCGTATTTTTTGCACACTGCTAACATTCTCCCGAACCTTTATCTTTATCTATTTCGGCTGCCGGAGTTTACCGCGGAGTTTCCTTTTCTTTCAGTGCCGTGGGTGGATGCCAGCACATGGCCTTTTCTGATCAGGCTCCCACCATACTATTATTATTCGGAGCCGGTTGCAGGGCTGGTGGTGTTGGCGCCAGTGGTGCTGTTCGCCTGGTTTGCTTACCGAAGGGCTATTGTGGAAATAGCAGCTTTTAAGAAGACGCCAGCAGCCACCTCATCCCATAAGCAGGCTTCGTTTACCTTTCAGACCTGGTGGCTGGTCACACTCTGCGGTCTGGCAGGAATCATTTGTATTACCGTCCTGATGTTTTTTGCTTCTACCATGCGGTATATGATGGATTTTGTGCCGCTATTGGTGCTGCTGTCGTTTTTCGGCGACTGGATGGCGGCGCAGGAGACCCTTCCGAGACGTTCGAGTCGGTGGGGGAGGAGAATTCTATTCCTGGTGGCCTGTTTTGTTACCATCCTGGCCGGTTTGCTCTTGAGTATGAGCGGTCCGAATAATCATCTCTTGAATAATAACCCAGTTCTTTATGAAACCCTGGGGCGTTTCTTTGATCGCTTTTTGGGGCTGTAAGAGAATGCTGGACTTAATGGTGGGTTCTGATAGGGAACGTCCGTTATAATTCAAAAGTTACGGGGATCACTTCAACGAAAGGTCAAGCGGTTTTTTATCATGCACAGCAGACTGCAAAAAGCAGCTAAAGTTTCTTTGATTGAAAGGGTTCAACGCAAATTCCGCAGGCTGCAAGTGGAGCGTACCGATCAACGCCGGATACAGAAGATTATCCAGGCAGTAGAGGAGAACGCGCCGCTTTTGGCGGGAAAGCGTCCGGTCGTCTTTTTCAATGCCTCAACCCGCCTGGGAGGGCTGAGCCTGAACGCGGCCTTTTCTTTGATTTCCAGTTGGGCTGTGCGATTATCTGGCGTCCCTGTGGTCTATTTTGTCTGCAGCAGAGGTATGAGCCGCTGTGTTTTGGGAACCAAGCGAGATGATGTGAATGCCCCTCCTCCTTGTGGGGAGTGCATTGCTTTTTCCCGCAGAATATTTAGCAGCAAGGCTACGCGTTCTTTTATGTTTACCCCTGATCCGGCGCTGGAGCGTGACCTATCGCTTTTGGACCTGCATGCCCTGGAGACTTTTGTCTTTCATGATCTGCCGTTGGGAGAACTTGTCTTGCCATCGCTGCGCTGGATTTTACGCCGGCATCACCTGGCAGATGATCCTGCTACCCGATTTTTGTTCCGGCAGTACATTCTCTCCGCCTGGGGGATTGCAGCAGAATTTACACGCTTGCTGGATGAATTGGATCCGGCGGCGGTCGTGTTGTTCAATGGTATGTTTTATCCGGAGGCGGTGGCTAAAACAATCTCCCGCCGGCGGGGGGTTCGCACTATCAGCCATGAGGTTGCACTGCGACCGTTGACAGGCTTTTTTACCACAGGTGAAGCGACCGCCTATCCGATCGACATCCCGGAAGATTTTGCACTGACGCCCTCTCAAGAAACGCGGTTAGATGCCTACCTGGAACAACGCTTCCAGGGCAAATTCAGCATGGCTGGCGTACAATTCTGGCCAGAGATGAACGGTCTGTCGCAGGAATTCTGGCAGCGCGCTGCTGGATTTCACCAGATCGTTCCAATCTTTACCAACGTTATTTTTGATACCAGTCAGGGTCATGCCAACATTGTTTTCCCGCACATGTTTGCCTGGCTGGATCGAGTGCTGGGAATTATCCGGGCGCATCCCGAGACGCTGTTTGTGCTGCGCGCTCACCCAGATGAAACCCGCCCCGGCAAGGAGAGTCGTGAAA